>Ga0081478_136862_pt1 | contig 13898 bp, 20 predicted proteins | sample OctSprmetagenome_FD_70983 | JGI IMG/M metagenome (GOLD analysis project Ga0081478, IMG submission 70983) | Hot spring and microbial mat streamer communities from Octopus Spring Streamers, Yellowstone National Park, USA - T=80-84 v2 (version 2) | ecosystem: Environmental > Aquatic > Thermal... | reverse complement strand
ATAAGGTGGTGTAGATTGATGATTTGATAGCTTAGTAGTTCTCCAGTCTTTGAAACTTCAGCTATGGCTAAGTGTATGGGTGATGCGTTTGTGTCTATGGCTATTACTCCGTTTTCTTTGGTGTATTTCACTTCAGGCGTTGGAATTTCAAAGGATACGTTTCCATAAATCTCTCCATCTCTCAGTTTTAACTCCACTGTGTAGGCAAAGTAGTTTTTTGTTTGCCGGCTTTCCAAAAGCATAGCCATGAAAGTTATCCACTTGTCTTTGCTATTGCTTGGTTCTCTTAACACCTTCGCATAGATAAACTCTCTGTTTCCTGTGGTAATCCTAAGGCAAAGCTGTCCGTTTAGGTCTTCAAATCTTGTTAATCTGTTTCCTTTGTCTGATTTTGACCCAATGCTTATGAGTGTTCCTTGTCTTTGTTCTTTCCACTGCTTTTTTAGCCCTTCCCTTACTTTTCCTGTAAGGTGGTTTTTACAAAGCTTTTCAAAGAGTCTCTTGCCTCCAAAGACAACTGATTTGTCTGTGGGATACTGTTTAGCTTTGTATATGGCTGAGTCAATGTATTTGGTCGGCAACTCAGGGAATAGCTGTCTTAGTCTATGGTATATTTGGGCGTGTGGGTTTCTTGTTTTCTCTTTTTCCAATTCTTTTAGCATATTGTATGCGGTTCGGATGGCGGAGGATTGCTTACGCATAAGCTTTATGAGTTTTTCTTTGTCTTCCCTTTTCAGTTCAAGCTAAAACTCTTCCACGTGTGCTTGACACTCAACTGAACAGTAGGGAAAATCCCGCCCTCCCGCACGAGAAATACTTCCTTCCCTCTCAAATCTACAGCCCTGTCTATCTTGATTACCCTTTTGATGCCGTTTTCTAACTCAACTGTTAAAGTCCGACCCTCTTGGTCTATCACCCTTGCTTTCATTTCCAACCTCCTTCAAACCTTATTATAGCCAAAAAAGGAAAAAAAGGGGAGGAGGAGGTGGCGGCATAGGGAGGTAAGGTTGAGTTGGAGGGCTTAGAAGGCAATATCTTCCTCTTCCACCTCTGGAGAAACCTCTTCTTCCATTCCTTCCTCTTCCTCTATTTCTACTTCCTTGATGTTTAGCTTGTCCAAGACTGCCCTGTATATCGGGCTTTCTTTTGCCAAACCCAAACGCCAGCTGATGTGTTCCTGGATGAGTTTTAGGTCTTCCAAAAACTCCTCAGAAAGTTCCACAGGTTCATCTAAAACAGGTGTAATTATGGGAACAGAATAACGCCTACCTCCAGATTCCTCCAGCTTGGGTTCTATCAGACAATACGCCCTTTTCTCAAGGTTGAAAACCTTGCTAACTTGACTTGCCTTCTTACCTACACCTGGGTAAATAAACAGCACCTTCTTTTTCGGTTCCCAAAATAGCACATCTCTTACTGCAACCACCCTAACATTTTGTGGAAGCTTTTTGCTGTCCCCACGAAACCACCTCCGCACAACGGTATCTTCATCACCCTCCCTCACAAGCATCCGCCTCACATATCTCAAAAGGGCTACGGCCTCCATAGACTTGTATGTTATTGTCTCATTCCCTACCCGAAGCCTCAGCTGCAGAGGTTCCTTGTCTGCTTTCAGATAAGGAATGGTAAATATCGGCACTGGCACTATGTCCAGTTCAGACAGCCTTAAAGCCCTACTAACAAAGTCCCGAAGGTCCGACTTAAAAAGTTCTCCTACCACTTCCCGCAAAAGTTCTTTTTCCCTCATACACACAATTATAACGAACATTTTGTCAGAAAACCAAGGAAAACCCGCTTATTAAAAACTTAAGGAGGTGGAAGCCATGATAAACAAGGAAGAACTTAAAATGTCTTTAAAGCTTTACAAAGACAGTTTAGGGCCCGATAGATACAAGGTCAAGCCAGAAAAGAGGGTGCCTGTAGCAGTAGGGCAAATCCGAGTTCTTTTCTGGATGCCAAATGAATATGTCCTTGTTTATCACATTGAGGAGACAGGCCTTGTCCATGCGGTGCCTCTGACGGTGTGGGTTAGCCTCACAACTTGTTCCACAAAAATTTACCTGCCTGAGTATGTGGAAGGCTTCCCAAAGCTTTACGCCCCCTTGCCCTTCCATGTATACATAAGAAAGGAAATTTTGGAAGAGGAAGGCGTGCCCGTCTACATTGTCCGCCCAGACACTATAGAAAAGGTTCTAAGAGATGTAGAAACCTCACCCACATGGAGTGCCATTAAACCCATAAGGGATTTCCTTAAACTTGTTTGGAAAAGATATGAAGACCTAACACTGAGTTCTCTGTTCTATACCCACCACATTAGGGAGTGGAAAGAATAGTTTGTGTGGTTAACTAACTCCATGCAATACCTTTCTAATAAAAGTAAGCAAAGACGCAAGTTGTTGTAAGCATTTCTTTTCTCCTTTTCATACCTGTCCGATGTGAAAACCAGCACAAAGACTGTCTTTCAGATAGCCAGCGGTAGGTGGGGAGAAGAGAGGAAATCATTCACGTATCAACTCCCTCACCCTCTTCAACCTTTCTTCATCCGCCAACAATTCCTTCATCATTTCCATTAGATCCCATGCGTCCGTATATGCAAACAAATGCACAAGCCGACCCTTGTCATCCCTAATTGTAGCACCCGCCTTCTGGTGGACTTTACCAATCCACCATCCGCAGGCCTTAAAAAATTCCTTTATCTTCTCCCGCTTAAACTCATCCACACCTCTTTTAACCCTCTTCGCCATCATACCTATTATTTTAGCTAAAATTTCCTGAAATTTCACCCTTCAGGATATGACACAGAAGAAGAGTAAAACATCCCACATCAACGGAGGTTGTGTCAGGAAACTCTAAAGTGGGCGGTTAATAAACATTATGGAGGTGGAGGCCATGGACTTGCAAGTGAGGGATGTCCTTGAAAGCAAGACTGTGTTTGAAACCAAAGATGGCAAGATTGTAGAGACCTCTGCTTTTCCCTTTTGGAGGCTGGCGTTTGATGTAAAGCATGAACTTTCTGACAAGACTTGGCGGTATGCGGCTGGCTGGAGTGAGAAGTATCCCTTGAAGTTTGCACAGATCCGTGTAGAGAAGGATTTAGAAAAGGATGAGTTTGCAAACGGGCGGGAGTTTCAGGAGTTTGTGGAAAGGCTTACCAACGGGACTTTCTACGATATGTCTTTTACTTGGGCGGGTTCTGAGTGGATAAAAGGCTACTTTGGGATGGATGAGCCCTTTAAGATGGAAGTGGCGTCCTTGTGGATAAAGGGAGTGCTGATAGGCTTGAGGTTTAGCCGCTGGGGCAACACCACCTACGCATCCAACATAAAAAAGTTCACAATAGAAACACCAGGTGGAGTTCTCTTTGAAAAGGAACGGCCAATCCTTCAGGTTCTTCCATATCCACACGATGACTGGTATATCATCCATAAGGTTTCCCAAAAAGACCTTGTGAGAAGGGCAAGACTAAGAATGGCACATGAATATGGCAATGCGGTAGGCTTTCACACCGCAGGCTTGGCCTCAAGGCTACTAATGGACAAGGGAGTGCTTGGAGTGGTTCTCCCTCTAACGCCCTTTGAATTTAAGCCCTCTAAAAAGGAAGGCTTTGTGGTAAGAGGCTACGGAAAATACATAATCACAGACTCAAACAAGCTGGGTTATTACCTCATCACAAAAGAACTTGAAAAAGTGAAGTTTGCCCAGCTTGTTAAGGAAATAGACGATGTGGAAGAGGAACTAAGGGCTTGGGAGAAGATAAAGGCAGAAAGAGAGGAAGAACTAAAGGAAAAACTTCTAAAAGGAGTGGCTTATGTGGTGAGTGTCTCTTATGTGATGGATAACAAGAAACTCACGAAGTTCTACTACTTGGAAAGAGAAAACGGCAAACTGGTTCTCAGGGTTCCCAAATGGCTTGCAGGACATGTCATAGGAAAAGAAGGACAGAGGATAAAGAGGTTGCAGGAGTTTTTGGGAGAGAAGGTGCACATAGAGACTTATGAGGATGTGGTGCCCGAAAAGGTGGAGTTGAGTTTTGCGGAGGCGGGTTAAATTCCCTTTCCCGCCATAGTAAGTTATAGGAGAGGTGCAGGACAGGGTATTTAAGGTCATTGAGGATGCGTTGAAGAGGAAACACTTGCTGAAGTGCAGGCTTGAAGAGTGGCTGAGCTGGAAGGTGAGAGAGATAGTGGATGAAGCTTTTGAGGATAGGGAGGAGGAAAGGGAGGTGTGAAACAGTTGCTAATTTCTGTTCAAAGGTGTATATTTATAGCATAGAATGGCTACAAAACTTTTGAGTGTAAAAGAGTGTAAGGAGATATACGGATTGAGTAGGATAACGCTGATAAACTATGAGAAGAAAGGGTTGATAAAGCCTGTGAGGACACCCGGTGGAGTAAGAAGGTATAGGGTAGAGGATATAGAGAGGTTATTGGGTATGTTAGAAGATAGACAGGAGAGGGTTGGGAAAACCATTCTATATGCAAGGGTAAGCACAAGAAAGCAACAGCCTTATTTGGAAAATCAAGTTAAAAGGCTTGAGGAATACGCTAAATCAAGAGGGTGGAAGTATGAGGTTATCAAGGAAATAGCAAGTGGTGTGAATGAGAATAGAAGAGGCCTGCAAAAACTCCTAAATATGGTGAAAAGAGGAGAGGTAGAGAGGGTAGTTATAGAATATCCCGACAGATTAGCAAGGTTTGGTTTTCATTACCTCAAGGAATTTTTTCATGGTTTTGGTGTGGAGTTGATTGTAATCAATGGGAGGGAAGGGGAAAAGGAAAGAGTTCAGGAGTTGATGGAGGATTTGGTTGCCATAGTCTCATCATTTGCAGCCAGAATCTACGGACAAAGAGGTTCTAAAAATGCCAACAAGCAGGAAGAATGACCGCAATTTCATAACGGTAGAGTGTCTATTGGCATTTGATAAAGACGAAGATAAGGAAAAGGTGTTAAACCTAATGCGTAAGTTCTCATCAATGGTCAGGTTTGCCTATAAAAGGCTGTTGGAGGGAGTGGAAAAAAAAGAATTGAAAAAGATGCTTTCCCAAAAGTATGGAATAAACACACGGTATTCGGATGATGCAATATTTCTGGCACAGCAAACTTTGGACTCTTGCATAGAGAGAGGTCAAAATCCCAAAAAGCTTGTGTTCGGTTCAAGGGAGTTGTTTGAAAAGCTAAAGAAAAAACACTTAACAGGTAAAAGGAGAGAGAAACTAAGACAAGAATGGGAGGAAAGAAGGTATGGCTTTCTGTATTCAAGAGGAGACAAATCAAAAGAGGGCAATCTAAATCTTAGGCTTGTGAATTTGAACAATCAATGGCACCTGAGGATTAACTTAGGAAACGGTGAGTATGTATGGGCTAAGGTGGTTAGGTCTGCGAAGAGAGAAAAAGACAGGTGGATAGACCTCGTGTGGGACTTAACTCAAGCTGAGAGAACGGGCAATTGGTTTGCTTACACGGTAAGGCTTAGGCTAAAGAACGGAAAAATTTACGCACAGATAAGTAGGGAAGAGAACCTTCCCGAAATAACCATAACAAAGAAAAATGGAGTTATAGGCATAGACATAAATGCATACCCTTTTCACTTGGCTTTGGCTTGGACATCAAGAGATGGAAACTTGGAAAAGTATGAGAGGATAAGCTTGAATGGGCTGTTGGATGGGAACACAGACAAAAGGGAGTATTTGAGTTGGCAGATTGCACATCAGGTAGTGGAGATTGCCAAGAGGGAAGGGAAGGCAATAGTAGTGGAGAATTTAGAGAAGATCCCAAAAGGTAGAAGAGGAGACGGGATGCCCAAGATAAGAAAGAAACTGCAGAAGTGGGTATACAAGGGACTGCTGGAAAAGATTGAGGTTGTGTGTAAAAGAAACGGAGTTCAGTTAATTAAGGTCAATCCTGCATACACCTCAGTTATTGGCAAGCTAAAGTATGCACCCATATACAGAATAGACAAGGATGTAGCGTCCGCTTATGTGATAGCAAGGCGTGGGCTTGGGTTTAAGGAACGCTTGCCTAAGAATTACCGAAAGCTTTTAGAAGATAAGGAGTTTTTGTCTTATTCAGTGGCAAGGGTTGAGGATAAGATTGCTAAGCTTAAGAAGGAGATAGAAGAGGAGAAAAACGAATACAAGAGAAATAAGCTAAAAAGCAGGTTGAGAAGACTGAAGAGGGAGTTAAAGCTTTTGCTTAAGTTTTTGCTGGACAGCGGGAAGAGTGAGCCAGCTACCCAACAAGCGGTTAATCGCTGGCGGAAACCGATGAGGGGTAGGGCAAAGTCCCTACAAAAAAGCTGGCGAGTTCTTTCCGTAGCCCTTGCCTTCTCCTGCCTTGAGAGTTTTAGAGACTTCTCTCCCCTAAAGAGGGTAATCCTCTTAGGGGATTGGGTAGGAGCGGCGAAACGAAAAGGGTTAGTCCCTCTTCCTGGTCAGGGGACGGCTGCACAAAATATGTGCAGTTTTATACACTTTGGTTGACCAGGCACAACTAACCCAAGCAGGAAAAGAATAGGATTCCTGATCATATTTTGAGGTTCATTTCCTCCCCTGCCGAAAAGTGTTCAACTGCTGTTGAAAAATGAATTATTTCTTGCAAATTATTCTCATTTAGTCAGGGGGTTAGGAGAGTGGCTTAGATTTATAACTCATGGAAACTCACTCGCTGAAAGAACTTTACGGGAAGGACTTTTATTTGTGGGTTCAGGAGAACCTAAAGCTTTTGAGGGAGAAGAGGTATGACCTTGTGGACTGGGAGAACCTCTTAGAGGAGATAGAGGGTATGGGGAGAGGCTTGTTTATAGCTATGTTGAGGCAGATGAGGGAGATTATGGAAGGGCTGTATAAGTGGGAGAATTTCAAAAACCACCCAGAGAGGGATGAGTGGGTGGAAGAAGTCAGCAGGGCAAGGAGAGAACTTGAAGACCTTTTTGAAGACAGCCCTTCCTTGAAAGCAATAGCCCAAGACAAGGAAACTTTGCAAAAGGCTTGGAAACTTTCAGTTCGTGCGTTAGCGGCTTGGCTTAGGCTTCCACAAAACAAAGCTTTAGTGGTCTCCCACTTCAAAGGCAAGCTTCCCACAGAAAAAGATTTCCCACAAGAATGTCCCTATAACTTCCAGCAGGTCATGGAATATAAACCGTGGCTTACACAATCTTCACTGGAGTAAAAGCTTAATTACTTGTGGTTTAGAACAACCTCAAGAGGACTTGACAGATAACAAATTTTGGCGTAAAATTTTCTGTAGAGGAGGTGGTAGCGATGGAATTGAAGTTGAAAGAGGTTGCTGTCATACACAAAATTGTTAAGTTCAAGCAAGCGGTAGCAGAAGGCGATATTGAGAGAAGAAGAAAAGCTGAAAAGGAACTGAGGGAAGCTTTTGAAGATATTGGGTTGGGCGAGAAGCTTATAGAATACCTAATAGCCCATTTCAAAAGGGCTACAGAAATAGAGAAGTCCTACGAGGAGAAATGCAGGGTTTTGCAAGAGGTGAGAGAAACCATCAGAGAACTTGCAAGAAAGGTTTAAAAAACTTTAAAAGGAGGTGTAGGCCATGTTTGAATGCAAGTATGAAAAGGATGTAAGGGAGTATTGTGATAGGGGCACGCTTGGGATTGTATCCGTGAGAAGTTTTAGCCATAGCGATGTGTATGGGGAGTTTGGAGATGAGGACTTGGCAAAGATAATAGACAGTTTGCCAATGTTGGAACCCTTTATGGAACTGGAAGAACCGTGCGATTGCTGGGAGAAATACGGAGATGTGAGACACAATGATGGAGGAAATTACCACTCAAGGATAAGAGTTTATGAGATTACTCCCTGTGTGTATTTAGCGGTTTATGGAGACACAAGGGAAGCTTTCAGCGTGGATGAATACAAATACATGGTTGTGTGGGTAGAAGAGGAACCAGTGGGAGTGGTAGTGGCAAAAATCCACGATTGCTGCCATCTTCTGAAGAAAGAGGAACTGGATGAGTTTGTAAAAAGCTATGAACAAGAGGGTTATAGCATCTACTACCACGAAACTTAACACTCAACTTCCTGCCCCTCTCCCTTTTATTCAAAAACAACTGCGGGCTTTATAAGAACTCCTCAATCTCCATAGGACTTACTTCAAGCAAATCGGATGCATAGCTGGTGCTTATCAGTTCATGCTTTACCGCAGTCAGAACAAGTTCCCAAAGAACTTTGGATGTAGGTGGTTTGCTTTGTAGAGTGGCTTTTGGGCAATCTTTAGCATTTAGGTGAACCTTTTCACCTTGAAGGATGTGGGTATACTCATGGGCGATAAGTTGGTCTGGATCAGGACAATCAGAATTAACGAGGATAAACACCCCAAAGTTTTCATCACAGACCATTGCGGAGGAAAGTTCCCTGCCTAAGGGTAGTCTAATAACTGGAATGCCTATATCCTCCAAAAGTTCTCCCAAGTTCTCTTTGCTATCTACCTGAGGAATTTCAGGCTTTGGAATGCCCAACTTTTGCCTAAGCTTTACTATCTCCCTGCAGAGAAAAATAAAGCGGTTAACTTGGCTTATGGTTTCAGGAGGGAGAGAGAGTTCTTTGGCTTTATCAAGAAGAAGGGTAAAGGCAGTTCCCTCAGGCTTTTTTACCCCATAGAAGTAGCCAACGAAAACTCCATAAAGTTTGGCAAGCTTTCTCAGAACACTAAGTGGTGGGCTTTTTCGTCCACTTTCAAAGAGAAAAAGTTCCTCCGTGCTAATTCCCAGCTTTTGACAGACTTCTTCTGGCGTGTAGCCTACCGTTTCTCGTGCTTGCTTTAGTCTCTCTCCTACGAGTTGAATAACTGAACCCACGGTTCGTAATCTAAAATCTGTTGGAAGCTATAGGGACACTCTTTTGGAAAGTCCTCTTCTGTGGGGAACCTGCCAAAGCAACTTTTAGCCCTTTGGTGGTTTTTAGGTTCTTCCAACCAGTTAATCAAGCTATAGACTGCCAACTCCCATGCGGTCTGTATGTTCTCCTTCTCTTGGGCTTTTGCTTTTATAGATGGATGCCTCATAAGGATAACATCCAGGTCGGTCCTTGCGATGCTTATACGTTCTATCCATTCATGCCCTTCGTCTTCGTTTTCTCTGAAGTTTTCCCACCTGTAGAGGTTCTCCAAAATATCCGTCATCAAATCAATAGCCCTGTCCACATACCACTCGCCCAAGCCCCTTATCTCCTCTAAAAGATTTTCCCAATCCACAAGGTCATACTTTTTTTCCTCCAAAAGCCGCAGGTTCTCCTGAACCCACAAATAAAAGTCCTTTTCGTAGAGTTCCTTTAGGTTCTGGGCTTTGGGTTCCATGAGGATAAATATAAACTTACTCTGAGATCAAAACTTGCAAGCATTCCTCTTTTGTTAGCAACTTTTTGGCTTTTTTTGATAGTCTATACCCAACCACCGCAGGCAATACCTTTCTGTCCGCAGCCTTCTTCAAAATCTCTGCCCTTTTTACAGCCCTCTGCACATCATCTTCATCTATCGTGTAAGAAACCTCCGCCGCTACCAAAACAGGTTCTTTTGTGTTTACCAGGGTTCCCTCAACAACCAAGTCCAACCTAAGCACCTCCTCCCTCTCCTCTTCGGAACTCGTTCCCTTTTGCATGGCTGAAGATAGGATTTTGTTTATTCTCTTCTTTCCAACCAGCTTTACATTAGAAAGGTGTTCTGAAAATAAAGAATGAACCTTCTTCTTCACTTCCGCCTCCACCCAAATACCCTTAAGAAAACACAAGTCCTTATCCAACTTGTTCTCTATTTCATCTACCTTCTTTTCCACTTCCTGCACCCGCTTTTCAAGGACTTCAAGCCTCTCCTCCACCCTACGCCTAAACTCTTCAAACTCCTTTGGAAGTTCCAAAAGTTCTTGGGTCAGCATCAGTCTCCTTAGTTCCTCAAGCCACTTGAAATTTTCCCTCAAAACCCGCATAAAGTCCTCAAAGTTTGAAATCTTATACTCCTTCATTACTTTGTTTATTATAGCCCTCAATCACATGGAAATAATTCATTTTTCAACTACAGTTTAGCACTTTTCGGCAAAGGGAATGTTCACGGGAAGGTATGCATTCTGATTTTCTTACCTTACACCTTCGTTTGTAGGGTAAGATACGGCTAAAATAATCTTAAGTTTGGAGGAGGAAGAGATGACGAAGAAGGAGAGGGTTATAGCTGTAGTGGTAGGTTTGGTGGTGGTTGTTGTGTATGGGTTTATAGTGTATTTGGTGTTTTCAGAGGGGTATGCGAACAAGGTCTCTCAAGAGTGGCGGGATGCTGGAGAGGAGTGTATTAGAAATCTTGACCGAGTGTGTCAGAGGGAGGGAAATGTTCCACGGAGGGTGATAAGTTCCAAGGAATGTCCGCTGATTTATGAAGACTTTTCTCTTTTTGGTGTTTTTGAGTGCAAAAAGGGCAAGCTTTATGCGGACATATGGGTAGGAAGGATTAACTATGTTGTTAGAGACAAGGAAGTAGTTTGGGTGTGGGAAAAATGAAAGCCGAAAACATTCTTTCGGAACTTGCCTTGGTTTTAGGTATAGATGAAAAGACTTTAATTCTCAAGCTTTTAACGATTAATGCTTTACTTTTGGAGAAGGCCCGTAAGGAAGGAGTGGATCCCAAGGAGTTCTTTGAAGGGTGTTTGTATGTGCCCAAGGAAGTAAGGGAAAAGTTAGGAGAGGATTGGGAGGAGAGTTTTAGGCAGTTTTTGAGAGAGGTCCAGTCTGCTGGTATAGATGATCCACTTGGAGAGGCAGTTTATTGGATAAAGAAACTAAGCATGCAAGTTCAGCAAAACGGTTTGAGAGAAATGACTGTATTTGTAGACAAAAAGCTTTTGGTTGAGTTTGTGGAGGTTGCAAATAAGGCAATGGAACTTGGTATTGTGAAAGAAGGGTATACGCAAGAGGTGGGCAAACAGATAGCAAGCTTGGTGAAGAATTTTCTTGTGAGAGAAACAAAGCTGCTAAAAGACAAGGTGTTAAGGTTGAAGCTGAAGAAAAAGTAATCCGCCTACTTTTCTTCTTCCCACTGCACCCTAAACACTGGGGCAACTACCAACTGGGCTATGCGGTCTCCCCTGCGGACGACAAAATCTTTATTGCCCAGGTTTATGAGAATGACCTTTATTTCTCCTCTGTAGTCGCTGTCTATTTAAACCCTCTGCGTGCGGAAGCCTTTTGATTTTAACCTTTAGCATGCTGCCAGCACCTCTTGCGGAGTTTCTACAAGGATAAGTTTACGAAGTTTTGCCAGTGCCCGTTTGATTGCAGAATGGACAAAGGAAAAGGGTAGCCCAAGTATGTCCGCAATCTCCTTTTCCCTGTAGTTGTGGAAAAACTTTAGCTTGATTATCTCCCTCTCCTGCTTTGGTAGTTTAGATAGAAGTGCCTCTAAATCCACCCTTTCCTGAGAAGTGTCCTCGGTAGAAAGAAATATCTCAAAGGTATCCTCTTCTCCTTCACTGATGGGTGCGTTGTATGAAAAGGCATAAGTCTTTGCCTGCTTTTCATAGTAGTCCTGAATGGCGGAAACGATCCACTGATAGGCATAGGTGGAAAGGGCACCTTTGGTAGGATCCCAACCATCTATAGCCCTCAATAGGGCAAAACTGCACGCAGAAAAGACCTCATCCCAATCCTCCGTCCTCACCCTCATCCTCCTCATCACCGTGTAAATCAAATTGATATTCCGCCTGTAAAGTTCTTCCTTTAGCTTCTTAATTGCACTATAAACCCTATAAACAGGGTCATCCGCATCCACAAAAAGCTTACTTTTTAAATACTCCCTCAAAACCTCCTCATACACCTCCCACCTATACGTTATCTGCCAATAGGGCGTTTTCCTCACCTCCTCCAAAGACATCACCGTATAACTCCCAACTCGCACCCTACCAGATAGCACCCTGCTTTTGAGAACCCTAAGGGCTAAATCCCTATACCACTTGGGAAGCAACTTCCACCCAAGCTTCCTAAGTTCCAAAAGTTCCAACCCAAGCTTAACCTGGTCATCAAACATCTCCGCCACCTCCTTATTAGACATTTTACCCTCTTTTGCCTAAAAATGTTCATTTGAATGAATAATTCTGGGATGGGTTATACTAAATGTTTATGGGCGTGAAATTTAGGGATGTGTATGAACTTGTTTATAGTGGGGAGTATTTGTTTAACAAGCGGGTGGTGGGGTTGTGGGTGGAGAGAGAGGTTTGGAAGGAGGGATTTTGCTATCAGGAGATAATTCTTGGGGAGGAGGTTTATAGGTTTATTTTCATGGATTTGGGTAAGTTCCGTCCGTTTATTTTCAGCAAGAAGAAAGCCCTTCAATACATAGAGGACGCTTTTTCTTTTGTTCCGAAGGAGTTGCGAAAGAGGGACTTTTCAGTTTTGAAGAAGTTTGACAAGCCTGTATGCAACTGGCTTGGTTATCCCAAGGAGGAGGTCTCTGGAGAGGGAGTTTTGTTTATTACCTCAAAGGGAGAGAGGCTTTTCTTTCCAAAGGAAAGTGGTAAAGCCATCCACGCAGAGTTTGCTTTTAGCTTGATGCATCCGCTTCCGCCTTATGCGTGTTTGTTTCTCTAAAACTTTAGCATTCCAAGTTTCAAAAGGGCTTGTCTTAACAACCAGTCTCTGATTTAATGTTCTCCTCCCTTACTTTAGGTCCAGGATCCACTTAGCAAGCTGTTTGGCTTCTGCGTCAGACACATTCTGGGGAGGCATAGGGATAGACCCCCAAACGCCAGAACCACCTTTCTTGATCTTGCCTGCCAAGTAATCTACCGCATCAGGCTTGCCTGCATATTTTTTGGCTACATCCGCAAAAGCAGGTCCTACTTTCTTTACCTTCATGTCGTGGCATGCCATGCATCCCTTTTGCTGGGCAAGTTTTTGGTCAGCAAAGGATACACTTACAAAACCTACCGCCAGTAGTATAAGCATCTTCTTCATAGCAACACCTCCTAAAGGTATATCATAAATCTATCCAGTTCTTTCTCAAGGGCTTTGATGTCGGAGTTCTTTTTCGAACTGGAGAGGATTTCCTTCACGATTTCACTGATTTGGGTTTTTATGGTTTCTGGAAGGAGTGGAATTTCACAACTTTCAAGTATTTTTTGAGTGAAAGCCAGCCTTCCTCCCCGTCTTGGTCCTCTTGAGAGGTAGTATTCTCTAAAGGGATTGCTGTTTAGGTAGCCAAGTAGCCATAGAGTGTCTTCTTCGTTGTAGGGCTGGATAAACAAAACATCTCCATGAGGCAAAAGGCCGCCTTCTCCCAAGCTAAACCTGTTTTGTGGGTGCCTGTCCAGTGCGGGAACGTAAATTCGTTTTTTGCTTAAGTTTTGCATTAAAAATTTGTAGTTTCTCAATGCCTGCCAGTAAAACCAACTTTTTCCTTTAGGCAGGTATCTGCTTTGCAGTTGTTCCTTGAATGCCAAAAGCTTTCTGTAGATTGGTGTCTATGAGGATGTAAAGTTGGTAGCCCTCCGCCACAAACCTCTTGCAGTTTTTGGCTTTAACAAACTTTTTGACCAGGGCTTTCTCATTGTCTTCAAAGCTTTTCATTTCCTCCTCCGATACATAAAAAGCCCTCTCCAGTCCAGAAATCAGCCCAACTCCAACTTTTGCAAGGTCTTTCAGTTTTAGGCTGAACGAAAAAGAAGGCGTGAAAACATGCACACTCCAACTTTGAGAATTCAAAAAGTGAGGAATTTGGTGGTAGCCATAGCCAACAGTTGCCATTTTCCGTTCAAAAGTGTAAAATCTTAGCATAGCATGGGAAGTGGTAAAAACTTTATAACTCTGGAATGTATGCTTGAGTTTGAAAAGGAAGAAGAAAAAGAAAAAGTATTAGCTTTAATGCGTAGGTTTTCTTCCGCAACAAGATATGCATACAAAAGACTG
>Ga0081478_128730_pt1 | contig 13948 bp, 8 predicted proteins | sample OctSprmetagenome_FD_70983 | JGI IMG/M metagenome (GOLD analysis project Ga0081478, IMG submission 70983) | Hot spring and microbial mat streamer communities from Octopus Spring Streamers, Yellowstone National Park, USA - T=80-84 v2 (version 2) | ecosystem: Environmental > Aquatic > Thermal springs... | reverse complement strand
CCGCTTTAATGGGCGAACAGCCCAACCCTTGGGACCGGCTTCAGCCCCAGGATGCGATGAGCCGACATCGAGGTGCCAAACGGCGCCGTCGCTGGGGACGCTCGGGCGCCATTAGCCTGTTATCCCCGGGGTAACTTTTATCCGTTGATCGGCGGCGGTCCCACTCCCAAACCGCCGGGTCACTAAGCCCCGCTTTCGCGGCTACTCGGCTTGTAGGCCTCACAGTCAGGCCCCCTTATGCCTTTGCGCTCCACGGCGGATTTCCATCCCGCCTGAGGGGACCTTTGGACGCCTCCGTTACCTTTTAGGAGGCCGCCGCCCCAGCCAAACTGCCCACCTGACCCTGTCCTTGGCCCGGATTCACGGGACCAAGTTAGGACCCAAGAGCGGGAAGGGTGGTATTCCACTGGCGCCTCCACCCGCCCCGGAGGGCGAGCTTCACAGGCTCCCACCTATTCTCTGCATCCCGCCCCAAAGCCCAAGGCCAGGCTGCAGTAAAGCTCCACGGGGTCTTTCCGTCCCGCCGCGGGTAGTCCGCGTCTTCACGGACACCACAGTTTCACCGGGCCCCCCGCCGAGACAGCGCCGAAGTCGTTACGCCTTTCGTGCGGGTCGGAACTTCGCCTCTCTCCAACCTTTCGGTTGGTGGCAGACTATACCTTCACCTTACCCGAGCACCCTTAGGAGTTCCTCTTTCCGATAGCGTCTTTTGCCGCTGGGGTTCATCTCGTATGCCAATTCAATTATTTGCCTCAGGTATTCGCGGTTTCGGTGATGATTGGTGTGAACCCAGCGGCAAATTTGGGCGAACTTCTCAAAATCCGCCCGCTTCGCTGTCTGTAGCGGATAGCGTTCAAAGTGAGGAAGCACTCGCTTGACGATATCCGAGACAGAACGCACTTCCCACTTGTAAGTTCGGTCACTGTGGGAATAGCGGATAGCGCCACAACCGAAAAATCGTTGCAGCGCCTTGAGGACATTCAGTGACCTCTTGTTAAGGGCAACAGCGAAGGCGGGGCGGACCTCTATGCCAGTAGATAGCGAAGGGCGCAAATTGAAACTAACCATGAAACACCCTTCGCCGTCCACTAAGCCTGTCACATACCATGGGTCAAGTTCAGGCATTTGACCCCACCTCTTCGGAAAGAGGCTCCATAGGCACTCACTTCTCGCTCTAACGAGCGAGGGGTAAGGGCCGGCGTCTTGCGCAGGGTGGGGAACTGCGCCTTCCCTTTCGAGTCAGTCGTTACGGGGTCAAGCCCAACCTCATAGAGGTTGAGCCGACTTCCCTCGGGGTTACCCCACACCACCCGCACAGTGGCAGGAGGGCTTCCCCGATATGAGCCGGCTTTTCATCGTCCCTTGCGGGACGAAGGGGCAAGTTCCTCACTTACCCGACAAGGAATTTCGCTCACCTTATCCCAACCTTTCGGTTGGGGGTGGACTATCTCTTCATCCAGCCTGAAGGCGTTGTTTAATCTCGGCAGCAACCTGTTCTAACTGAGGTCGGTTGCCTGTGTTCATCCGAAGGGCAATTTGGACTATTTCCAACAACCCGTCAAGTTTCAAGTGGTCGCCTCGCTCCATCATCGTCAGGATGCGGTTGAATCGGAGGAAGTCTATCCGCTTCTTTGTCTTGAGAGGGTGCTTGAGGAAGAAATCGCGGACCTTTCGCAGCCCTTGCAAGTCCCGAACTCGGTAGGCATAACGGTCATCGTGGTTAGGACGAACCACTCCGCATCGGAAGAAGCGCTTTAGGGCATAAAGGACTTGAATGTCCCGCTTATGCTGGACGATGACGAACTCAGGAAGGACTTGGTATCCGACGGAAGTTGAAGGGTTTCGGTTAATCCCTACGAAGAAGCAACCCTCTCCATCGGTAAAACCGACGACCCAATCGGGGGACAGTTCCATTGCGACCACCTTCAGGCTGGAGGTCGGCGTATAGTCTCTGAGGATCCCTGCCTTTAGGCAGGTTTCCTGCGGGTTGCCCAATCCCAAGCCATTTTTACGGGCACTTTAAAAGCGCCTCGTAGGCTGGGCTCTAAGGGCTTTCCCGCATACAGCCGACTGCACCCATCCCGTTGCCGGGATGGAGGGCAGCATCGGCTACCTTAGGACCGTCAGGGTTACGGCCGGCGTTTACCCGGGCTTCGGGGCGCGAGCTTTGCCGGGCGAAAACCCGGCGAACCCGTCCCCTTAACCTTCGGGCACTGGCCAGGCGTCGGCCCCTATACCTCCCCTTTCGGGTTGGCAGGAACCTGTGTTTTTGTTAAACAGTCGCCCCAGCCGCTTATCTGCGACCGCCTCGGGCTACTCGGGCGCGAAGGCCCTTTCACCCTACTACGGCTCCCCTTCTCCCGAAGTTACGGGGACATTTTGCAGAGTTCCTTGGCGGGGGTTATCCCGCGCGCCTGTGGATACTCTCCTCGCCCACCTGTGGCGGTTTCCGGTACGGTCACCGACGCTCCGCGCCATCCCTTTTGGGGATGGACTCGGTAAGGGCTTTTCTTGGCTCCCTTGGGGCGCCACTTCGCCGCACAAAGGCGGCTCGCTCCCGCCAAGCGAGCCATCCTTTCGGATGACCCACTCCACGGTCGCCGCGGACGACCATCGCCGCGTAGGCTCCCTTGGGAGCGTCCCCCATCCCTGATGGCGGAGGTCGGTGGGGCCGGAATGTCGACCGGCTGCCCATCGCCTACGCCGAACGGCCTCGGCTTAGGACCGCCTAACCCGACGCCGACGAGCGTTGCGTCGGAAACCTTGGGCTTCCGGCGGGCCGGATTCTCACCGGCCTTATCGCTACTCGTGCCGGGATTCTCACTTCCGCCCGCTCCACCCGTCCTTTCGGTCGGGCTTCACAGCAGGCGGAACGCTCCCCTACCGCCTGACGGAACGCCTTTATAGGCAGTTCCGCCAAGCCCGCAGCTTCGGCGCCCGGCTTAGCCCCGTTGAATCTTCCGCGCAGGGCTCCTCGGCCGGTCAGCTGTTACGCACTGTTTAAAGGATGGCTGCTTCTAAGCCAACCTCCCGGCTGTCTTAGGAGCCCCACCGCGTTCCCCACTAAGCCGGGACTTGGGGGCCTTAGCTGGCGGTCTGGGCTGTTTCCCTCGCGACTCCGGAGCTTATCCCCCGGAGTCCGACTGCCGGGCCTTAGCCCCATAAAGGGACCAGCGGCGGCATTCGGAGTTGGACGGGGTTTGGTAGGCTGTTAACCCCCTACCCCCATCCGTGGCTCTACCTCCGCCGCTTAATGGCCCGACGTCACGCCTACACGTGTTTCGGGGAGAACCAGCTATCTCCGAGCTCGATTGGCGTTTCACCGCTACCCCCACCTCATCCCACGGTTTTGCAACACCGACGGGTTCGGGCCTCCGTGCCCGGTTAAGGGCACTTCACCCTGGGCAGGGGTAGCTCGCTCGGTTTCGGGTCTGCCGCCGGCGACTAACGCCCTATTCAGACTCGGTTTCCCTACGGCTCCGCGCCTGATGGCGCTTAGCCTCGCCACCGACGGCAACTCCCCGGCTCATTCTTCAAGAGGCACGCCGTCAGGCAGTGCCCCGTGATTGTCACGGGGCATAGCCCTCCGACTGCTTGTAGGCACGCGGTTTCAGGCTCTATTTCACTCGGCTTCCCACCGTTCTTTTCACCTTTCCCTCACGGTACTGGTGCGCTATCGGTCACCAGGGGTATTTAGCCTTAGGGGGTGGTCCCCCCAGATTCGCTCAGGCTTTCACGGGGCCCGAGCTACTTGGGAGCAGCACCCCGGGAGACCCCTGACCTTTCGCCTACGGGGCTCTCACCCTCTACGGCGGGCCGTTCCAGGCCACTTCGGCTAGGTCGGGGTTTTGTAACTCCCTGAGGGGTCCGCAGCCCCCTCCGGTGCTGTCCCGCTACACCGCCACCGCAACGCCTGCGGGCTTTTACACGGTGACGGTTTGGGCTGTGCCCCTTTCGCTCGCCACTACTCGGGGCATCGCGGTTGCTTTCTTTTCGTCCCGCTACTAAGATGTTTCAGTTCGCGGGCTGCCCCCCAGCAGGCTATGGATTCACCTGCTGGTGACGGGGGTTTTCCCCGTCAGGTTTCCCCATTCGGGAATCCCCGGATCACAGCCTGCTTGCGGCTCCCCGGGGCTTTTCGCAGCTTGCCACGCCCTTCTTCGGCCCCTGGTGCCGAGGCATCCACCGCGTGCCCTTTCTAGCTTGACTGTGCGGCGATGAGAGCATCCTTCGGCAACGCAGGATGCACCCGGCTCCTCTCCTTCCGCTCAGCCAAGCGACCGAGCGGTGGCTCCCTATGCTCTTTTCAAGGTTCGTAGTGGACCCGGACGGATTTGAACCGTCGACCTCCGGCTTGCAAAGCCGGCGCTCTCCCAACTGAGCTACGGGCCCATCTTTCGATCGGCGACGGCTCAAATCCGCCCGTTTCTTTCTTGCGCTTGGTGGGCCTGCGAGGACTTGAACCTCGGACCTCACCCTTATCAGGGGTGCGCTCTGCCACCTGAGCTACAGGCCCATCACACCTTGTCAATGGAACAGTGCTGGGTTGAAGGAGTGACAGGCTCGACCTTGGAGCCTAGCACCGACTTTTTCTTTTTGAGGGCGGGGAGGGCATCACTGCCCTCCCCAGTCGGTGCTGGGGACTCCTTAGAAAGGAGGTGATCCAGCCGCAGCTTCCGCTACGGCTACCTTGTTACGACTTCGCCCCAGTCACCGACCACACCCTCGACGGCTGCCTCCGGCTGCCCCTTTCAACGCACCGACCGATTAAGCCGATGCGTTCAAAGGGGCAGCCGGTTGGCCCACCGGCTTCAGGTGCAGCCGGCTTCCGTGGCGTGACGGGCGGTGTGTACAAGGCCCGGGAACGTATTCACCGCCGTATTGCTGACCGGCGGTTACTAGCGACTCCGGCTTCACGCAGGCGAGTTGCAGCCTGCGATCCGAACTGAGCCCGCTTTTTTGGGATTCGCTCCCCCTCGCGGGTTCGCAACCCTTTGTAGCGGGCATTGTAGCATGTGTGCAGCCCAGGACTTCAGGGGCACGCGGACTTGACGTCATCCCCACCTTCCTCCCGCTTACGCGGGCAGTCCCGCCAGAGTGCCCGGCATTACCCGCTGGCAACTGGCGGCGGGGGTTGCGCTCGTTGCCGGACTTAACCGGACACCTCACGGCACGAGCTGACGACAGCCGTGCACCACCTGTGCTGGCTGGGCGGTGGAAACCGCCCCACCCTACCCTTTCGGGCGGGCTTAAGCCAGCATGTCAAGCCCTGGTAAGGTTCTTCGGGTAGCATCGAATTAAGCCACATGCTCCGCCGCTTGTGCGGGCCCCCGTCAATTGGTTTGAGTTTCAGGCTTGCGCCCGTACTCCCCAGGCGGGGCGCTTATTGGTTTCCCTGCGGCACGGGGAGGGTCGAGACTCCCCACACCTAGCGCCCACCGTTTACTGCCGGGACTACCCGGGTATCTAATCCGGTTCGCTCCCCCGGCCTTCGTCCCTCAGCGTCAGGGGCGTTCCAGCCGGCCGCCTTCGCCACTGGTGTTCCGGCGGATATCGACGCATTTCACCGCTACACCCGCCGTTCCGCCGGCCTCTCCCGCCCTCAAGTGTCCCAGTCTCCCCCGACCTCTGCCCGTTGAGCGGGCAGCTTTCACGGGGGACTTAGAACACCGCCTACGGACCCTTTAAGCCCAGTAAATCCGGGCAACGCTCGCCCCCTCCGTTTTACCGCGGCTGCTGGCACGGAGTTAGCCGGGGCTTCCTTGGAGGGTACCGTCAACCGGTCCCGAAGGACCGGCTTCTTCCCCTCCCGACAGGGGTTTACACCCCGAAGGGCTTCCTCCCCCACGCGGCGTCACTGGGTCACCCTTTCGGGCATTGCCCAAGATCCTCGGCTGCTGCCCCCCGTAGGGGTCCGGGCCGTGTCTCAGTCCCGGTGCGGCCGGCCACCCTCTCAGGCCGGCTACCCGTCATAGGCTTGGTGGGCCGTTACCCCACCAACTACCTGATGGGACGCGCCCCCATCCCAGGGCGGCACCTGCCCTTTCGGAACAGGCACCTTTCTTCCCCCGCCATGCGACGAGGGAGCGTATCCGGTATTAGCCCCAGTTTCCCAGGGTTATCCCGGTCCCCGGGGTAGGTTAGGCACGCGTTACTCGCCCGTTCGCCGCTCGGCACCTGCCTGCGAGCAGAACCCGCAGGCAAGCCTGCGCTCGACTTGCATGCCTTATCCACGCCGCCAGCGTTCGCCCTGAGCTACCATCAAACCCTCCAGCAGTTAAAAACCCATCGCTCATCGCGATGGGGGACGGGCTTTCTCATTTTTGGGGAGTACGAAGCCTTAACCTGTCACTCCTAACCCACACCCAGCACTGTTCCATTGTCAAGGTGCTTTCCCTCGAGCGGCATCTTTTATTATAGCCGCTCGAGGAAGCATTGTCAATAGCGCAACCGTCTCGTTGAAGCATCTTTTTGAAGGTGCTGTTCTCAATCGGCGCTAAAAATGATAACCATGCCGATGCCGTTTGTAAATACCCCAAACCCCACCAAAAGAACGCATTTTGCCGCTAATTTTTCGGATTTTGTGCAACCGTCACCCGAAAGCCAGCCGCTTTCTCCTTGCTGCAATGCTTTGCACAACGCCGAGCAGAAAATAGCAGACCAAAAGGTTGCTCCCACCGAGGCTAAAAAAGGGAAGCGGCAGCCCAGCGACGGGCATGAGCCGCAAAGTCATCCCAATGTTGATGAAAATGTGTGCCGCAAAGAAGCAAAAAGTCCCCGCTAAAATCAATCCGCCCAACACATTTTCCGTTTCCGCCATGAGTGTCAATATCCGCCAAAGCAGTGTGGCAAAGAGAATTACAACGGTGCTGGCAAGCAGAAAACCTCCTTCCTCGCCGACGACTGTAAAGATGAAGTCAGTGTGTTGGGCTGGAACAAAGCCCAACTTCCCCATCCTGCCCCTGAAAAGTCCTTTGCCTGTCAAGCCCCCTGAGCCGATGGCTAACTGCGACTGGATGATGTGATAGCCCTCCTTATTTGCCCTCGAGTAAGGGTCAATGAAAGCCGCGAGCCTTTGCTTTTGGTAATCCTTAATCGCACCCTTTTGCCACCCAATCCCAAAAAGTGTCAAGCCCGCCAAAATGGTTGCCAAAAGCCAGCGGAAAGGAACCCCCGCAAAAAACATCATACCGATCCAAATTATTGTCAAGACCAAAGAAGTCCCCAAGTCAGGCTGCAGAAAAACCAAAACCAACGAGGGCAAGGCGTGTAAACCGGCACGGACGAATGTGCGAAAATCTGTCAAGAGGTTTTCGCGGTGTTCAGCGATGAAAGAAGCCAGCATGATTATGAGAGCCGCTTTCGCAAATTCTGAGGGTTGAAGGGTGATGCTTCCAATCCTGAGCCACCTTTGAGCCCCATATTGTTCGTGACCGAAAAGCATAACCGCGACCAGTAAGAGCAGGTTGAGCCAGTAGATCCAACCTGACCAGCGCGCCCATAAATGGTAGTCGTTGCGAAGGGCAAAGACGAAAGCACAAACTCCTATAACCATCCAAATCACTTGCCTCGTGACCTTCGCCCAGCCTGACGAATAGGTTGCGCTGGCGAGAACCACCAAACCGATAAGTTGCAGGAGAAACATCACCGCCAAAAGCAACCAATCCACCTGCTTCCACATGCGTTTTTCCCACATGTTCACCACCAACAACGAGTTTCACGAAACGCCTTTCACAACGGCAGACGCCCTTCCTCAGGAGGCTCCGCTCTCTTCGGTTTCCTTTTGCGCGGAACCTCTTCCTCAATTTCTGTCAAGGGTTGTGTCTCTGGTAGTTCGGGCAACTCAGGCAACTCGGAGGGCAACTCAGGCAAATCTGTTGTCAAGGCTTCCAGTTCGCTCGGCAGCAACTCCAATTCCGAGGGAATCGGAGGCACTTCCTCAAGCGAGGGCAGGGGTTCAGCCACAGAGGGAATTTGAGCGGGCGGGACCTCTTCTGTCGGCATCTCTTCAACTGGCGCAGCGGCAGGGTAACCGACAAACAAACGCCTCCCCAAACTTCTCTCGTATGCCGTCCAAGCACTATCGGGCTCCCGTTTCTCCTTGAGAACGGTAGCGAATCTCCTCAATTGAGCGTCGGCAAACTCAAGGAAGTGAAGGGCTGCAGCCTCAAGGGTCATAGGCGGTCGAGGCGAACCCCATTCCCCAACCCCATGGTGACTGATGAGCATGTGTCTGATACGCATTGCAAGTTCGTGAGGGAAGTTAGGGATTTGCTTGATCCGCTCCGCTATCATCTCATCGCCCAAAATCAAGTGTCCCAACAATCTCCCTTCGTCGGTTCTGTCAATATCCGCTTGCCACGAGTATTCCCGGACCTTCCCGACATCGTGAAGCAGCACACCCGTTATGAGCAAATCTCTGTCAAGTTCGGGGTAGTTCTGGCAAATCGCTTCAGCCAAGTCCAAAACCGAGCAAATGTGCTCTATCAAACCGCCAACCCAGTTGTGGTGAAGGTAAAGGGACGCCGGCGCGTTTTTGAAGGCATCGGCGAATTCCGGGTCGTCAAAGAAAGAGCGCAGCAAAGAACGAAGGTAGGGATTTTGCACGCTCTCAATTGCGCCGGTCACTTTCTGCCACAACGCATCAATGTCTCGCTCCGTTCGCGGCACCAAGTCTGACCAGTCATATTCACCTTCGGGCACCTTTTCAATGCTGGCAATTCTGACCTGAGGGACTTGCTGGTAGAGTTCAACGATTCCCCTAACTCGGACGACATCCCGCTCGGAAATCTCGTGGTCAACCCTTTCCGCATCTTCCCAAACTCTCCCGTCAATTGCTCCCGTTCGGTCTTTGAGGATAAAAGCCAAGTAGTAGCCCGGACGGTTGCGGTAAGGGATGCGCCGCTTGCTCTTGACAATGGCAATGGTGTCAACATAGTCACCGACTTTCAAATCGGCGAGGTATTGCGATTTAGGCATACCGACCACCTCCCGGCATCAAATGGTTCAACGCTGTCAGTCCACCAATTGGTCGCACCTCAGCAAATCATCGTAGGTTTCTCGCCTCACGACTAATTTTGCCTTCCCGTCCTTAACAAACACAACTGCGGGACGCGGGAATCGGTTGTAGTTGCTTGCCATGCTGTAATGATATGCCCCAGTCGTGAAAACTGCCAGTATGTTGCCCGGTTCTGGATCGGCAAGGGCTATGTCCCTGATAAGGATGTCGCTCTCACAATGCTTGCCCGCAACAGTCACAACCTTATTCGGCGTCCGATCCGCTTTGTTGGCGACAACAGCAAAGTAACGGGCACCGTAAAGGGCTGGTCTGGGATTGTCGCTCATCCCACCGTCAACCGACACATAAGTTCGGACCTTGGGAATTTCCTTGACAACACCGATGGTGTAAAGGGTCGTTCCAGCCTCTCCAACTATTGACCGTCCCGGCTCTACGGCTAACGACGGCAATTCAAACCCAAACCGGGAAGCGGTCTCTTTGACCGCATCGCAGATGGCTGCGACGAAAGATTCAATGCTTGGCGGGTCATCTTCCGGGACATAGCGAATTCCCAACCCGCCGCCCAAGTTAAGTTCCTGCATCACAAAACCTGTTTCGGAACGAACCATCGCTGCGAACGAGAACATTTGCTCAACAGCGATGCGATACGGCTCCGTCTCAAAAATTTGCGAGCCGATGTGGCTGTGGAAACCTCGCAACTTCAAATTCTTCAGCGAGAGGGCTTTTTTGACCCCCTCAAAAGCGATCCCGTTTTCAATGTGGAAGCCAAATTTCGTGTCAATCTGTCCCGTCCTGATGTATTCGTGGGTGTGCGCCTCAACGCCGGGCGTAAGCCGCAAGAGGATTTCGGCTACAGTGTTTTGGCTGGCAGCAATTGAGTTCAAACGCTCCAACTCCTCAATGCAATCAACAACCACACGCCCAACTTTGTTCCTGACCGCTGCTTTCAACTCGTCCTCCGTTTTGAAGTTCCCGTGCATGTAAATTCGCTCCGGCGGAAACTTTGCTTGCAATGCCGTGAAAAGTTCCCCCCCGGACGCCACATCCAACCACAAACCTTCTTCGTCCACGAGCCGACACATCGCCAAGGTCAAGAAAGCTTTTCCTGCGTAGCAAACTTTCGCTTCGGCTGGGTAGTTTTGGGCAAAAGCCTTTTTGTAGCGGCGGCAGTTCTCTCGGATGAGAAGTTCATCAAAGACATAAAGCGGCGTTCCAAATTCCTTCGCCAGTTCAACGCAATCGCATCCTCCGATTTCCAGATGACCTCTTTCGTTGACCCGCATTGTCCCTCGCAACATTGAGTCAAGGCTCATTCAACTTCCCACCTCCGGCAGTCATGTTTTTTTCTGACTCTCTTTGGCAACTCGTCGTGCCAAAATTTTGACGGCACGAACAGAAAGATGACAGCCAGAAGGGACAGGTGAACGAGGGATGATGAAGACCCACCATTGTGGAGAACTGCGACCAAGCCATATCGGTCAAACAGTGACCTTGTGCGGTTGGGTGAACAGGGTTCGTGACCATGGCGGTGTCGTGTTTATTGACCTGCGCGACCGCAGCGGGATCGTTCAATGCGTGTTTGACCCGCAATTTTGTCCTGCAGATGTAGTGTCCGCTGCCCGCGAAGTTGGAAATGAGTGGGTCTTAAAAATCACTGGCGAAGTGGTCCGCCGTCCCCCTAGGACAGAAAACCCGAAACTCCCTACGGGCGAGATTGAAGTCCACGCAAAATCTTTGGAAGTCCTCAACGACGCAAAGCCCCTCCCATTCCCCATCGCTGACGAGATTTCGGTTGACGAATGGGTGAGGCTCAAATATCGCTACCTCGACTTGAGGCGCAAACGGATGCGCGACATCTTGGAACTCCGTCACCGATTCACGAAAGCGGTCAGGGACTTCATGCACGAAAACGGTTTCTGGGAAGTGGAAACGCCGATCTTATGGAAACATACGCCCGAAGGCGCCCGCGAATTCCTCGTCCCATCGCGCTTGCATCCCGGAAGGTTTTTCGTCTTGCCGCAATCACCTCAAATCGCGAAGCAATTGCTCATGGTCGCTGGAGTTGAACGATACTTCCAAATTGCCAGATGCCTTCGCGACGAAGACCCAAGGGCTGACAGACAGCCTGAATTCACGCAAATTGACATCGAGATGAGTTTCGTGACAGCCGAGGACATTTACGATACCGTTGAGCGTCTGCTGCAGTATGCCTTTGAGAAGGCTGCCGGCATCAAAATTGACATCCCGTTCCCTCGGCTGACTTACGCCGAAGTGATGAAGCGCTACGGCAGCGACAAGCCAGACCTGAGGTTCGGCATGGAACTGGTTGACATAAGCGATATCGTGGCTAATTGCCAATTCCGCGCCTTCGCCGAGACGGTTGCGAAAGGCGGTCAAGTTAAGGCTTTGCGAGTCCCGAACATGGCTTCAGTCTCACGAAAAGAGTTGTCCGACTTGACGGAATTTGCGAAACGGTTCGGTGCGAAAGGTTTGGCAACCTTTGCCCTCGGAGACGGCGAGGTCCGGTCACAAGTCGCCAAGTTTCTGACTGAAGGCGAGTTGAAGGCGATTTTTGAGCGGTGCGGTGCCCAACAGGGTGATTTGGTGCTTGTGGTCGCCGACGAACCAGAGATAGTCGCTGAAGTTCTCGGCAACTTGAGGCTGAAGTTGGGAAGACAATTGGGCTTGGTTTCTCAGGACAGCAAAGAATTTCGCTTCCTGTGGGTCACTGACTTCCCGCTGCTCAAATGGGATGCCGATGAGAACCGATACTCACCCTCCCATCACCCATTCACTTCACCCTACCCTGACGACATCTCGCTGCTTAAGGAAGGCATCAGAGCGCTCAATGACCCGAACTACCCGATTCCCAAAGGACACCGAGACCACCCGCTCAGCAAAGTCCGCGCTTACGCTTACGACATCGTTCTGAACGGCTACGAAATCGGAGGCGGAAGTATCCGAATTCATCGGCGTGAGATTCAGGAACTTGTCTTTCAGGCGATAGAGTTGCCACCTGAAGAAGCGAAGCGAAAGTTTGACTTCCTGCTGGAAGCCTTTGAGTATGGAGCGCCGCCGCACGGCGGAATTGCTTTGGGGCTTGACAGAATTATCGCACTGATTGCGGGTTGCGAAGCCACATCGCCTGAAACGGGTATGCCTTACCTGAACATCAGAGAAGTCATCGCCTTCCCCAAGACCAGCACAATGCAAGACCCGTTGACCGGAGCACCAACACCCGTTGATGAAAAAGTTCTGGCTGAACAGCACATCGCCCTCAGACCCGAAGCCATTGAAGCACTGTCACAGTCCGGCTCAAGATGAAGCAATCTAAACGGTCAAGGGAGACACGAACAATGGCGCTATCAAGCAGTAGGGTGTTTAGCGATGAAAACGGGCAAGAAATCGGCTTGGAAACTTTTCTTGATCGTCATCGCAATGGTCTTGCTGGCAATATTGGGGCTTCGGCTCTTTCCTGACCTCTCACCCAAACCCTTGCGCCTCATCCGAACTTGGAAAGCCCACAAAACTCCCATCATCTCCATCGCCCTTTTCCCTGACGGTCAACGCCTTCTCTCCGCCCGTTGGGACGGAACAGTTCGGGTTTGGAAAGTCAATGACGGCATAAAAAGGGCAGAAGAAGGAAATGAAAAATTTTGAATGTTTAGAAACATGTGTTGTAATCTATTCAATCTTCGCGAACTTTCGCACCAAAATTTCTATCAAATCTTTTAAAGGGAGAGATTTAATGGTGTTGACATTCATTCCTAAACGCTCGGCAAATTCAATAAGCGCGCAACGGAGACTTTCCTTGTATCTTGGTTCTGGTTCATGACATTGGATTCTTACGAACTTGACAGGTATTTTGATAAATGGCAATCCGAAGAGGCATTGATGTTCTGTAACCACGATTGCAGTGAGCAGCCTACCTTCAGAGTCGTAAATGACATACTCATTGTTTTCAACATCTAAAGGTTCTAAATACATCTCTGCCTCTCTCATCGTTTGAAATATTTCTATATCACCTCCTTGTTCAACGACAATGATTGGTGGGACATATTGCATATGCATATTTACCATCACTCCCTCTAAAAACGGTCCCAAAAACTTTTGTCCGTCGATTTTACCTCCCATGGTCTATGTCTACCTATACCTTGCCCTGGTTTGGTCAGCCCTGTTTTAGGATCAATAACTCTGCGATGATAGTGAGGAAAGCGACCGATAGGATGTCCTGTCCTGTTGCCCCAAGGTGCAATTCGGAAATTTCTCCCAATAGCAAATTCATAACCTGTAGCATAACCAGTTACATTAAAAGCCACCCACCACGCGTAACCCGCTACCTTGCCTCCTTTATACGCACCAGAGTTATGATCAACAACATCATTGACTCCTATCCAATCGCGTATTTTATCTGTCAAACCAAAAGTGATTGCATCTCCCATCCCCGCAAAGAAATTGGTCGCTGTATCAAGCCAGTCTTCTCCATCAGGATCAACACGCATTATCGGATTATTCCCAACATAGTAATAGTCATTAATGCTTACGGTAGAATCTTTCTGTATAAACCTCCCAGTCTCCACTTCATAATACCTCGCCCCAACATGCATCAACCCCGCGTCTTGATCGTTGCGATAACCCCACAATCCGCAAAACTGATACGGTCCGCCTCCCCCGCCACTTTGCCCCACGACTTTGCCGAAACCCTCATAAACATAACTGGCAACAAGGTTTCCGCTCCCATCCGTTACCCACCTGACGCTCCCCAGCCTGTCCGCATGATAGACACGGACTTGACCGCTCACCACATAACCACAGGGCTTAAGACCAAGCAAATAACGCACTACCCAAAAACTCCCCTCCCTCTCCGCTATGATTTTGTCGCCATCAAAGTAAAAGTATCGCACATTTGCGCCCTCCTGCCTGAAAACT
>Ga0081478_122556_pt1 | contig 13968 bp, 17 predicted proteins | sample OctSprmetagenome_FD_70983 | JGI IMG/M metagenome (GOLD analysis project Ga0081478, IMG submission 70983) | Hot spring and microbial mat streamer communities from Octopus Spring Streamers, Yellowstone National Park, USA - T=80-84 v2 (version 2) | ecosystem: Environmental > Aquatic > Thermal... | reverse complement strand
GATAGCCAAGGTGCCCGGTTATATAGAACCAAGGGAGTTTTTGCTAATAGGTAGGTGGGTGGTGGAAGAGCATTACAAGAGGGTCAACCTTGTGAATTTTCTCAGGGAAAATAAAAAATGAACTTTCTTCTCCTTTTGCTTTTTGTCTCCCTATGCTGGACGCAGGAAGCCATAGAGCTTGACCTAAACGAGGGCACAAGCCCAAAGGGAGGTTAAAAGGCAGTTGGAAAGGGATCTTAAGACAAAGCTCTTGGAACTTTTTGCCCAAGCAAGCCTTTGGGAAAAGCTTACGGAGGTCAAAAGAGAAGAGATGGCAATAGCCTATGTGAGGTTTGACCGGGCGGTTCAGAGAAAGGAATTGGGTTTGGCGACGGATGTAGAGGTTGCCAGGTTGGAGATGGTTTATAGGGACAAGAGGGCGGAGCTCAGAAGGGCACAGTTCGAATACAACCGAACCTTATACCGCATAAAAAAGCTGGTGGGACTTAATATGGATGAGTATATCACTTTAGAGAGCCTATCCTTTGAGCCAAAGAGGGGAAGCCTTGATAAGGAAAAACTCTTAAAGGTTGGCATAGAAAACAGCCCACTGCTGACCATAGAAAGAATAAACCTTGCACTCTAGGAGGAGAGGTTAAAGGAAGCCAACAACCTTTTTGACTTAAGGGTCCAGCTCAGGGGTGAGGTGGGAAACAGCATAAGAATGGGGTGCCTCAGAAAAAGGCACACAATCAGACCGGCTGGCGGGCGGGGATAGAAGTCTTTTTGCTCCTCTTTGACCCATCAACTCCCTTTAATCTTATTGAGCTGGAAAACCAGAAAAGAGGCGTCCTTGTGGGGTTGGAGGATAGCCTGAAAGAGTTGGAGCTTTTGGTAAATTCTGCCGATTACGAATACTCTTACCTGCTTTCCAAACTGGATTATGCCTGAGTCGGAACCGTTCCCCCAGCGGATAAGGGAATTGACCTACTCCTCACCCTATCCCACACCCCTTCCACCAACACTGGCTTCATAGGAGAAAGGTCCCTTGGCAAAACCTTTCCAAGGATAGGGAAGAGGAGGGCTACACTCAGAACTTGCCAAGCGGAAGAAGAGGCAAGATTACCTCTTCCCTGCTCGGGATTCCTTACATCGGCTCCCTCACATCCGCTTGACTCGCCCTGAAGGCTTTGTATGAGATTAGCTAAAAGCTTCCTTGCATTCTCTATAACCTTTAGTTCGCTTTCTAAGGCATTCCTCTTATATTGGTTTGTTTCTTCCTCTACAAGTTCTCTGAGTTCCTTTTCTCTTTCTTCATACCTTTTCAGTGCAAACTCCAAATATACTCTGTCTTTTAAAAGCTTTTTGTAATTCTCAGGCATGTCCTCTTTAAAGTCCAGTGCCCTCCTCCCTATCACATAAGCACCAGCGATGTCTTTGTCTATGTTCAACTGTGGTGCATACTTTAGCATGCCTATAACTGATGTGTAGGCAGGATTGACCTCTATCACTTCTACTCCCTTTAACATTGCTACTCTTTTAAGCTTTCGCAAGAACTCTTTGGCATTCCAGTTGTGAAGTATTTTTCTTAGTGTAGCTTTTCCATCTCCACAATTTCCTTTTTTGAGTTTCTTTAGGTTCTCTATGGCTATAGCTTTGTTTTTCTGAAGGGCTAAATCCAGTAGCTGATGGGCTAATATCCACTCTTGGTGGTCTTTTCTGTTTTGGGAAAGCCCCATAAGGCGGTGTAGGCTAATTGTTTGATAGCTTAGTAGTTCTCCAGTTTTTGAAAATTCCGCCATGGCTAGGTGTATGGGTGATGCGTTTGTGTCTATGGCTTTTACTCCGTTCTCTTTTGTGTATCTAGCTTCAGACGTTGGAATTTCAAAGGATACACTCCCATAAACTTCTCCGTCTCTCAGTTTTAACTCCACTGTGTAGGCAAAGTAGCTTTGGGTCTGCCAGCTTTCTAAAAGCATAGCCATAAAGTTTATCCACTTGTCTTTGCTATTGCTTGGTTCTCTTAACACTTTGGCATAAATAAACTCTCTGTTTCCTGTGGTAATCCTCAAGTGTAGCTGTCCGTATAGGTCTTCAAATCTCGTTAGTCTGTTTCCTCTGTCTGCCTTTAACCCAATGCTTATAAGTGTTCCTTGTCTTAGTTCTCTCCACTGCTTTTTAAGTTTTTCTCTCGCTTTTCCTGTAAGGTGGTTTTTACAAAGCTTTTCAAAAAGTCTTCTGCCTCCAAACACTACTGGTTTATATGTGGGATATTGCTTAGCTTTGTATATGGCTGAGTCAATGTATTTGGTAGGTAGGTCAGGAAATGGCTGTTTCAGTCTATGGTATATTTGGACGTGTGGATTTTTTGCTTTCCCTTTTTCCAACTCTTTTAGCATATTGTATGCCACCCGGATTGCTGAAGATTGCATACGCATCAGCTTTATGAGTTTTTCTTTGTCTTCCTTTTTCAGTTCAAGCTTAAACTGTAGACTAACAAACATCAGAGTTAGATTTTAGCTTTAAAACTATTGTGTGTCAATGGGGTTGTATTTTTAGAACAGCCTCAGTCCTCTTTGACAAAGCCCACGCGTACTGGACATCTGGTACCCTTTGGTGGTGGCTTTGGAGGCCTAAGCTTTTCTTCCCGCTTCTCTATAAAGGCGTAAAAGCCCAAGGCAAGTATAAAGCCCGCAAAAACAGATTCTATAGCAAAGGACTGAATGGCTGAAATTTTCCCACTAACAAAACCAAAGAGGGATATAAGAATACCCGAGACGGTGAGCCCCGCAGTGATAAAAACATGCTTGAGGGCAACCCCTTTGAATATGAAGAGCAACTTCATAAGAAATCCAAAAACTTCAAGGAGCCTAGAAGCAAAGATCAGAAGGTATCCTGCATCACTCATTGGTTTTTTTCCAGCAACTTTGTGGGTTTAAAAAGAGGAAGATGTCTTATGTTCTTTAGTCTATACACAAAGTATTCCCTGTTTTTTTCGGAGAGTGCCATACCCAAAAGACCCGTCATAAAGCTTGCCAAAACAAACATGCCCAAAATTATACCCACGAGCCTTACCCTTTTTCTTCTTTCCATATCCATTTTAGACTCTCCCTTTTTACAAAGCCCCGCCCAAGGGGGCGGGAAATTTTGGCCACAGCACGAGGCGCACCATAAGCTTATATTTGGGTGTGATAGCCCTTATAGTATGCATAAGGATGCCAGTCTTCGGGCACCTCTACAGGGTACTTTTTGAAGTTGTAAGGTCCAACGGAGGTGTCTGTCATGGTCCATTAGAGGGATGGAGAACCCCATGGATTGTCGGGTGCCTTTGGACCCCAGAGGCTCTTAATCCAGTTGATAAAGCTAAGCAAGATTCCTATTCCGAGTATTAGCGCACCAAAAGTTTGGATCTACATCAAGCTAACCCATTCGGGAATAGGTGGATAGTCTGCGTACCTTCTTGGCATACCGTGAACTATTCCCATATACATTTGGAAGAAGTAGAAGATGTTGGAACTGATCAGCATCAACCAAAAGCTCAGCTTTGCAAGCCTTTACGAATACATCTTGCCTATAATCTTTGGACACCAATAGTACATACCGCTAAAGGCTCCAAAGGTAAGTGCCATACCAAGCACATAATGGAAGTGTCCTACTACGAATAGAGAGTCAGATACACTAAGGTCTAAGGACACCATGGCGTTTGTAATACCCGTAAGACCTCCTATCAAGAACATGAGAATGCCACCCAAAGTAAAGAGCATGGGCGCATTGAACCTTATGGCGCCCTTGTGCAAGGTTGCCACCCAGTTGAAGATCTTTATACCCGTTTTGGCACTGCCACAAAGAGAGTTGTGTAAGAAAAGAGCACCCTTGTCCAGTCTGGCACACTGGCGACGAACATGTGATGGATCCAAGTAAATAAGCCAACCACCGCTATGGCGTATATAGCAAGTATCATGGATATGCATCCAAATATGGGCTTTCTGGACATGGTGGATATTACCTCAGAGAACACAACAAAGGCTGGAAGGATTATGATATAAACAACTGGGTGAGAGTAGAACTAGAGAAGGTGTTGGTAGAGCAGTGGGTCTCCGCCCAAGGTTGGGTTGAAAAAGTTTGTTCCGAGGTATTTGTCAGTGAAGAGAAGGGCTACTGCTCCCAGAAGGGCTGGCACACCAAAGAGGTTTATAAGGCTCGCTGCCAATATGGAGTGCACAAAAAGGTTTAACTTTGTCCATCCAAGACCCTTTGCCCTAAGACTAACAATGGTAGTGACCATATTCACAGAACCCGCGGTGGATGATATTCCGTAAAGGGCAACTATGGCAATATATAGGATGGTAGAACCTGCGTTCTCGTTCAGGGAATAGGGAGGGTATCCAGTCCATAGCATCATTACCCAGTTTTGGGGAATGAGGGTAAGAAGTGCCAGCACGCTGGCACCAAAGAAGACCCAATATCCAAAGGCGTTTAACCTCGGGAAGGCAAGCTCCTTCGCTCCTATCATCAGGGGAACAAGTATGTTGGCAAAGCCACCTACTCAAACATTGACCGCCCACCAGAGCAGGATAACTGCACCATGTCCAGTAAGCAGATAGTTGTAGAGGTCCGCTCCCGTTCTACCAAACAGAGAGGGTAGTTGGATGCCTGGTACAGTCTGCTCAAATCTTATCAGCATACCAAAGAGACCAGCTACCGCAAAGAATACAAGCGTGGTTACGAGGTAGAGCATACCTATCTTTTTGTGGTCTGTGGTAAAGAGCCACTCCTTTAAGGTGGCTCCGTACCACGGAATTGAAGGAGCTTTTGCTACCTCCATGGCTTTACCTCCTTTTATTGGGTTGTAACATTAGCTTCAATGCTTGAAGTTTGTTGGGCTGGCTCGGCTTCACCAAGCCACTTGTTAAACTCTTCCTCAGGAACGACCTTTAAGATCGCAAACATCCTTGAGTGCCAGGTTCCGCAGTATTCCCTGCAAAAGACAAAGTATTCGCTGGGCTTGTTGATTTGGAACCAAAGCTTTGTGATCCTACCGGGCACCGCATCCTCGGTGATCTTTGCAGGATGCACAAAGAAGGAATAGATCACATCCCTTGAAGTTAGGTAGACCTTAATGGGTTTGCCAGCAGGTATGTATGCCTTTTGTTCCTCTGGGGCTGTGAATCCTTCTGGATTAAAGAAGGCATAAACCTTCTTTCCGTTGGGATACTCAAAATCCCAACCCCACATGAAGGCAACCACTTTGAGCTCCAAGGCAACCTCTGGGGCGTTCCTTTGCTTTACAAAGTTTGCGAAGGAGTATGTGCCCAAAAACAGCACGATGATTATGGGTATGACTATCCAGAGAACCTCAAGGGCGGTGTTTCCTTCAATGTGTTCTCCTTCCTCACGCTCTCCCTTTTTGTAGCGGTACTTGACGATGAAATAGAGAGTGGGAATTGCTACTATGAGGTAAATTATGACCGCCATCCAGAACCATACCTTTACTAAGTTTTCCCAGTAAACCCTCGGGTAGGCAAGCACTTCAAGTAAAGCCAGCTATAGCAAAGAGTACTACAGGGTTTAGTCCATACTTGCCCGTGTTGGGGTCGTACTTGTAGCAGACCATGAAGGCTATATCCACTATAGTGTTTTTGGTGATCCTGAAGGTCTCCGCCTCCGCCAAGGCGATCCTAAAATCCGTCTCCCTTGGAGATATACCATACAGTTATCTTGATATCTTACCCTCCGGGTCTATAAATATCACCACATTAGGATGGACAAAAACCCTGTCCTGCCTTGAGTAGAAGAACCTATAACCCAAAGACTGAGATAACTTCATGCCAAAGGTCCAGCGGGAGGAAGGAGAAATACCCAACTTTTTCTTGAACTCCTGCAGGTCTTTTAGGGTATCCTCCTTGTCAAAGGAAAGCACGATTCCTTTATAGTCTTTGCTTATGTTTTTGGATGCCTCTATGGCATTTTTAATTATGAGAGGGCACGCGGAGTCGCAGGTGTAGTAGCCGAGGATCAGGGCGGTGGGATGTCCCTTTATGTAGTCTAGGAGTTTATGGGTTCTCCCCTGTTCGTCGGTAAATTCCACATCTGCAACCTGTTTGCCCAAATACTTTTCCTCTTCAATCTTTAAGATTGTTGGATCAAAGAAGCCTTCATGGTCTTTGGGCATGGGCACAGCCCAAGTGAGGGTTAAAACCTCAAACACAGAAAGCAGGACTAACACCCGACTCATGGCTTAAAAGGTTCCGTAAGAACCTACTATGTAAGCGGTGCCGGCTACCAAAAGCAAAGCCAGATCCACAAAGTGCCAGTAATAGCTTGCAGCCTTTATTGGGGTGATCTTTCCAAGGGCTTTACCGCTCGTCAGCAAAAGCACCAACTGCATACCTATTCCTATGATAACGTGGGAGGCGTGCACGCCAGTTAGCGTGTAAAAACCAGTGCTATACATGTTGGAGCTCATTGTGAAGCCCTTCTCCCAGAGGTGCATCCACTCCCAAGCATGCAAAGCTAAGAACAAGGTACCAAGCACCATAGTTGCTATAAGCCACATGCAGTTTGGTTATAATTAACAACAATGTTGAAAATACCTAGACACATAGCTATCATAATGGACGGTAATGGGAGGTGGGCAAAGGAAAGAGGTCTACCAAGGATAGCGGGGCATTATGAAGGCGTAAAAAGGGCAGAAGAGGTGGTCTATGCATGCCAGGAACTGGGCGTGGAGTTTTTGACACTATACACCTTTTCCACAGAAAACTGGAAAAGACCCAAAGAAGAAATAAAAGCCCTCTTTGAGCTCTTTGAAAACTATTTAAACGAAAAAGTTCCAGATTTGAAGGAGAAAGACATAAGGCTGAAGTTTGTAGGAAGGAGGGACAGACTTCCTAAAAGCACCTTAGCGGTTATGAATTACGCGGAAGAAAGCACTAAGGACTGTACATCCCTTACGGTTATCTTGGCAGTAGATTACGGAGGTAGGGATGAGATAATTAGGGCAATAAACAAACTGTTAAACTCTGGCATGAAGAGTATAACTGAAGAACAATTTGCCCAATTTCTAGACCTTGTGGACATTCCAGACCCGGATTTGCTTATCAGAACCGCCGGAGAAGAGAGAGTATCCAACTTTCTACTTTGGCATATTGCCTACACTGAATTTTACTTTTCACCGGTTTATTGGCCCGATTTTACGAAGGAAGAACTCATAAAAGCCTTAGAAGACTTTTCCTGCAGGGAGAGAAGATTTGGTGCGGTTCTCTAAAGGGAGGGAAGGTGTAGGTCTTTTCATAGGTGTGGCAACCCTTTTGTTTGCCTTTCTTCCAAATTCTATGTTTTTACTCCTGCTGTTTCTCTTAGCCTTTGGTATAGCAAGGGAATTGGGAAAGGCTTTGGGAGCTTCAGAGGTTTCTTATCTTGTCCCTTTAGTACTTGTTTTATCTGTTTTTAGTTTTGAGCTTGGAATCGCTGGAGTTTTACTGCTTGCTTTCTTGTTTGCGTACCTTAGGTGGTCCTTAGACTGTCTTTTGAAAGCGGTGTTTGTACTTATTTACGCTGGTTTTTTACCGATATATTTGTATATGGTCAAGAGTCAAAGTTCGTGGGAACTTATTAAGTTGGTCTTTTTTGCATACACAGTGGATACTGCCTCTTATTATGCGGGTAAGCTTTTCGGTAAAATGCCCTTGGCGGGTAGGTTATCCCCTAAAAAAACCTGGGAAGGTTTGGCGGGCGGTATGCTTGGTGGTATGCTCTTTTTTTACTTTATTAATAAGCCCGTACTCCTTGCAGTGCCTTTTGTTCTGATTGCCTTAGCGGGAGACCTCTTCAAAAGCTTTATTAAAAGACAGGTGGGAATTAAAGACTTTTCTAACCTGCTTGGAGAACATGGCGGTTTAGTGGATAGGTTTGATTCGGTGCTCTTTGTTGCAATTTTTTGGAAAATAGTAATAGTATAATTGAAGATAAGGGAGCTGAAATGAAAAAATTGCTACTGATCATTATATTCTTCGCAAGCCTTGCCTATGCCACCACACTCCGAGAGATGAAGTTTGAAAACACTAAGCTTGAGACTGTTCTCAAAGCTCTGTCTCAGGTGGCAGAGTTAAATGTGATCTTTGACCCTAATGTAAGCGCAGACCTACAAAAACCTGTTAGCGTATCTATTTTCAAGCCTATGCCCATTAGGGAGGCTATTGACCTTATTCTCAAAGAGTACGGCCTTATAGCAGTTCCTGTGGATACTAAGGTTTATAGGATCACAAGGGCTGGAGAACTGACGCTAAGTGTGGGAGCCCTTGGCGAGGACCAGGTCAGAAAAATAGTAGGTTTTCTAAAGGAGAGGGTAAGTCCATCTGCGGAGATCGTAATAGATAGAACCCTTGGGACTATTTACATAAGGGACGAGGAGGCAAGGATTAAAAGGTTGGAGCCAGCCCTAAGGGATTTTCAAAAAGTAGCTGAAAGGATAGCCCCCACAGAAGAGAGAATAACAAGGGTCTTTTATTTGAAAAATATAAACGTGGAAGAAGCATACAGGCTGATCTTACCAAAAACTAAAAGGGATACTGTCATAAACAAAGTGCCAACCTTTAACGCTTTGGTGATAACCGATACGCCCTCCCAGATTGAAGAATACACCAAAACACTTAAAAGTTTCCTAACTGAAACTCCAAGGGAAAGAAGACCAATAACTAAAATCTTCTACCTTAAATACATATCCCCTGAAGAGTTCATAAAGATGATAGAGCCTCTCAGGTCCGAGGCGGGTGTAATATTGAGTGGGGGAGGGTTTAAGGTGGAAACTGCACCTCAACAACCCCAAGCAATGGTAGGACAACAGGCACAAGCCCAAGTGCAAACAGCACCTACCCCTATCCTAAAAGAATTCAACGCAGTAATGATCACAGATTACCCAGAGGTAATAGAAAACATAATGGATAGGTTCAAAGAATACATAAGCGAGGAGCCTGTAAGAATTAGAATTGAGGCGAGGATAACAGAAGTAAGCGAAGAAGCCCTCAGGGAGCTAGGAATAAATTGGAGGGCTTTGTTTTCTAATGACCGGGTTCCACGAGAGTGGTCTGTTGGAGTTGGTTCAAATGTAGGAGTGGGTTCTCTACCACCAGGGTGGTTTGATCCTGGTCTTTCTCCTACTCCAGGCGGAATAGCCATATTTACTTACCGGAAAGGTGTGCTAAACGCCCTCAATTTAAGGATATCCGCCCTAGAGAGAATAGGTTCTGTAAAAAACATTGCAAAGCCCTCCGTTTTAACCATCAACGGACAGAAGGCTACCATAAAGCAAGGCATCCAGGTACCTTTTCAAACTGCAGCGGTGGGTCCGGGTGGAACCGCTGTTCCAAACATTCAATTTAAAGACGTAGTATTACAGCTTGATGTAACTCCTATAGTCTCTCCAGATGGAAGGATATTGATGGAAGTTGAGCTAAAGAGAGACACCCTTGGCATACAAACTCCTGTTGGACCCACAATAAACACAAAGGAGGTTAAAACTAAAGTTATCGTGGAAGACGGACAAACTATCGTTATAGGCGGAATTATAGATGAACAGAACAACACAACCAACGAGGGAATTCCCAGATTGGTTAGAGTGCCCCTTCTTAAATATCTCTTCGGGCAAGAGAGGGTAAATACCCGGAACAGCGAACTGCTCATATTCATAACTCCATTGCTTGTGAGACAATGAGGGCTAAGTTCAGGCTTTCAGAGGTAAAGGATATAGAGGGGCTAATCTACAAGCTTTCCGAGGTCGGTGTAAGCGTGGCTGATATATACCGCCAGCTTGCAGAGGGGAAAGAAAAGAATATAGAGTTCTACGTAGAAAAAGAAAAGGTTCAAGCGGTAAGCTCTGCTATAAAGGAGTTCTGCCAATTTGAAGTTGTTTATGAGGTGCAAGAGAACAAATGGATTCCTTTTCTTTTGCTTGGAACTCTTTGGCTAGACAGCACCCTTCTTTATGTTTTCTTAAAGCTTTCTTTTCTCTCTGAAGATTTCAACTACTTTTTAAGCCAAATCTTCGGCTCAAACAAACTGGTGGCTTTTGTGAAGGGTTTGGTTAGCCTTCTAGCTATCTTAGTTTATTATTTTGGATTTATTTTTGCCAGAGGGACCACACCAGTGGGTAAGTTCTTTGGTTTGAAGATAGAAAAGGATCATGTTTATGCAGTAGTTCTCTTCAGCTTACCTTTGATTGCCTTTTACCTTCTTCAGTTTAATCAAGCCTTTATAAGAATTTTGGGACTCTTTGTCTTGAGCCTGTGTGTGGTAATACCATTCTACTTGAAAGATTCTGTTAGGGGTTAAAATTTCATTTCTATGGTTGTACTGCTTGTTTTGCTTACTTTTCTTAGCTTCTCCTTTGCAAAGGTCTATTATGCCAAGTGGGAGGATGCGGTAAGCCCCATCATGGTGGAATACATAAAGAGGAACTTGGCAAAGGCGGAAAAGGAGGGGGCTGGTGTTTTTATCCTTGAACTAAACACACCTGGCGGTTTGGAAACCTCCATGAGGCAGGTAGTTCAGGAGTTTCAAAGAACTCCCATTCCCGTTGTGGTCTATGTGTATCCAGCGGGAGGAAGGGCAGCCTCTGCGGGTGCTATAATCACTGCGTCTGCAGACGTTGCGGTGATGGCTCCGGGCACCAACATAGGTGCGGCGCATCCGGTTCAAGCCACTGGGGAAAGGATGGATGAGACTGTGAAAGAGAAGGTTGTGCAAGATATGCTTGCCTTTGTTAGGTCTATAGCAAAGGAGAAGGGTAGAAATCCAAGCATTCTTGAAAGGATGGTAAAGGAGAGCATATCCTTAACACCTGACGAAGCCCTAAAAGAGGGTGTAATAGACCTTATCGCAAGTAATAGACAAGAACTTTTGGAAAAGCTAAACGGTAGAAAGGTAAAGAAACACGGAAAAGAAATAACCATAAAAACTTTGGGTGTTCCTGTGGTTGAGGTGGAGGAGAGCCTGAGGGAATCCTTTCTGAAGGTTATCACCAATCCCACAGTGGCATACCTACTACTGCTTATAGGTTTTTATGGCCTATTCTTTGAGCTTTACAATCCGGGTGCGGTGGTGCCCGGCGCGGTGGGTGTTGTTAGCTTACTGCTGGGTCTCTACGGTCTTGGAATCATAGGTATAAATTGGTTGGGACTTTTACTGATTTTGGCGGGTATCTTGCTTTTAGCTTTGGAGTTGGTCACGCCGACCTTCGGTGGATTGGCAATAGCGGGTGCCATAGCCTTAGCGGTAGGCTCCTTGGTGCTCATAAGCCCAGACTCTCCTTACGGAGATATACCCATATCCATAATAGCCACTATGGTGCTTACCACTGTTTTCTTCTTCTTGGTGGCAGGCAGGCTCGGTCTAAAAGCCCAAAAGAGAAAGAAAATGACCGGCTATGAGGAACTAATAGGAGAAGAGGGAATAGCCATGACGAATTTTGAAAAGGGTAAAGGTAAGGTTTTTATAAAGGGCGAAATATGGAACGCAGTAAGTGAGGATGATATTAAGAAGGATGATACTGTGATCGTGGAACAAGTGAAGGGGCTTACCCTGTATGTTAAAAAGGCTAAGTAGTCTCTTCCAGCTCTTCTTCTGCAAATCTATGATGGCAAAATGGACATACCAGAGCCTTTCTATGCACTTCTGAATAGCACACTGAACATCTCTTTTTGCCTTTCAAAAATAAAAACAGATTTATATGAAAAATTTGCTTTATCAGAAAGTAAGCTATTAAAAAGCCAAAGATTATAGTCCAACCTTTTAAGGGAGTAATCGGTTCAAAACTTTTGACCCAAAAGTATGTGGTGGCTATGGACGCTATCCAAAAGGCGGGCTTTCTATCTAAAAATACCTGAATGAGGATTTGAATTAGTGCCATGTAAACAAAAAACTGAAAAAGTGGATTGCGGAAAAGAGGCTCAAGAAAGTTTAAAAGCTCCAAGCTTTCCAAACCCCCTCAGGAAGGTATTCAGTAAAAAGCCAAGAAGAAAACCGCCCATTAAAGGGATAGTTTTGGTCAAACTTCCTTCCATAAGGAACACAGCCATTATTATAGCAAAAATGAAAATCCTTAGCGGATAGGTAAAAAGTGCTAAAGATGTACCTTTTTTAAAAAGTCTATAAAGCACTTCCACATAGAGGGCACCCAGACCAGCCCCCAAAAAGAATTCAAGCATTCAAGCCTTTAAAAGCCAAAGGTGGTGGGTATGTCCAGGTTGACGTTTCTTACTTCTTTTATCTCGGGGAATCTACTCTTTAGAGCCCTTTCAATGCCTGCCTTTAGGGTAAGCACAGACATTCCACAGCCTGAACACGCCCCTATCATTCTAACCAAGACTACACCATCTTCCTGCACATCCACAAGCTCTACATCTCCACCGTCAAACCTGAGGGCTGGCCTGATTTCATCCAAAACTGCCTCTATCTCTTCCCTTGTTGGCATAGCCATGTTTAACCTCCTTTAAAAAAGAACATAATCAACCCAAAGCTTATCTTCAATAATAAAGATCATATTTTAGTAGTTCTTTCCAGCCCAGGCGTGGAATACAGCTCCTCCTTTATAGCGGATAAAAGTATTTCAAGGGCAGATTGATAATCTTGGGCTTTTATTTTGCAACCGCTTGCATACTTGTGCCCGCCTCCACCGAGCCTTTCTGCAATTTTTGCTACGTCCACCTTTCCTTTAGATCTAAGGGAAACTTTAAAAACTCCTTCATCGGGTTTTTCTATTAGAGCAAAGGCAACCTCTACACCCTCTATGGACCTCGGATAATTTACCAAACCCTCGCTGTCTGAGTATTCTGTACCTGTTTCCTTAAAGAACCTATCAAGGATTATTACACCAGCAACAAGACCATCTTCATAGCAAGTTAGAGTTTCAAGAACCTTGGAAATAAGTTTCATTTTGTTCAAAGATTCCCTTTCGCTAAACATCACATAAGTTTTGTAAGGGTCTGCCCCAAGCTGAACCAATTCCTTTGCCATTTCAAAGACTTCCGCGGTGGTGTTGGAATATCTGAAAAAGCCCGTATCCGTTGCCAAACCGGAATACAAGCATTGGGCTATCTCCTGGTCTATGCAATCTTTGTCCCAGCTCTTTAAGAGCTTGTATACTATGCTTGCGGTTGCCGGTTCAGAGTAATCTATGTAATCCCACTCTCCGTAAAATTCACCACCTATGTGGTGGTCTATGCGTGCCCTTTTAATAGCCTTTACTTCCGCACCTATTCGGTAAAAACCGGAAGCGTCCACCACTATGGCAAGGTCATAAATCTCCTGGCTGGGAAGCTTTATCACATCTTCCACATGGGGAAGGAAGTCAAGAAAGTGGGGAACCTTGTCTTTACAACCCACACTGACCCTTTTACCCTTCTTTCTCAAAAATAGATACAGGGCAAGGGCTGAACCAAGGGTGTCCGCATCGGGGCTTTCGTGGCTTGCTATGAGTATAGAACCTTTTTCTTCTTTTAGAAGTTCAATCAGTGGTATCGTCTCCACCTTCATAATGCACCTCCAAGTTATTTAAATATAAATCGTTCAACTCCTTTTTACCCAGCTTATAGGTCCGTAATGAACTTCCATAGCGCATTGAACTATAGACTCAGAAAGGGAAGGGTGGGAAAATATTGAGCTGGCAAGGAAGTCTGCCCTAATGTTTGCCTTCATAAGATGCACCACTTGGTGGATCAACTCTCCTGCATGGGGACCAACTATGTGGCAGCCGAGTATATTTCCTGTCTGCTTGTCTACCACGAGCCTAACAAAGCCCTCATCCTCTCCGTCATCCATAGCCTTTGGGTTAGACATAAAGGAAACCACACCCACCGCACAATCATAACCTTCGTCTTCTGCCTGATCCTCCGTTAGCCCTACAGAGGCAACCTCGTAGGCGCTGTATATGATCTTGGGCATGAGCTTGTCGTTTCTCACATATTCCCTCTCTCCAAGCATGTGGCTAACCGC
>Ga0081478_137263_pt1 | contig 13972 bp, 12 predicted proteins | sample OctSprmetagenome_FD_70983 | JGI IMG/M metagenome (GOLD analysis project Ga0081478, IMG submission 70983) | Hot spring and microbial mat streamer communities from Octopus Spring Streamers, Yellowstone National Park, USA - T=80-84 v2 (version 2) | ecosystem: Environmental > Aquatic > Thermal... | reverse complement strand
GAATTGCCATTTGGGAGGCGGCGGGAAATCAAGCCTTACAAGTTGCGGCAGGTCACTCCCCCGCAATTGTTAATCCCAACGATGCCGATCCCGCAACTTTTCCCAACACTTATCGGAATGAACCACCCTGCCCTCCCGGCACTCAATCCTTCATGTATGTCGTTTCTTGGACACACACCGCTCCTTCAGGTGTCCAATGGACACCTAACCTGCAAGTTCATACTGGAGGGACTGTTTATTCCTACGCCGACGGGCATGTCAAATGGCAGCGAAATCCGGGTCACTGGGACAATTCGCCGTGGGCGAGATTGAACGATGACGGATCTGCTGCCAGTTATTGGTGGAGTGGCTGTGCGCCGTGGCTGTTCAGACCGATTGTCCAGTGAAGGGGGGGTTAGTGTGATGGATCGTAAGACCCTCGTCATCATTTTGGTCGTGCTGGCGGTAATAGCAGTAGGTGTTTGGGCGTGGCGCCTGCGTTCCACATATCCGAAGGAGTATACGGGTGAACAGCCTTCGGGAGTTGGAGCGCCTATGAAGATGGATCGCCCGATGGGCGTTGGTCAACCAGGGGGCTTCCAACAACCCCAACCTCAGCAACCGCAGCAGCAACCCCAAGCAGGTGTAGGGGCTTTTTAAGCCCTTATCAGGCGACAATGGCGGCACCAGAAAGGGCAGGGGACGGGCGGAGGAAGCCCGTCCCTTTCGTTTTTGTGACCTGCCGATGAAAGCCATCGTCTTGCTTGCTCTCCATCCTCTTGCTTGCTCTCCATCCTCATGGGGCATTGCCGTCTCCATGCAATCGCAAATAGAGGGCGGTTTCGCGGAGGTAAACGGGCAGGTCGGCGGCGGGGACGAGGTGGGTAAAGGGCATCGTCAAAAACCACTTGCGGGCGACGGGTTGGGGCTTGCCATGCTCTAACAGTTTGGGCAAGGGGGCAGCGCCCACCAACACCGCCCGAACAACTCCCACCTCTCGCGCCAACACCGCCCGCAAATCTTGGGTGGCTAAGGCGAGGATGACCTGCGCATAAAAATCGGCGGGGTCTTCCGTCAGGTCGCCATCAGGGGTGCAACGGGGTCCCAAAAGGACGAAACGCTGCAGTAAATCCGCCAAGGCGACTTTTGAAGCGGGGCGGGCGAAAGTGGACAGGCGGGTGCGCAACCGCAAAGTCTCGGCGACGATAACATCGGTCAAGCCTGATGGCTTGACGATCAAGCCACTCTCCCTCAGAGCCGTCAAGGTAACGACTTGCCCCAAGGCTGCCACCCAGCGGCTGAACAAATCGCCGACGGAAAACATCTCCGCTCGGTTGCGGGCTTCCAGCAAATCGCCCGTCATCAACCGCGCCACGATCACACCCATCCGCTGATCGCCCATTTCCACAGCCGTCAAAGACCATTGCACGCCCATCGCCCCCTCGTCCCATTGGCTTGTTGGCGACAAAAAGGATGCCAGCGCCCTTCGCTTTGTCTGTCGGACGCTGGCGATGCTCCGTCGGGCTACACATTGTAGGACGCTTCGCGGGGCAGCGACAAGATGCGGCGGACGACCCGCAATAACTCGTCGGGGTCAAAGGGCTTGAGGAAGTAACTGTCCACGCCCAACCGCCAACCTCGCAGCATCGTGTGCGGGGAGTCATCCACCGAGATGATGACGACGGGCAAAGACGCAAGGTGGGTGTCGTTGCGCATTTCCCAGAGGACATCCAAGCCCTCCAGTTTGGGTAGGTGCAAATCCAACAGCACCAAATCCCATCGTTCAGCGCGCAGGAGGTCTAAGGCTTCCAGCCCGTCTTGGGCGATTGCGACTTCCAAGCCCTCACGCTCTAAAAGCAACCGAAGAAGTTCAATGAGGGCAGGGTCATCTTCCACGACCAGCACCCGATTGTTCGGCAAACAACTCACCTCCTTTCCGTCGGCTTGTGTTTTGCGCCGACGAGTGTTTTGCCACAAAGCCTCTTTCCCTTTTCAAGCGACTTCGTAGGCTGCCTTTTGCGGGGCGGTTTGGAATTGGCGATGCCAACGCAGCAAGTGCCTGATGGCGATTTCCAAGTCGGGATAGTCAAAGGTGAAACCTGTCGCCAAAGCCACCTTCGGCAGCACCCGTTGGCTGTGCAGCAAGATGTCTGCCATCTCGCCATAAAGCAACCGCAGGGCAAAAACGGGCACGGGAAACAAGGCAGGTTTGCCGACGACTTTCGCCAAGAGGCGGGTGAATTCCCGATTGCGGACGGGATTGGGCGCAACGGCGTTCATCGCTCCCCGAACCGTTTCGTTGGTGACGGCGTGAAGGACGAGGCGGGCGGCATCTTGGCGATGAACCCATGCCATCCATTGTTGCCCATTGCCCAATCGCCCGCCCACGCCCCACTCAAAGAAGGGCAAAAGGCGTTGCAGGGCTCCGCCCCCCACGCCCAAGACGACGCCGAAGCGGGCGCAAACGACCCGAACACCCAACTCCGTCGCCCGCAGCGCTTCCTCTTCCCACAGTTGACAGACTTCCGCCAAAAAGCCCTGCCCTGGCGGAGACTCTTCGGTCAACTCTTCATCGCCTCGGTCACCATAGTAACCCGTCGCCGAGGCGTTGACAAGGACTTTGGGTGGCTTGGCGGTTTGGCGCATCGCTTCTACCAAATTTCGGGTCGTCAGCACCCGTGAATCGCGGATGCGTTGTTTGGCGGCAGGTGTCCATCGTTGGGCAACGCTTTCCCCTGCCAAGTTGATGACGGCATCCACGCCATCCAAAAGTTGGGGCGGAAGGGGGGCATCCATCAAATCCCAAAGGACGGGACGAACCCAAGGGGGAAGGCGATCCGCTTCGTCCCGACGGCGGGTGACGACGGTCAAGCCGAGGTCTTCTATCGCTTCCCGACACCGCGCCATCACGGCGCGCCCAATAAATCCCGTCCCACCAATCAGCACAATCCGCATAATCGTCCCTCCTTGTGACCGACGCCGTAATTGTGACACGCCGACAGTTTCCCTTTGGCACAATTTGTCTGGGTGAAGCCCGATGCTGAAAACAAAACCGAAAACTGACACGCACCCTAACTTGAAACTGGCTATCCGTCGCCCGTCTCCCCTTTGGCAACAAGCCTTTGCGTCGGCAAAGGAGGCTCAACATCTTGCCCACTGGTTGGAAACCCATCCGCTTTTCCGCGCCTTGCAATCGGAAGGCGTCATCCGTAAAGTCCGTTGGACACGCTTCTTGCCTTACGAACGCTACCTCGCTTACATGGAACGCCATGCCATCGCTTTCGTCCATCGCCACCGCCTCTATGAGCGCCCCGAATGGCAACTCCTTTTAACGCACCCTGACGCTGAAGAGTTTCTGAGCGATTTGGCGAAGCGGTGGGAACTGCCCGAACGGGAATTGCGCAGGGTTGTTCGGTTCCTACGCACTCAACCCAAACCGCCACAGGAGTTGCTCATCGCCGATGTGAGCCCTGAAGAAGTGTCCGCACCCCTTGCCATCGGCGAGGCAGACTTCAGCGAAGTGGTTGACCTCGCCATCGCCTTCGTTCGCCGTTACGGCATCAGCCAGCAAGATTTCGTGGATTACTTGCTCAGCGGGCGCTACTCCGCACGGCAAATTGCCGAACGCTTTGGCTGCACCGTCGCTGAAGCCCAAGCCTTAATAGAGGCACTGGACCGTTTGGAACTGCAGGAGATGCTTGGCGAACCGACTGTGGCTCTCCCTTCGCCTGTCACACCCACCAAGATATCCGACGAACAACTGTTGGCGGAAGTGTGGGTGGACGAAATGGGACAATTGCGATGGCGGTTCATTGATGCCCATCTCACCCAACGCTACCTCGTAGACCGCCAGCGGTTGGAGGAATGGAAACGACAGCATGGTGAAAACGCTGAGTTGCCTCAACTCCTCACCGCCCTTCAGGCTTTGAACGAACGCAGCGGCACGATAGCGGTGCTCCTTCAGACCCTCTGCCAGTTGCAGCAAGATTTTTTGCGCACGGGCAACCCTTTAGACCTCCGTCCCCTCACTCAAGCGGAAGTCGCTCGGCAAATCGGTTGCCATCGTTCCGTCGTTTGTCGCTTAATCAAAGGGCAATGGCTCAAAACGCCTCATGGGCGTCTTGCCCTCGTGGAGTTGTTCCCCAGCCGAAGGGAGGTCATTGCTCGCTTGCATTCTGCCTTCCCTCATTGGAGCGACCGCCAAATTGCCGACTACTTGCGGGAGCGTTTCGGCATCCGCCTCTCCCGCCGTGCCGTCACCTATCACCGCCACCGTGCCGACTCAACCGACGCGCCCCTACAAAGCGCTTCGCATAGTAAGGGTCACTGAGGGAAGTGATGACGACGCGCCCTGCCCCGCTGGACGCGTGGATGAATTTGCCGTCGCCGATGTAGATGCCGACATGGGTGATGCCTCGTCGCCGCGCCGTGTTGCGGAAAAAGACCAAATCGCCGGGGCGCAACTGCCCTTTGGGCACGGGCGTGCCCATGTGGAACAGTTCCGCTGCCGTCCTCGGCGCTCGGATGCCGTAACGGCTCAGCAAAAAGGAAACGAAGCCCGAACAATCAAACCCACGAGAAGGCGAATTGCCCCCGTAACGGTAACGCCAACCCAAATAGCGCCGAGCGGCGTGGGCAAGGGACGAGGTTGATGCCGCCCTCGCCATCCTCTCTCGCACGGCTTCCACCGTGCCCCCTCTGGAAGGAAGGGAGGAAGGTTGCACTCGTTTGGCGTCGCTTTTTCGTCGCTCCTGCACGACATCGGCAAACCCCTTCACCTTCGCCGTCTCGCCCTTCCCCTCAGGCGCTCCCCATCCCACCGTCATCAGGCTGGCGAGCACCCCGCCAAGGGTCACCAGCCACCACCAACGATGCGTCGGCATCCTCACTCCTCCTTCCTTAACGGCAGCGATTAGCGAATAGCGACTGGCGACTGGTCAGACGGCTGCAAGAAGCGAGTAGGAAGTGGCGAATTGTCAGTCGTCAATCACCAGTCGCTAATCGCCAGTCGCCATTCGCTGCCGCTTCGCCAGTCGCCATTCGCTACTCGCCATCGTCTGGGCAAAAATAGCGCGTTGGCGCTGAAGCGTCAAGTTGTCGGTGCGGTGTCAAGTTGCCCTTGCGGATGGCTCAAAGGTGGCTACACTCTGTCAGTGCGATGCCGACGAGGTAAAGGAGGGTTCACGATGCGTCACGACCATCGTTGGCTGAACATCGTGCTGGTCATCTCCGACACTTTCCGCCGTGACCATTTGAGTTGCTACGGCAACTCCCGCATCCGAACGCCCAACCTCCATCGCTTCGCCGAAATGAGCGTCATCTTTGACCGCGCCTACTGCGGTTCGTTCCCGACCGTCCCCGCCCGCACCGACTTGTTCACGGGCAAATGGACTTTCCCCCACCGCGATTGGTCTCCCTTGCCCCGCGACGAAATCGCCCTGCCCCAACTCCTTTCGCAAGCGGGCTACACGACGATGATGATTGTGGACACGCCCCACATCGTCAAAGATGGCTACCACTTTGACCGAGGCTTTCACGGCTTTCTTTGGGTGCGGGGGCAAGAGAACGAACGCTACCGAACCGACCCTGAAAAGGTGCAATTTCCCTGCGACCCGCAAAAGTGCCGTAACCCCCAAACTTCCGTCGTGCAATATCTCCGCAACATCGCCGACCGCCGCTACGAGGACGATTACTTCGCCGCCCGCACCATCACCGAAGCGATGCGCTGGCTGGAGCGCAACTACAAGCGGGAGCGCTTCTTCCTCTACCTTGACCTCTTTGACCCGCATGAACCGTGGGACCCGCCCCGCTACTACACCGACCTTTACGCCGACCCCAACTATCAGGGCGAGGAAGTCATCTACCCCCGCTATTGGTATTGGCGTGACTTTCTGACCGAAGCAGAATTGCGCCATTGCCACGCCCTTTACTGCGGCGAGGTGACGATGGTGGACTACTGGTTCGGGCGGTTGATGGCGCGGTTGGAGAGTTTGAACTTGTTGGACAAAACCGTCGTCATCTTCACTAGCGATCACGGCTTTTACTTCGGCGAACACGGCATCATCGGCAAGGCACTCCTTGAAGAGCGCGACGGACGCAATATCATGCATCGCTCTCCCATCTACGACGAGGTTGCTCGCATCCCCCTGCTGATTTATGTGCCAGGCGTCAAGCCTTTCCGCTGCGACGCCTTCACGGGCTTCGTGGACTTGATGCCGACGATTTTGGAGTTGGCGGGCGTGGAAGTGCCCGACTTCGTGCAAGGCAAATCGCTTCTGCCCTTCCTTCGGGGCGAACGACCGAATTGGCGCGACTTCTTTGTGACCTCGTGGGCAATCACGCACGCCCCCAAAGAGACCATCACCCGCGCCGTAGATGGCACCGAACGCCTCGTCCTTTCACCTCGCCCGTCCACGATTCACACCGCCGAATGGACGCTGATTTACAGCGTCGCCGACGATGACGCCGAGTTGTATCACACCGCCACCGACCCCAAACAGGAACGCAACCTCATCCGCCAATATCCGCAAGTGGCGCAATCGTTGCACGCCAAGTTCGTCCGACTGCTGGAAGAGTGCGGGACGAGGGAGGAGTTTTTGCGACCCCGCCGACAATTGAAAGTGTGACGAAGGAGGCGACGGGAAACGATGCGATGGGTTTGGTTCGCTGTCTCGTTGTTCATCGCAACGCCTGCGCTGGCTTGGCATCACCCGCTTGCGGGCGATGGCGGCGATTACTGGCGGACGCGCGCCATCGTGGAAGTGAGCAACTCCACCGACCGACCGCAAACGGGCGTGCCCGTTACGCTGACCGTCGGCACGGCGCTGCCTTCGCTGCCGTTGGCAGGCAAGGAAGTGAAAGCCTTGCGGGTTTGCGATGAAGCGGGGCGCGAGTTGCTTTTTGACTTGCGAACCGCCAACGGGTTGCCCCGCCGAAATGGGAAGGTGCAAGTCGGCGACCGATTTTCTTTTTTCGCTTCCGTGCCACCCAAAAGCGTCGCCCGCTTTTTCGTCTATGCCGACAACCCGAAGGCGTGGGTGTTGCCCGAGGTCATCCGAGCGGGTTTGAGCAACGGGAGTTTTGAATTGGGCGAGGGCGACCCCATTGATTGGGAGCGGGTGGACGAAGACGCCGCCCATCGTCTCGCTTGGGTGACGGGCGTCGCCCGAACGGGCAAACGCTCGGTGCAAACCATCGTCGCCGAAGGCGCTGTGCCCACTTGGGTGAAGTTCCATCAACCTCGCATCCCCCTCATCCCCAACGCCACTTACCGCCTGCGCGGTTTTGTCAAGGCGCAAAATGTCAAGGGCAGCGCGGGTTGGTTCATCCATGTCTTCGGCGAGAAAGGCGAATGGCTCATCAACCGCGTCCTCACTGCGGGCGACGGCACTTACGATTGGCGACCCGTTGAGTTCACCTTCACCGTCCCCGAAAACGGGCGATGGGCAACTATCGGCACGGTGCTTTACGGCACGGGCACGGCGTGGTTTGACGATGTGACTTTGGAGTTGCTCAATGGCGGATCATCACCGTTGCAAGTGAAAGTCGTCGGGGTTGAGACGATGATGCTGACACCCCGCTTGCAAGCGTCGTCGTGGCTGAAAGATGAGGCATGGCAGGAACGAGTGCCGCTGATTGTCCACCACTTTGACGACCGACCGACGACGGCACTCGTTTACGCCGACTTGCGGAAAGTCCTTTGGCGATTTTCCAAGTGGCAGCGACCCCCCAACCTTTGCATCATAGACCCTGAAGCGCCACCATCAGAACGCATCCGCCCCCACTGGCGCGTCGGCAATGGCGTTTTGTTTTTGGCAAACTTGCCGCCCCGCAGCCTCAAGCGCTTTGACCTTTACCTTTCGCCGACCGCCCAAAGCGAGGGCGAAGTTGATTACGCAACGCTCGTGTCCAGCCCTGCCAACCTTGTGCCCAACCCAAGTTTTGAGGAGCGAGACGATGCGGGGTTGCCGAAAGGGTGGCGAGGGGATCGGCGGGAGGGCGTGGAGGCGAAATTGGTGGCGGAAGGGCAGGTGGGCAAGTGGGCGGCGCAATTGCGAATAGCGCCGCAACTAACGGGTCAGTGGCTCGGTTGGCGTTGCACCGTTCCTGTCAAGCCCTTGCGCACCTACTTTTACAGCGGCTTCGTGAAAGCGGAGGGCGATCAGGCACGCCTTCGCTTGCACCTTCATTGGCGCAATGCCCAACGACAGTTGACGAGTGAATCGCCTTTTGCAACGACCAATCCCGAAGCGACAGGCGGACAGGGTTGGGTGCAAACGAGCGCCTTTTTGGAAAGCCCTGCCGATGCTGCCTTCGCCGAACTTCACCTGACGACCAACACGGCGGGCACTTTCTGGCACGACGGCATCTTCTTCGGCGAAGTGCTTCGCGCCGTCATCGGCGGTTGGGAACGGCGCGACAAGATGCCTGAGGGATTGACCGTCTGCTTTGTCAACCCCCTTGTGCGCGTTTTTCCTGACACGCCGCCGAGGACGGGGACTGGGGATCAGGGACGGGAGACTGACAAGTTGACGGACGAGTTGACCGTTGTGATGGCACGCAACGAGTGGGAGCCCATTCAGTTAGCGTTGTGGAGCGACCGACCCCTTCGGCGAGTGCGGGTGGAAGTGACGCCCCTCACCGACGAGCGGGGTCAAACTTTGCCCCCGCCCCAAATTTGGCGAGTGGGCTATGTGCCCGTTGACCATCCCAGCGGCTATTTCCGTTCCGACTTGCCCTTCTGGTTTCGTCACCGACCCAAAGGCGACGGCAGCAGCGACGGTTGGGCGGGTGAGTGGGCAGACCCGTTGATGCCCTTTGCGCCCTTTGACCTTCCGCCCAACCGAACGGAAGCCCTTTGGTTCGTGCTTTACGCCCCGCCCGACGCTGAGCCCGGACTTTACAAAGGGCAAATCCGCATCGCCGCCGAAACGGCGAACGCCAAGCCGCAGCAAGCGACACTTTCCTTGAGCGTGCAAGTCGTGCCCTTGACACTCCCGCAGGAGACGGAACTTACCGCCATCCTTGACCTGCGGGGGCACATCGTGGCGCAACTGCGCCAAGACCCCCAGCGGCTGCAAAAGTGGTATCGCTTCCTCGCCCAATTCCGCATCTCGCCCGGCTTCGTTTTCCCCCAACCGACCTTCCGCTACGAGAACGGCAAAGTCGTCATGGACGCAAAGGGCTTTGACGAAATGGCGAGTTTTTTGCTGGACGAGTTGAAAGTCCGCACCCTTTACACGCCCGACTTCCTTTACGCCTTCGGCTGGGCTTACCCGCCCAAGCGCTTCTTTGGCTTGGAACCGTTCACCGACGACTACAACCGCGCCTATCAGGCGTTGCTGCAGGCGTTCTTTGAGCATGTGCAAAAGCGGGGTTGGGGCGATCGGTTCGTTTACTACCTTTCCGACGAGCCCCACTTTTGGCATGAACGCGTCCGACAGCAGATGAAGCGATTGTGCCAACTGGCGCACCAAGCCGTTGCGGGCATCCGCATCTATGCCAGCACTTGGCACTTCGTCCCCGATTGGCTGGGCGACTTGGACATTTGGGGCATCGGTCCGCACGGCTCCACTTCCGTCGCCGATATGGAGCGGCTGAAAGCGTCGGGGGCGCAACTTTGGTTCACGACCGACGGGCACTTCTGCATTGACACGCCCTACTTGGCGATGGAGCGCTTGCTGCCTTACCTTTGCTTCCGTTACGGCGTTTCGGGCTACGAGTTTTGGGGCGTTTCGTGGTGGACTTACGACCCTTGGGAGTTTGGCTGGCACGCTTTCATCTCCCAAAGCGACGAAGGCGAACGCTTCTACTGGATTCGCTACCCCAACGGCGACGGCTACTTCGTTTACCCCGGCGAACGCTTCGGGCGCGATGAGCCGTTGCCGTCCATCCGATTGATGCAAGTGCGGGAGGGCATTGAGGACTACCTGATTTTGCGCGCCGTTGAGCGGATGCTGACGGATGGGCGATGGCAAGGCGAAAAGGCGGAGCGGGCAAGGCGGGTTTTGGAGCGGGCGAAAAGTTTGGTGCGCATCCCCAACCAAGGCGGGCTAAAGTCAACGGCGCTTTTGCCTGATCCCGACGAAGTTTTGCAGGTGCGACGGGACGCCTTGCAATTGTTCGCCCGATGAAGTGTCACGGGAAGAAGGGCAAAGTTTGTGCCGAGCCGAAAAGATGGCGTCGCTGTTTTCGTTTCGCCCCTGACGGGATAGGGCGATTGACGACGAGAAATGGAAGCGAAACGATAAAGCGGGTGATGACCGTGCCGAACCGAGCCCGTGACTGGCTAAGGCAAGCCATCCATGACTTAAAGCAAGCGGAAGAGAGCCGACGAGCGGGGCGCCACGATTAGGCGTGTTTCGCTGCCCAACAAGCCGCCGAGAAGGCGGTCAAGGCGCTTCACCTTCATTTGGGGCAGGAAGCGTGGGGGCATGTGATCGCCCGCTTGCTGCAGGAGTTGCCACCAGAAGTGACAGTGCCTGCTGAGTTGATGGATCAGGCGCGGGTTTTGGACAACTTCTACATCCCAACCCGCTATCCCAACAGCCACGCAGAAGGCGCGCCTTTTGAGCACTACGGTCCGCTGCAAAGTGAGGTGGCGTTGCGATATGCCCGTGCGATCGTTGAATTCGTCCGTGCTCAGATGGGTGAGCCGTGAGGAAGCGTTGCAAGCGGCGAAGGCGTGGGCGGAAAGAGTGGCTCAAGAGCGTCCCGAAGTTTTGCGGGTCGGTTGTTTCGGTTCGGCGGCGCGGGGCGATTGGGGCGTCGGCAGCGATTTGGATTTGCTCGTCATCGTCGCCCACTCCGACAAACCCTTCCTTTATCGGGCGACGGATTTTGACACGACCTCATTGCCCGTCCCTGCCGACTTGCTCGTCTACACGCAGGACGAATGGGCGGCGATGGAGCGGTCGGGGCGATGCGGACGGCTGCGGGCGGAAGTGCGATGGCTTTATGGGCGAGGTGAGGAACGATGAGCCAACCCATTGTCAGCGTCTCAGGCATTCGGGGCGTCATCGGCGAAAGTTTGCTGCCCGAAGAAGCCCTGCGCTGGGCGCTCGCTTACGGGACGATGGTCAACGGCGGAACGGTCGTCCTTGGGCGAGATACTCGTCCATCAGGCGAAATGCTTCGCGGTGCTGTCTTGGCAGGTTTGCTTTCAACGGGCTGCAAAGTCATTGACTTGGGCATCGTCCCGACGCCGACTTTGCAACTGGCGGTGCAACACTGGCAAGCGGACGGCGCCGTCGCCATCACGGCGTCCCACAACCCCGCTGAATGGAACGCCTTGAAGTTTTTTGAGCCGTCGGGCATGTATCTGGACGCCGACGGATTGAAACGCCTGCGGGCGGTTTACGAGGGCGGGCAATTCCGCCGCGCCCGTTGGAACGAAGTCGGACAAATTCAGACCGATGCGACCGCCATTGACCGCCACATTGAGCGCATCCTCACTTGCGTGGATGTGGAACGCATTCGGGCGCGACGCTTTCGCGTCGTCATTGATTGCGCCAACGGGGCGGCGTGCTTCATCTCGCCCCGCCTTCTGGAACGGCTCAACTGCGAAGTCATCCCGCTCTTCGCCGAACCGACAGGCGTTTTCCGACGCGACCCAGAACCCATCGCCGAAAATTTGAGCGAGTTGTGCCGAGTGGTGCGGGAAACGGGCGCCGATGTCGGTTTCGCCCACGACGCCGATGTGGACCGATTGGCAATCGTCGCCGATGGCGGCGAGGCGTTGGGCGAGGAGATGACGCTGGTCATCGCCGTCCACCATGTCCTTGCCCACAAAGAGCGTGGTCCTGTCGTGACGAACCTGTCCACGACGATGGCAATAGACGAAGTGGCGAAAACTTTCGGCGTCCCCGTTTACCGAACGCCTGTCGGCGACATCAATGTCAGCAAGCGGCTCAAGGAAGTGGGCGGGGCGATTGGGGGCGAAGGGAACGGCGGCGTCATTTATCCCCGCATCCAGTATGCGCGGGACGCCATCGCCGCTTTGGCGCTCATCTTGGAATTCATGGCGATGCACGACGAACCGTTGAGCCAACTGGTGCGGCGGTTGCCCCGCTACCACATGGTCAAAAAACGGTTGCCCATCGGCGCTGTGCCCGTCCACGAGTTGCTGGAACGCATCAAGACCTGCTACACCGCCGAGGAAATCGTGGAAGAGGACGGCGTGAAGTTGCGCTGGGATGACCACTGGGTGCATGTCCGACCGTCAGGCACAGAACCCATCTTGCGGGTCATCGCCGAAGCCAAAACGCCCGAACGCGCCGAGCAACTCTGCGACGAAGTGATCGCCGATTTGAGCAAGATGCTGAGGTGAGCGAGTAGCGAGTGGCGAATAGCGAATGGCTGTTGGAGTGGCTATCAGCCACGACGGAAAATGGCAGCGAGTGGCGAATAGCGAATGGCTGTTGGAGTGGCTATCAGCCACAACGAAATTCGCTATTATTGGCTATGTGCCGCCGTTTCATTCGTTGCCGTTCTACTCGCCACTGGCTACTCGCTACTCGCTGCCGTTGAACCAGTCGCCAATCGCCAGTCGCTGCCGTTGGAGGGATGGGCGGTGAAGGAGAAATGGCTCAATCGCATTGCGTTGGTTGGCTTCGTCCTCGTCGTGGGCTTGTGGGTTTGGTGGCTCTTCCGCCCTCAACCCATGCCTTTCACCTTGCGGGCACGATGGAAGGTGCAGGGTATTGTGATGAGCGGCATCGCCTTTTCGCCGAAAGGCGATTGGCTGGCAGCGTTGGTCTCGACCTCCCAACAAGGTCAACCAACGCTGACGGTGCAGTTGTGGCAAGTTCCCAAAACCCAAAACAAACCAAAGGTGTTCTCCGTCAGCCAGCAAGTTAAGTCAAGGGTCATCGGTGTTCGTCAACTGGACTTTTCTCCTGACGGTCGCCTTTTGGCGGTCGGTTACTTGGAGCAGGGCGTGGGCAAGGTCGCCCTCTTTACCGTCCCTGAAGGTCGCAGGCTACAAACGATCACGATGGGCAAATGGGTGTTAATGCCCTTCGTCACCTTCTCCCCCGATGGGCGACTGGCAGTTGTCTTTAACTTCCGACTTTGGTTCGTTCGGATTGACGACGGCAAAAAGACGCCGACCAGCATCCAAGCGCAAAGTGTCGTTTTTTCGCCTGACGGTCGGTGGATGGTGGCTAACCAAGGGCAATCCATGAGCATTTACGACGCTAACGGTCATCTTGTTCGGCAAATTCAATCAATCTCACCCCTCGCTTGGGCTGTAGCCTTCTCCAAAGACGGGCAACGCCTTGCCTGTCTTTGTTGGGAGTCACAGCAAAGGAGATTGCCGATCGCTCCCGTGCGGTACGGCGTCTCTGTCTGGCAAACAGGCAATTGGCGGTTGATGTGGTCAACGCAGTTCTACGAAATTTTCCCCCCTCGCGCTGCCTTTGCCCCTGACCTTTCAATGGTGGCGCTTTCTGAACCCGACCTAAGCGGTTGGGATGGGACGCTGTGGCGATTGGAGCGTTTCGTTGGGGGATTGTTGGGGCCTCATCTTCCATCCGGCGCCCCGCCAACCCAAGTGGTGGTGCGACGGCTCAGCGATGGGCAAATTGTCGCCAAGTTGCCCCGCTTGAGGCGCAATGTGTGGGATTGTGCTTTTTCGCCCGATGGGCGTTACCTTGCCGTCTCGTATGACGACTTCATTGCCCTTTGGGAGCGCAAGGGCGATTGAATTGTCCATTGGCATCCGCTCTCGCTCTGCAATGTTGTCATCCGCTTTCGAGTTTGCTCCCGCCAGTTTTAGGCTGCATTTTCCAACGAGCAACAAAATTGGCTTTGAGGCGTCTCAAAAGTTAGGGCGCATGAGGAGGCGATGAAGAATGAAGAGGAGGCGATTTCTGATGGGCATTGGGGCGATTCCGTTCGTTGCCTCTTCCCTGCCGCACGAGGCGAAAGAGGAGCAAGAGCGCAAAATCAGAGGTCCGTTGTGCGTTCACCCTCAAAATCCCCGCTACTTCAC
>Ga0081478_138320_pt1 | contig 14026 bp, 10 predicted proteins | sample OctSprmetagenome_FD_70983 | JGI IMG/M metagenome (GOLD analysis project Ga0081478, IMG submission 70983) | Hot spring and microbial mat streamer communities from Octopus Spring Streamers, Yellowstone National Park, USA - T=80-84 v2 (version 2) | ecosystem: Environmental > Aquatic > Thermal... | reverse complement strand
TCCGTTCCTCACTTTGCTCCACATACCAATAAAAAGCAACCCAAAAATTTTACCGATAATAGCTTTATCAGTTCTTGCAGGACTTTTCATAAGAACATACGATGTTGCGTATTTCCAAATAGTCAAATCAGAAAAACCTATATTTGGCTGGATAGAAATAGGAATAACAGCAGGATTTATTTCTCTGGCTTACATATTATCAAAAATTTATTTATACCAGGTCCCAAGATTTCCCGTATATGAAGCGAAAAAGTTTTAGCCCTAAACTCTAATCAAATTTTTACTCCATTTACAATTTCACTTTCCAAGCATAGAAAAATTGAAAAAACTCAAAGCAGATCCTGCCAATAAAAATTTTTGTTCTATGAACGAAAAACAAGCAGTTCTATATCAAGAAATAGATGAAGGGAAAATAGTAAAAGTAGTTTTCAACAAACCAGAAAGAAGAAATCTTATGGACCCCGAGATAATTGAAGGCTTATCTGGTGCGATTGAGAAAATCAAATCATCCGACAAAGTAAGGTGCGTAATAATTACAGGGAGCGGTAATTCATTTTGTGCTGGAGCTGATTTTTCAACTTTACAGATGTTCGCCACAGAAAAAGGACTAACAGGAGCAGCCGGAATGAGAGAAGGAATAATGAAATTTTATAACTCATTCATGAAAATCCTTGAAGTTGAACAGCCGGTTATAGCCTCGCTTAATGGATACACAATAGGAGGGGGGCTCGCCTTTGCACTCCTTTGTGATATAAGAATAGCATCGTCAGATGCAAAAATATCAGCAAATTTTGCAAAAGTCGGAATACACCCCGGAATGGGTTCAACTTACACCTTACCCCTAACTGTTGGACTTGAAAAGGCTTGCGAACTTCTTTTCACAGCAAAATTCATAACAGGAGAAGAAGCAGAAAAAATAGGACTTGTCGCAAAGGCAGTCCCACCAGAAAAGCTTGAAGAAGAAACCCTAAATATGGCTCGCCAAATAGCTGAAAACGCCCCGTATGTCATAAAACTTACAAAAAAAATACTGAAAAGAGAATTCCATGTGAAAGCACACTCAGAAATAGAAGCGCTCGCTCAATCAATATGCTCACAGATGCAAGACGCAGTAGAAGGTGTAAAAGCATTCTTTGAAAAAAGAAAACCTGAATTCAAAGGTAGATAAAAGAAAAGAAAAAAAGAGAAGAAAAAGTCGTAAATCTGCTATGCATATAAATAAAAAAGATAGCAAAATCCTTTCTGGAATAATAGGTATCGGCTCATATTTGCCACAAAATACCCTTACAAATTACGACCTTGAAAGAATGGTTGATACAACAGATGAATGGATATATTCAAGAACAGGAATAAAAGAGAGAAGGATTGCGGGAGAAAATGAATTCACCTCAACGATGGCAGTAAAAGCAGCAGAAAAAGCAATAAAAATGTCCGAAATCTCACCCCAAAAAATAGACCTCATAGTCTTTTGCACAATAACACCAGATTATCCTATACCATGTACGGCCGGAGTTTTAGCAAAAGAACTCGGAATAAAAAACGCAGGCGGAATGGATATAAACACAGCTTGCTCCGGTTTCATATATGGAATATCAATAGCTGATACATTTTTGAAATCCAAAAAAGCAAACTATGTTCTTGTTGTATGTTCAGATAAACTTTCCACAATAACGGATTATCAAGATAGATCAAGTTGCATACTCTTCGGAGACGGAGCAGGAGCAGTCGTTATGACAAGAACTGAAAAGTTTGGGCTTTTGGACTTCAAACTCGGACTCCTAGGAGATGAATACGAAAAAATCGTGATACCAGCAGGAGGTTCCCGAAATCCTGCATCCGAAAAAACAGTAAAAGAAAGAATGCACTTTATGAAACTGCAAGGGAGAGAAGTCTTCAAACTTGCAGTAAAGTATATGGGACAAACCCTCAAAGAAATTTTGGAAAGAAATGAAATAACAATAGATATGGTAGATTGGATCGTTCCACATCAGGCAAACAAAAGAATAACAGAAGCTATATGCGAACATTTCAATATACCAAAAGAGAAAGTCTATGATAACATAGAATTTGTAGGAAACACATCAGGTGGTTCAATAGCTATCGCACTTGATGAGATGTTTGAAAAAGGACTCCTGAAAAATGGGCAACTTGTAGCTCTCGCAGCCTTGGGAGCAGGTATAACATACGGTGCTGCTCTCCTCTCCTGGGGAATAACATAATAAACTTACAATTTCAGAAAATCTCCAAAAAGCAATATCAAATTATTAAACTTATAAATTATTAAGGCTTTAAGAAATAAGGCTTTAATATTTAAGATATATAGTCTTAAAGATCTAAAATCTTAAAAAATAGAAGGAGGAACTAAAATGGAGTTCGAAAAAATAGAAGATTTAATAGAAGAACAAGAAGGAGAAGAAGAGAAAAAAAATAAATCAGAACAAAAAAAGAAACCTACAACCCCTAAAAAATTGAGCGAAGAAAATAACTCACAAAATAAAGAAGAAAATAACTCACAAAATACACAACAGCAGAAAGAGATAAAAAAGACCAATTCACAGGAATATTCAGCCGAACAAATAAAAATCTTAAAGGACCTTGAAGCCGTAAGAAAAAGACCCGCAATGTACATAGGTTCAACAGGTCCGCAGGGATTACACCACCTCGTGTGGGAAATCGTAGATAACGCCGTTGACGAAGCTCTTGCTGGTTTTTGCAATAAAATAACTGTCAGAATCCTTGAAGATGGTTCCTGTGAAGTTGAAGATAATGGAAGAGGAATCCCAATTGATATACACCCAGAAACCGGGACATCCGCCCTGGAAGTAGTATTCACAAAATTACACGCAGGAGGAAAATTTGAGAAGGGAGTTTATAAGGTTTCGGGTGGACTACATGGTGTCGGTGCATCCGTCGTAAATGCTCTTTCAGAAGAGCTTGAAGTTTGGTCAAAAAGAGATGGAAAGCTAGCTTATCAGAAATTCAAAAGAGGCAAACCAGTTACTCCAACAAAAATAAAACAAGAAAGCGGTATTGAAGAAACAGGAACACGGGTCAGATTTAAACCAGACCCTCAAATCTTTGAAACAACGGAATTTTCGTACGATGTAATAAAAGAAAGGCTAAAAGAAATCTCCTACATAATTTCAGGACTTAAAATAACTCTTCAAGATAAAAGAACAGGACAAAAAGAGTCTTTCTTCTCATCAGAGGGACTAAGCGGACTCGTAAAAGAATTAGCTGCAAATTCCCAAGTTCTATTCAGGAACCCGGTAGAAATTGAAGGAGAAAAAGAAGATATAAGGTTCTCCGCTGCACTCCTTTATAGGGAAGAGAGTGAAGAGATTGTCCTCTCTTTCGCAAATACCATAAGAACGATAGATGGCGGAACACATCTTACAGGGTTTAAAACTGCTTTGAGTAGAGCCATAAACCAATTCGCTCCAAAAATACTCAAAAAAGACATCGTATTTTCAGGAGAAGATATAAGAGATGGACTTGTAGGAGCGGTATCCGTATTTTTACCAGATCCGCAGTTTGAGGGGCAAACAAAAGCTAAACTTGGAAATACCAAAGTAAAAAGTATAGTTGAATCAATAGCATACGAAAAATTAATGAAGTTCTTCCAAGAAAACCCTAAAATAATAGAAACAATAGTAAAAAGGGTTTTCCAAACTCACCTTGAAAAAGAAGCGGAAAGGAAAGCAAGAGAGGTCGTAAGGAAAAGAGCAAAAGAGGAAATTGTTCTCCCGGGGAAACTTGCAGACTGCCAGATAAAAGATCCAGAAAAAGCCGAACTCTTTATAGTTGAGGGTGAAAGCGCAGGCGGTAGCGCAAAGCAAGCAAGAGATAGAAGGTTCCAAGCCATACTACCACTCAGAGGAAAAATATTAAATGTAGAAAAAGCATCTCTTATAAAAATGTTGAACCACGATGAGATTCAAGCAATAATAGCGGCTCTTGGATGTGGAATAGGTAAAGATTGTTCCCCAGAAAAATTGAGGTATCATAAAATAATATTACTTGCAGATGCTGATATAGACGGCTCTCACATAAAAACACTTCTTCTAACATTCTTCTGGAGATATATGAGACCAGTTGTAGAAAATTCTCACCTTTTCATAGCTCAACCACCACTTTTCAGAGTAAGAGAGAAAAACCAAGATATATACCTTAAAGACGACACAGAGCTTAAAGAGTATATTTTAAAGAGAGGATTAACTAAAATTCTTAAAACCAAAGATGAAAAAGAACTTTCATCAATAGCAAAAGCTCTCATAAAAGGTAAATACGACGAGGTAAAAAAATATGGGGATCCTGATAAGTTATTGGAAGAAGCAGAACAAGCTGGGAGAGAAGGTATAATAGTTCAAAGGTTCAAAGGATTGGGAGAGATGAACCCAGAACAGCTATGGGAAACAACTATGAACCCTGCAACAAGAGTTCTAAAAAAAGTCACAATTCATGACGCACAAAAAGCTGATGAACTATTCACTATACTTATGGGAGAAAAAGTTGAACCCAGAAGAGATTTCATAATGAAATATGCTATTGAAGCCACAAGCCTTGATATTTAAGAAAACACAAATAACATTCAAAATACAAAATATCACATGTAAAAACCCTTCCTCTACTTGAATTCAAAAATTTCCACGATAACACAGACTAAATTCAACCTACCTAAAATTGAAGTATTATGGGAATCTCCTTATTACCATAGATACAGGATTTGGAGGAGGAATTGCTCTCCCCCTTTAAGAAAAATGAAAGTTATACTAATAAAGTAGTTATACTAATAAGTTATGGTGTTTTCAAGTTAGCTACAGGTGATGAGATTGAACTACCTATATTTTTGGTAAAAATATCAATACAAATTATTGAGAAGATGAAAGAGAATCTAAAATTGTTTCGTATATTTCTTCTTGTAAGTCATCAATGAGGTCAAGAGGAAATTTATATTTTGGTTTCAGGTCTGTAATAAATTCCCTTATCTTCTTTTCTATATTCTTTGATATAGCAGGATTTTGATACCAATTAGGAAATGAAAGAAACTGTTGTATTTTTCCATATATTTCTTTTGCAAAAGACTCTGGATCATCAGGTTTCAACTTTAACTTATTTTCAAACTTTTCAAATACAATTTTTATTCCAAATTCTATATCGTTAAGGCTTGTTTCCTTTTTTTCTCTTTCCTTACTCTCAATAAAATTTAATATTCCGTTTATCTCGTGCACCAGCGATAAAATATCTTCATCATCCTCTTGCCATCTTTTAACCAATTCCCTGACTTTATCAGCTATGCTTTTATAAATTGGATTTTTAGATTTCAATACACAGATATATTTCAGTGCGTTCAAAATTCCAATATATTTCTGCCTCTCGGTAAGGTCCGAATTCTTGATATTCATTATATAATTCAAATCAATAGCTAACGGACGAATTTCCTTTAAGCCTTTTGGTTCTATCAAATTATGTATCAACTCTATTGTTTTCTTAAAATACTTCTCTAACTTTGACTCATCAATATCTGGTCTTATAAGTTTCTTGTAATAATATTCATAAACACAAGAGAACCATTTATACTTTTCTAAAACTTCAAAATCCAGCTCTTGCGATTTTAAGAATTCAAACATTTTTCTCAACTCCGAATATTTTGACAAAAAATAATTACCTTTATCTACATCCTTCAATATTTCCAACGCTTCATCAAAAGCTTCCTTTTCAAATTTTCCAACTAAGCCGTCAAAAATTTTTTCCAACAAATCTTCTACAATTTTCATAAATTCTTCTTTTTGAGCTTTTATGTTCAAAAATTTCGTTTTTATCACATTGAAGTCTTCCTTTGTGTAAGCTTTCAGAGCCTTGTTGATATATTTGAAAACTCCAACATAATCAACCAAAAACCCCGATGGCTTACCCTCATGCGGTCTATTTACTCTTGCTATTGTTTGCAGTAATCTGTGATTTTTTAAAATTCTATAAAGATAAATAACAGCAAGTTTAGGTTCATCAAAACCAGTTATTAACATATCTACAACTATCAAAATCTTTGGATATTCTTCCTTCCTGAAATCGTCAATTATTTTCTTAATTATATCATCTACATCTTTGGTTTTAAATCTTTCAATCAGTTTCTGACGGTAATTATTTACCTCTTCATCCTGGTTTCTATCAAAGGTTATAACGACCTCGGTATATTTTGGGTCCAAATATTTATCTAAAATCTTCTTAAATCTGATGCATGCTTTTCTGCTTGCCGTAACAATCAATCCTTTAAATTTACCATCAAAGTTTTCTTTAAAATGTTTTGCTATATCTTCACATATAAGCTCTATATTTTTTGGATTTTCTAAAATAGCAGTTATCTCGTTTATTCTTTTTGATATTTCACCTTTTATATTTTTCAATTCTATCTCATCGGCAATATCATCAACATCATCCTGCTCCAGATACCATTCAATATCTTCATCTTTTAGATTAACCTCTTCTTTTCTTAATTCATATACGATTGGAACCACAAAGCCATCTCTTTCCGCTTCATCTATAAAATATTTATCTAAATAAAGTTCTGGATCTCCCTCTCTTATATAGCCGAACTTCTTATAAGTGTTTCTATCTTTATAGGAAATTGGGGTTCCGGTGAATCCGAAAAAGAAAGCATTTGATAAAACCTCTTTCATCTTAAAGGCTAAAATTCCGTACTGGCTTCTATGAACCTCATCTAAAAAACAAATTATATCTTTTCTCTTTCTGATTTCTGCAAAATCTCCAAGCTCCTCAAAAATGAACTCCTTTTCAAGATTGAACTTATGTAGTAAAGTCAAAAACACTCCTCTTTTTCCTCTGCAACTATCATGGGTCAAAACCTCTTTTAACTTCTCAATACTTTCAATTTTTTCAAAATTAAAATTTAAATCAAGAGATCTCAATTCATCGCTAAACTGATTTTCTATATCTTTTCTGTCAACGATAAAAAATATTGTTGGATTTCCAATATCAAAATACAATTTATGGGCGGAAAAAATCATTGTGAGAGTTTTTCCCGAACCTTGCCAATGCCAAATTAATCCTCTGTTTTTATCTGTTTTTCCATCTAAATTATCTTTTACTCTTTGATAAATCTTGTTTGCTGCGCGATATTGCATATACCTTGCTATGACTTTTGTCATCTCCTCTCGGAATCCTCTGACAAAAATAAAATTCTTTAAGATATCAAGTAGTACATCTGGTTTAAGCATTTCAAAAATCGCCTGGTTTTCATCATCAATCCCATCACATTTCCAAATCTCTTGTTTTACATAATCAACCCAAGGAACAATTGGGAAATACTTTACTCTTTCAGCAAAAGCAACCCCGATTTGAATATACTTGTAAAGCTCCGGAAAAGTTTTTTCATACCTTTTTATCTGCTTATAAGCTGAAAAATAATCTTGTTTTAGAGTATATGGATTTTTACACTCTATATTTACAAGCGGAATGCCATTTACAAAAAGCAATACATCCAAACGAATCTTATCTCTCCCATAAAATTCAACTTGATTTGTACATACAAAATCATTATCTCTAATATTGTTATAATCAAAAATCTGAATGTACTTTACAACCTTTTCTTTTTCTGTTTTTATAGGGATTCCATATTTGAAATATTTCAAAATTTCCTTATGCCCATTCTGATTCGTAGATGCCCCTTGAAGCTTATTAATTACATTCTTCAAATCCCCATCGGTGAGCTCAACATCTTTATTTATCTCCAAAATTTTCCTCCTTAAATCCTCAATAAGCAAAGGCTCATCAATGCCCCTTCTATTCAAATCCCTCGCCTCAACATACCTCCACCCTTTCCTTTGTAGATTCTCTATGACCGGCTCCTCAACTAATTTTCTCTCCAACTGCATCATGCCACCTACACCTCTATTTTTTCAACATCAATTTCCTGATTCATAATCTTATTAAGCATCGTTTTGAAAAGTTCTTCGTAAAGCTCCTTTTTCCTTTTCTCAATCTCAATCTTTTGGTCAATCGTTTGCAAAATCTCCGCAATCTCTTGCTGTTCGGAAAGAGGGGGGAGGGGGATTGGAAAGCTTGATAATTTTGAAGCACTTATATTTACTTGGCTCGCCCCTCTGGAAGCCAAAGACTTTAAATCCTGTTGAGTTTTTTCAAAATTAAAGTAATAGTTTAGATATTCAGGTAAAAGTTGATCTTTTATAGTTCTAATTCTTAAAAGATAAGAAGCAAACACAAAATCCCCATCCAATGTAAAAAGAGCTGTTTTTCCTACCAAATCTAAGCTATTAGTCCTGTTAAAAAGGATATCCCCCTTTTCAAGCTTAAATTTTTCAAATTCCGAACTTTCTAAACTTACAAATTGGAGATCTTTACAATTTATTTTTCCATCTTCTAAATTATTCATTCTTAAAATCGGATATTTGCCTTCCTTCTCGCCTTTCTTTGAAATTCCATATATAATTTCTCTTGCGACTTCCCCCAACCTCACCACTTCCCAATCTTCTGGAATTTCTCCGATTTCGGTTTTCTTTAATTTTCTTCCTTTCCTAAAAGATGGACCACCATACTTAAAAAGTTCCGCCATCAAACTCTTTTTCAACTCCTTCGTCTTCTCAATAATCTTCTCCTGAATATCAATTGCCTCATGAATCGTATCAAGAATTTTGACGATTTTGCGCTGAATGGGAAGAGGTGGGAGAGGAATTTCTTCATTTTCTAAAAATTCTTTGAGTTTAAAATTTCTAATGTTAGTAGTTCTGTCTTCATAATTTTTAGTTATTCCTTTAAAATAAAGAAACTGCCAATATCTGAAAAAGAATTTAGGTTCAACTATTTCTGTTTTTAGTAAGATCTTTTTTATAAAGTTAGAAAAGACTATTGGCATAGTTTCATTTTTATCCCAAAATAGAATTCTTCCGGTAGGTTGGTCTTTGCTTCCACCAGAAATTTCAACAAGTATATCGCCTGGTTTCAACTTAATCTTTTCAAACTTCTCAATATCTATATACCTATCAGGAAGCTCTGATAATTTTCCTTTTTGTACTAAAATAAAATCGGTTCCCCTTATTACTTTGCAAAGCACAGAACCGGGTTTTTCCTTTTCAGTACCCCAATCTCCACTCATATTTTCTTCACAAAGCTCTCCCAATCTTTTCACTGTCCAATTACTTTTCATCCTTTTGATTTTCAAAGAGGCTCTCTAAAAACGCTCTAATCTTTATACCAGCACCCTCTACATCCTCTTTGTAAATATTAATGGTATAAGAATGTTGAGCTGCGTCCATTAAAAATTTATAGTTTCTCAATTCTTTGACAACTCTTTTGTCAGCAATCAAATTTTCCACTTTGCCCAATAAAGCTTCAGGCTCTAAATATTCTCCATTTGGTTTCTTAATTTCATCTTCTTTATTTAGCTTTTGAAACTTTCTTACTATTGAGCGCGGCAGTAACAACCTTAAAATTAGCATACAAGGAAATGAGCGGTTATGAGAAAAGTTGAAGTTAAAATCATCACATAGTATTTTTAAATCGTCTGGTAATTTTTCTATTAAATTTTTCGGGAAAATTTGAGGACTTTTCTTATCTTCTAAGATTTCAATATTCATCGAATGAACTTTATCAATTATCCAATCTAAAAGTTTATTTCTAACTGATTCCAAAATTCTAGTTATTGATACAGGGGAAACTATTAAAGCAAATTCGGTGTTAAACCCAGTTGCTTTGTAAATTTCTTTCCGAAGATCTTCAGGATAATAGCATATAAGCTCTTTATCTGATTGAAATGATTCTAATTCAGGAATAGATTCTCTTAGGTAACATTTTGTTGAGCTTGCCCCTACTACGGGAACCCAACCATGAAAAGGATTCCATGCAACATGTTTTACCCAAGTCATTCTATATTGAGGAACTTCATCATTTTCACTATACCCATTAAGCTCTCTATCTATCCATTTCAAAAATTCTTTATCTTCAAGTTCATGGGCAATAATTTTGGCTTCTCTTAATAACTCCGAAACTTTAACATTAGGATTAAGAATCTTTTCTTTCAGTGATTGGATATCCTGCTCGATTTTTTGTATTTTAGTCATTGCTCTAATCCTTCCAAAATTCTATAAACTTTCTCATTTACTTTTCTTCCCTCTTCTTCAAGCTCTCTTAAATCATTAAATATTATCCTAATACTTCTATATTCCTCCTCTTCTGCAACGCTCACAAACCTTGACGGACTCAAATTATAATCCGCCTCCCTAACCTCTCCTATCGTTATTACTCTTGCAAACTTCTCCACATCCTTAAAACTACGATACACATCTACAATTTTCCGTATGTTCTCCGTAGATAAAGTATTTTGCTTTTTCCCTGGCACAAACTCCTTGCTCGCATTTATCAGCAAAATTTTTCCTTTTTTATCTTCTGGTTTTTGTTTGTTAAAAACTATCACAACAGCCGGCGCACCTGTGTTATAAAATAACCTCTCCGGAAGCAAAATCACTGACTCAACTAAATCATCCTCAACTATTCTCTGCCTTATCAATTTTTCTCTTCCACCCCTTGAAACAGCTCCTGTATCAACTACAACTGCAACCTTTCCATTTTCTTCTGCTGATGCTAACATATGTTGTATCCAAGCCCAATCGGCAGATTGCTTTGTTGGAAAACCATACTTAAATCTCTCCCTCCAATACTCTCCTTTCTTCAAATTCTCCTCATCATAGCCGTCTTGATTCCAAGGTGGATTAGCAATCACATAATCAAACTTTCTAATTGAATCACCTTCTTTGAACTTTGGGAAAAGTAAAGTATCACCCAAAGCGAAATGAAAATTCTTTATATCATGTAAAAGCATGTTCATTTTTGATAATGCCAAAGTTTTTGCATTTGCTTCCTGACCGAATAAGAGCAAAGTATCGGCTTTTTCTTTCCCGTACCTTTCTTCAACATACTTATAAGCAACAATTAACATACCGCCTGAACCCAATGCAGGATCATAAATGCTCTTTCCAGGTTCCGGATCCAAAATCTCAACTATTAATCTGATAACTTCTCGCGGAGTATAAACCTCCCCCTCTTTTGCCTTCGTTGGAGCAAAATATTTTAAAATCCACTCATAAGCATCTCCTAAAATATCCCCTGATATCTCCTCAAATGAAAACTTGCTAAATAACTCAACTAGCTGGTTCAAGATTATTGCATTTTCAGGATTATTCGTAAAACTATGGAAATCAAACTGAGAAAATATGTCTTGATAATATGGGTTTAATTCTGCTAATCTTTTTACAGCTAATGAAAATTTCTCGGTTATTCTTTGAGGATCTTTTCTGATATTATCCCATAAATAATCTTCTTGAAAATCAAAAGTATGATATGTCTTATTTTTTGCCTCTATTTCTGCTTCGGATTCTTCCCACCCCTTGCTCAAAAGTTCTTTCTTTTTTTCTTCAAATTCTCTCTTCCATTTGTCAGAAATTGCTTTGTAAAAGAGTAAGAATAAAATGAAGGTATAATCTACCCTCGTCCTTATAAGATCAGCTGCTTGCTTTAAAAGACTAACCAGCTGATCTCTTGTTATAATTGAGTTTGCAAACCTGACGTTATTATTATTTATCTTCATAGTCCTACCTCCTGCAAATAAATCTACTAATTCTATCAACTTATAAATTTTTTCCCTTCTATCTTCTGCACTTCTCTGAACATATAGTAATCCAGCTTTTTTCAACTCTGATAAAATATTTTTAACTTGGTCCTCACCATCTCCAAAAAACTTGCTCAAAACTTCAACGGCTTCTTGAAAGGAAAATTCTTTGTTTTTAAGCTCACTCAAAAGCTTTATATACCTTCTTTTAACCCAATTTTGCATAGAAGATACCTCATTCAAAAATCTTTTACATTACCTACAATATAATAATATTAAATTTTAAATTCTCAATTATCCAAAATTCAATTATTTTTTAGAGATAAAATAAAAACAAAGAAAAACCAGAGAAATCTAAATCAAGGAAATAAAAATCGGCTGTAATTTTTTACCAAGTTTCTGGCTTATATATTTTATGCCCACTTTTTAGAACATAGGGATTTGGAAGCAAGTGATTCTCATATTTCTTTGCAGGTATTGAATAATGAAAATCAGAAACAGACTTTAATGCTTCGCTTCTGTTTTTATAAGGTATAACAACCCCAATCAATTTATCAGGAAAAAGACTTTTTGCTACTCTTATGGCAGGAACAAGATCTGTATCCCCCGAGACTATTACTGCTATGTTTGCTATTCCCTTATAGAATATTTCAAAAAGCTTGGCTGCAATTTTAACATCTGTTTGTTTCTCCGTTGGTTTATAATAGGTTAGATTACACCTTGGACATTTTAGGTTTAACCTCTTGAAACTACTTATTTCTATTTTGATTCCAAAATCTCTTAAAACTTTTAGGTAGACCATCTGATTGTTCCTATGCTTCAAATACTCCTCATTTGACATATTGAAAGTTCTAACTATTATAGAGGTAAAATAGAATATCCCACCGATTTCCATCTGCTTATTTCTTCTTTTTGATAAGTCGTTTTTATAAAATTCACACAATGAAAAGTAATCAAACCACTTGGCATTTACACCCGTATCTCTTTTTACATAGAGAATAGAGTAATAGAAATTAAGACCATCTATTAAGAAGACAACTTTATCCATAAAGAGAAAACCCCCTGGCGGTCCAGGGGGGCCCAGAGCATTAACGCTCCGGGGAAATCCAATTTATAATTTATTTATCTTGAAAAATAAATCTCAATTATTCAAAAAATTTCAAAAGACTGACATATTAGAGCCCCCATATTTCCCAAACTCAAAGCAAAAAGCAAATGAATAAAAAGTTCTCATCATAACACAAATAAAATTCAACCTACCTAAAATTGAATTGTTATGGCAAAAATAAAAGTAGATGAAAAAGAGATTGAGAATAAATTGCGAAAACTCCCAGAAAATCTAAAAAAAGAAGTTTTAGATTACATAGAATTCCTAATCAAAAAGTATGGAAGAGAATTAAATAAAAAAGAAAAAGGAAAAGAAAACAAAGTAAAAGGATTTAAATTTGACTGGGAAGGAGGACTTGCAGACCTAAAAGATAAATTCACATCTGTTCAATTACAGCATAAAGCATCAGATTGGAGATAATGTTTTTAGTTGATACAAATATTTTTCTTGAAGTAATCTTATCCCAAGACAAAAAAGAAGATTGCAAAAATTTCTTAAACAAAAACATCGGTAAAATCAACATAACTGATTTTTCCTTACACTCCATCTGCATAATACTACTCAGGTATGGCAAAGAAGACATATTTCAAAAATTCATCAAAGATGTACTACCTAATGTAAAAATCCTTTCTCTACCTTTGGAACTATATTCAGAAATAGTGAGCATTAAAAGAAGATTAAATTTAGATTTTGATGATATATATCAGTACAGTGTAGCTAAATTTTATAAACTGAAATTAGTCACAATGGACAGGGACTTTAAAAAGGTAAAGGATATAGAGATAATTTTCATTTGAAATAAAGGTCTTTAAAAGATAAACAAAACATAAAATTTCCTTCATTCTGAACCCAAAAATTTCCACGATAACACAAACTAAATTCAAACTACCTAAAATTGAATTGCCATGTCAAAAATAAAAGTAGAAGACGGGAAACTTACAGTCCCTGACGAGGTTGATATACCTTTCATAGAAGGAGATGGAACCGGACCTGATATTTCTCGTGCGGCAAAAATTGTATTTGAAGCAGCAGTAAAAAAAGCTTATGGTGGGAAACGAAAAGTAAATTGGATAGAAGCTCTCGCAGGTGAAAGTGCTTTCAAAAAAGTAGGAAAATGGCTACCAGAAGAAACAATTGAACTCATAAAAGAACACATCGTCGCAATAAAAGGACCACTCACTACCCCAGTCGGTGGAGGAATAAGATCTATAAATGTCACATTAAGACAAATTTTTGATCTTTACGCTTGCATCAGACCCGTAAAATATTTCAAAGGAGTT
>Ga0081478_154813_pt1 | contig 14053 bp, 21 predicted proteins | sample OctSprmetagenome_FD_70983 | JGI IMG/M metagenome (GOLD analysis project Ga0081478, IMG submission 70983) | Hot spring and microbial mat streamer communities from Octopus Spring Streamers, Yellowstone National Park, USA - T=80-84 v2 (version 2) | ecosystem: Environmental > Aquatic > Thermal... | reverse complement strand
CAACGTGGCTAAGGTATACGACAGATGGCAAAAAGAAAAAGAATGGACCATGCGCGACGCCGCAATAACCACCGCACTAGAAAGAATATACAAAGCCATGAAACTAAGAGGATGGATCTAGTCAACAGTAGGGGCAATCAGCTCTACCAAGTCTTTGGGGCATTCTTTTTCTAGGATTTCTGCGGCCTTTTCGCCGACTATTTGGGTTACTAGGCCTTGTTTATACAGTTTATAGAGCTGGTACACAGTTCTGCACTTCAAAGTCAGCCCTACGGTGTACTTCTCCGCGGCGGTCTTCAGGCGCTGATCTGCAAGGTAATACACATGTGTAGGCTCCCCCCAGGTTTATAACTGTGAAACACGATACAGCGTATCGCCTCATTTCAGCGTCAGTTTTTGGAGTGAGGGAAAATCGCCGCAACCGAAGAGGCGGGAATACCGCCGGTAGTCCCTCCAGAAGGCCTTGTTGTGCGGCCTCAACGCCCCGCTTCCAGTGGCTGGGATATGCGCAAGCTCGTGCGCAAGCGTCTTGACGCGTTGTTCGCAGGTAAGTCTTGCAAAGGGTGCTAGAAGCTCTATTACGTAGACAGGCCCCCATCCGTAGACAACTTGAAAGATCTTGTTGAGCCCCCAGATCCTCGCCACAGCTCTGGACTTGGAGCGGGGGTTGTGGATAACCGCTATATCCACCCCCAGCAGATGATCCAGCCTGTATTTCGTCGCCGCCTCCCTAATCTCATCCTCTATGGACACGAGCCGGGTGTACACCTACTGCGGAGTCTCGTATATTTATAAAAACTGCCTGGCGGTCTCTAAACAACTATAAAGATATAAATATTCGCTGTTTTGCGCGGTATGGCTCTAGAGCGGTATATAGAGGCCTTGACATATGTGGTGTGGGGCATACCGACAACGCTGTCGCTGGCGCTCCTCGCCTTCCTCATAGGAATAACCCTCGGCTCCATCCTCCTCCTCGTCAGGTTCTTCCTGCCGAAGCCCCTGGCGTGGCTGGCCTCGGCGTATGTGGAGGCCTTCCGCGGAACTCCCCTGCTTGTCCAGATCTTCATAATCTACTTCGGCGTAGGCGGCTACCTCAAGAGCTACGGCATAAACATAGACCCCTTCACCGCCGGCGTGATAGCCCTCGGCCTAAACAGCGCCGCCTACCAGGCGGAGATCTTCCGATCTGCAGTCCAAGCAATACCGCTTGAGCAGTACCTAACTGCGGAGGCCTACGCGTTGACGAAGACGCAGACCTTCCGCCACATAATCCTCCCCCAGGCTCTGAGGATCGCCTTGCCGGCGTTGATGAACGAGCTGGTCCTCCTGATAAAGGACTCCTCCCTAGTTGCGGTGATAGGCGTAACGCCGCCCGACATATTCAGGAGGGCGGACTACTACTCGGCGTCGAAATTCGCCTACTTCGAGGCCTACCTCGCCGCTGCCACGGTTTACTTCGTGCTTTGTTACGCCATGGTAAAGCTCAGCCACTACATAGAGCATAAATACGCCATACCTGGATATTTAAGAAGAGGCATAATCTAGGCCATGTCGGCCATAGTGTCTGTACGCGACTTGGAGGTGGCCTACGGAAACCTAGAGGTGGTGAAGGGGGTAAGCCTTGACGTCCACCAGGGGGAGAAGATAGTCATAATGGGGCCCTCGGGCTCTGGGAAATCCACCTTCTTGAGGTCGCTGATCTGGCTGGTGAAGCCGAGGCGGGGACGCATCGTGATAGACGGCGTTGAGGTTAAACACGACACGGTTAGGGAGGTGCGGAAAAAGGTGGGGTTCGTATTCCAAAGCTACAACCTGTTCCCACACCTCAAGGTCATAGACAACATAGTCCTCCCCCTCGTCAAGGTACACGACATCCCCCGCGACGAAGCCGTGGAGAGGGCCAGGGAGGCGTTGCAGATGGTGGGGCTACTGGAGAAGGCCAACGCATACCCCCTCCAGCTCTCCGGCGGCCAGCAACAAAGAGTCGCCATAGCCAGGGCGCTGGCCATAAGGCCCAGAGTTCTGATGCTCGACGAGCCCACCTCAGCCCTCGACCCAGAGCTGGTAGACGAGGTTCTGCATGTGCTTGAGGAGATAGCCCGCCGCGGCACCACCATGCTCATAGTCACCCACGAAGTAGACTTCGCAGAAGATGTGGCAGACCGGGTGCTCTTCTTCGAGGGGGGAAAGATAGTAGAGGAGGGGCCTCCCGAGATACTCTACAACCCCAAGACGGAGCGCCTCCGGCAGTTTCTGAGGAGGTTGCATAGACGCACAACCTTTTAAACAAACAACGGAGTGGCTGCATGCTCCTCGCGTGTACACGCGACTGCTACGACACCTGCATCTTTAGGCCTATCTACGAGGGGGGGAGGCTGGCGAGACTTCTCCCCATCGGGGACTTCCCAACCCTCGGCTTCACGTGCGCCCGAGGCGCCGCCGACGTCAAGCGGCTCAGCTCGCCCAGAAGAGTCAAAAGGCCGTTGCTTAGGGGAGAGAGGCAGACTCTAGAGGTGTCTTGGGAGAGGGCTTTGGAGGAGCTCTCGGCCAGGTTGAGGGCGGCGGACCCCTCCCGCATCATCCACATAGACTACGACGGCAACCAAGGCCTCCTCACCTGGTACTACCCGGCGAGGCTCTTCAACCTGCTGGGCACAGCCTCCACGGACTACTCCATATGTAGCGCGGAGGGGAGCGAGGCCATCAAGCTACACTGGGGCAGGTCCTACGGCGCCATGCCGAAGGAGCTGTCGAAGAGGCCGGTGGTCTTCTGGGCCCTCGACGCGGCCACATCTTTTATCCACGGCTGGGCGCTGGCGAAGAGGGCGAAAAACCCGGTGGCCGCGGTGGACGTGGTGTGGACAAGGACTATGAAGTCCGCCGACCTCCCCGTGGCGGTGAGGCCCGGCACCGACGTGGTCCTCGCCCTAGGCATCTCGCGGGAGATAATACAGCGCAAGTCTTACGACGCCGAGTTCGTCGAGAGGTACACCTACGGCTTCGATAAGTTCGTGGAATACGTCGACAAATTCACGCCGGAGTACGTAGAGGCGGAGACCGGCGTCCCCCCCGCCGCCTTTTACAAACTTGTCGAGTTCTACCTACGCCGTCCCATCACCGTGATAGGCTTCGCCATAGGCCGCACTGAAAACGGCGGCGACGCCGCCCGCGCCATATCGCTTATACACGCGTTGCTGGGCGACCCCGCCGGCTTCTACTACTCCAACTCCGGCGCCTGGGGCATAAACTTCGCCTACCTCCGCGGCCTCCACCTGGCTAAGCCCAGCAAGGTGGTGCCCATGGGCCTGGTGGGGGCCAGGATCTCCGAGTTCGACGTGGTGTATGTGTGGAACGCCAACCCCGTGCTCACCCTGCCCAAGGGCGACAGGATTGCGGCCGCGGCCGAGAGAGGCGACGTAACGCTCGTCGTCCACACGCCTTTCGTGGACGAAACCGCAGAAGCCGCACACATCGTGTTGCCCGCCCCCACCTACCTCGAGAAAGACGACGTGGTCTACAGCTACTGGCACAACTACTTGGTGTACAACTCGGCGGTGGCCGAGCCCCCCGGCGAGGCCGTGCGCGAGACGCATCTGGTGAGGAGGCTCGCGGAGATGCTGAGCGTATCCAGCCACCCGCTGATGAGGGAGGACCCCTGGGACGCCGTCGACGCCGCGATAAGAGGGACCGGGTTCACTCTTAAGGAGCTCAGAGAGCGGGGCGTGGTCAAGCTGAAGACGCCTAACTACTACACATACCCCACCGCCACGGGCAAGGTGGAGTTCTACAGCGAGACAGCCCTCAGACGCGGCCTGCCCCCGTTGCCTCAGTACAAGCCGCCGGGCAGAAGCCTACACGTGTTGACATTCCCCCCGAGCCCCCTCTACACCAACAGCCAGTTCCGCGACATCTACGGCGAGCCGCCTCCAGCCGTGCGGGTAAACCCGGCGGACTACGTCGGCGACTGCGTAGTCCTGCGCAACGAACACGGAGAGGTACATGTAAAGGCCGTGGCGGATCCTGAGGTGCCCCGCGGCGTGGTTGTCTACGTGGGCATAGGCAGAGACCTCAGGGGGATCCCGATAAACGCCGTGGCGAGGGGCGAGCCGGGGCCCTACGGCGGCACGCCGAAGCTCTACACCACATATGTCCAAGTCGAGCCTTGTAGAGATAAATACTAACAATCACAACCCTCCGTGTTCGACAACCACGTCCACTGCCACGAGTTCCCCCGGGAGGAGCTGGAGGGCTACGTCAAGGAGTGGACCCTTGCCTGCGTCTCCGACGACCTCCAGTCCTCCAGAAAGACGCTGGAGCTTGAGGGCGTCATCAAGTGCCTCGGCATACATCCGTGGCAGGTGGAGAAGGCAGAGCCCGGGGACCTTGAAGCCGTTCTGCGCCTAATCGAGCGCTCCGAGGCGCCGTGTATAGGCGAGGTGGGGCTAGACAGGAGGTTCGTGCCGCACAGCTTCGACAAGCAGCGGGAGTACTTCCGCGCCTTCCTTAAGCTGGCCCGGGAGCTGGACCTCGTGGTGAACGTGCACGCGCCCGACGCGTGGACAGACGCGGTGGAGGAGTTGCGGAGAGCCGACGTAGACAGGGCCTTGATACACTGGTACACGGGGCCCCTCGACCTGCTGGAGACAATCAGAGACCTCGGCTACTACATATCGATCAACCCGGCCGTGACGATACAGAAGAAGCACCAGGAGGCGGCCAAGGCGGCGGACCGCCGCATTGTGCTCGTGGAAAGCGACGGGCCGTATGAATACAGAGGCATGAAGCTGGCGCCTCCAGCCATACGGAAGACCGTGGAGAAGCTCGCCGAGCTTTGGGAGACAACGCAGGAATACGTGGTGGAGATCGTGGAGAACAACGCCGCAAGGCTATGGCGTCGGTAGAACAGCTGACAGACCTGCTGGCCAAGGTCCGGGAGAAGTCGCCCGGCCTTGCGGCGACTCTGGAGGGCCGCTACGTGGCTGTGGGCGACCTACACGGCGACTACAAGACCCTCCAGCAGTTGCTGAGGGAGTGGGAGGGGCCCTACCTCTTCCTCGGCGACTACGTCGACAGGGGGGACAACGGGCTGGAGGTGGTGACCGAGGTGTTCCGTCTGTTCGTCGAGGGGAAGGCGGTGGTGCTCCGCGGCAACCACGAGTCACCCACGATGAACATCGACGGCGGCTTCCTAGACGAGCTGTGCGACAAGCTGGGGAGGGGCAGATGCGGCGCAGTCTACAGGGAGTTCGAGAAGACGTTCGCAAGGCTTCCGCTCGCGGCGCTAGTCAACGGCAGGTTCGTGGCGCTCCACGGCGGGATCCCGCTGAGAGACGACATGACCCCGGCGACGCTGGAGGAGATAGGGAAGGCCTCGGGCGACTTGACGATCCCCACGGACCCCTTAGCCTTCCAGACCCTGTGGAACGACCCCTGCGCCTGCGAAGACTACGCCCCAAGCCCCAGGGGGCCCGGCACGTGGCTCTTCGGCCGCAGAATAACACAGCTCTTCCACAGAAAACACGGCACGGCGGCTCTCATAAGAGGACACACCTACATCCCGGAGGGATGCGCGGCACATCACGGAGGCGCAGTCATCACCATCTTCACGTCGTCGGCAGGCCCCTACCGAAAAACCAAAACCAGAATAGCTGTTGTAGATAAACAAATCGAAGTGCTAGACCTAGCCACAAAGCAACCAGCCAAATGCCCAGAAGACCTAGACCTATTTTAACACTCGCCCATGAGCCCTTTAGGCGGCGTGACGCCCCTCTGGCCTTGATACGTGCCGGCGTACGCGGCCCTCCCCTCTGCCTTAACGAGTATTAAGTGGAGGAACCTCATCCCCCTCTTCAGCACTATTGTGTTAGGCGACTCGTTGACCACCTCGATGGTTATGTTGCCCTCGAAGCCCACGTCGACTACGGTGGGCGGCACAGATAAACCGTACCGCGCCAGGGTTGAGCGGAGGTTCGCCAGCCCCGCCACGTCCTCCGGCATCTTGACGTACTCCTCCGTGGTCAGGAGCACGAAGCTCCTCGGCGGGATAACCACCTCCTCCGCCTTCACGACGCGGAAGAGATGCCTCGCGTCTTTAAGCTCGCAGGGCCGCACCACAGCCCCTTCGTAGGCGTATATTGCATACTCCCCGCCGATGCGCAGATCGAGACCGTTCTCCCGCACCGTGTCCGGGTAAAGGGGATCGATTTTAAGTCGGCCCAGCGAAATGAGCTTCTTCAGCTCGTCGTTTGCCAGAATCATGTGTTCACCTAGGCGGTTTAAAACCCGTAAACGTGCAAAATGAAACAATACACTTATATTGCCCCAGGTGGAGAGAGAAGATGGACTTGAGACAACTCATAGAGCCGGTGTCGCAGTACATGAGCCACCCCGTGGCAGGGGGGTGGCTTTGGTTCATGATAATAGCCTTCGCGATATCCTTCATAGCCTCGATGCCTCCGCGGCGTCCCCTGGCCGGCTGGTTCGGCGACTTCTTCATCAAGTGGGGCCTTGCAGGAATACTGGTCTGGTTCGTGGTAAACGGGCTGTGGGCAATTAGGGAGGTGATGGGGCAGAGGCTCATACTGCCCTTCTCGCCGCTTGAGGCGTATCTGGAATACGCAACCGTGTGGAGCGCCGTCCTCACCGGCATGGCAACCTTCCTCTTCTTCGGCTCTGCGTTGCTCCTAAGGGCTATATTTGCAAGAGAGGAGTGGCCGCGTGGCGTGGTGTACTATAGACAAGAGGTCGTCATCGCGGAGCCGGAGGCGGCGGCCGCCGCCCCCCAGGCTGAGGCTAAGAAGACCCCGGTCGTGGTGGTGGACAATAGGAAAAGGAAAAACTAGCCAGGGTGGATGTAGGCCAGTAGGAGAACCACGTCCTCTTTTTTCACAGGCGTCAGTAGCCCGGAGAGGAGTCTCACGTCGACGTCGTTTACGGCTATGTATATGTCGGCGCGTGGCCTCCCGTCTGGGCCCACAACTCTCTCGTAGAGCTTCTGCGACGCGGAGGCTAGGTTCCTCAGCACCTCCTTCACGGTGTCGCCCTCCACCTCCAGCTCCGCCCTGCCCCCCGCCAGCGCCACCAACACGCCGGCAAGCTTGACCCTAGGCACTGCGGAATATGTGCTTTAATATTAAACCATTTTTCCAGCGGTGCTCTGCACGCGCTACGGCCCCGTCGTGGTTGGGTGGGACGGCGTCAGAACACGCGTCGCCCCCGCCGCGTGTGGCCGGTGGGTTGACCTGGAGGCTTTTGTGCACTCCATAGAGCTGGATAACGTCGATAGGCGGCTTCTGCATCTGCTCGGCGTGCCGCGGGGCTCCGTCACCACGTATAAGCTCTACGCCGAGGTGGTAGGCACGAGCCCCCGTCACGTGGGGCGGCTCATGGCGTCTAACCCGTTGCCGGTGGTGCTCCCCTGCCACCGGGTGGTGAAGAGCGACCTCTCCCTGGGGGGATACACCGGCGGCGTGGAGATCAAGAGGGCCCTATTGACGTATGAGGGGGCTCTCTGCGGCGGGAAGCCCTGCAGGTTGGTGAGGCCAAGCCCAGTCTCGGACGTATACTCCGCGGTGCTACAAAGCTTGGGAATACATAAATACTGACTTCGGGAGGTACGTAATGCCCTACAGAGTGAGGATAGACCGGTCGAAGTGTGTAGTGGCGCATTTCTGCCTATTCTACGCCCCCATGGTCTTCATCCCCGGCGACGGCGGTAAGCCTCTCATTTCTTCCGAATACGCCGCAAACGGCGTGGAGGAGGGCGTGGTGCCCGACGATCTCTACGACAAGGTCAAGGAGGCCGAGAGACATTGTCCGTCACGTGCCATCCGGGTGTATAAGGAATGAGGTACCGCGTAGTGATTCTAGACGTTGACGGCGTTATTACGCCCTTTCGCTCCGCTTGGCAGAGGTTGCATGCGGTGTTAGGCACAGACGCCCAACTCAACAGAGAGCTCTACAAGCTGGGGGCCATAGACTATTACGAGTGGGCGCTCTACGACACGTTGCTCTGGCGCGGCGCCCCCCGGGGCATTGCGGAAGCCCGCTTCCAGACCAGGAGGGGGCTAGACGCTCTGTGTCGAGCTCTGCAGGAGGCCGGCGTATACGCCGTAGCCCTCTCCGCAGGCCTGGGCTACACCCGCCGGATATCCCACTGCTTCCACTTCTACGTCGTGAACGACCTGGTCTACAGAGACGGCGCGGTCTATACGGTTGCGGTCTCCGTAAGCGACAGAAACAAGGACGAGATAGCGGGGCAGATACTCAGCCTCCTCGGCCTCGACTGGGGCGAGGCGGTGGCCGTGGGAGACGGCGAGGCGGACCTCCCAATGCTGAAGAGGGCGGGCTACCCCATCGCCTTCAACCCGGCCACGGAGGAGGTGGCCAGAGCCGCCAAGGCCGTCATAAGAGCGGAGACGCTCCACCCCCTCGCCAAGTATTTAAAGGCGCTACTTAGGCAAGACGTGTGATGACCACATCCGATGTCGACAATATGAGAAGGCCGTCCCAGGCTGATACCCACAACGCATTTTAACTAGTTGAACCGGAGTACACTATGGAGACGAGGAAAATTATCAGGGTAGGCGAGAGGTCCTTTGGGATTACTCTGCCCAAGGAGTGGGTAGAGCTACACGGCTTGGGGGTCGGCTCGCCTGTCCGCATCATCATAGACAGAGACAAGGTCACTCTGCTTCCAGGCGCGGAGGCGGCCGGCGTCAGGCGCGCGAAAATCAAGGGGGACAACGTGGAGAAGCTCGTCCGAGACATCATAGCGTATTACATAGAGGGGGCCGACGAGCTGGAGGTGGAGACCAGAAACATCTCGGCCGTGGTGACTAAGATAGAGGGCAAGCTTCCAGGTGTTGTTTTGATGGAGGTCGGCGGGGTTCTGAAGCTTCGGATAGTGACGAGGGAGGACATAAACATCGACGAGGCCGTGCGGAGTATGTACACTACGGTAGACGCCATGTTTTCCCTATTTATACAAATGATTACGCAAGAGAGGCGCAACTTAGCCGAGGAGATCCTGAGGCTGGATGACCAGCTTGACAGGCTCTACTTCTTCTCCCTCAGGACGGTGAAGAGGAACATCGCCCAGAGGCCCGAACACTATGTGGACTACGTCATAACGATAAAAAACCTTGAACATATAGGCGACGCCATAGACCGCGCCACCAACTACTACCTACAAAACGAGATAAAATGCGCCGCAGAGACTACGGAGGTCTTCAAGAAGGTGCACAGCTTCATGCAAGACGCCTTCAACGCCTTCTACAGCAACGACGCGAACAAAGCGCTGGCCGTGCTGGTGCAACGCGCAGACCTGGCTAGAGAGACCCTCCAACAGATATGCCCCCAGGCCGCAGCTGTGATGCACGAAGCCGCCTCCATAGTGGGCTTCGCAGCAGACATAGCGGAGGCCGCGTATTCAAAAGCCACCCGTCAATGAGAGTCGTAATAGCGTTCCCCTTCTACGGCGTCTTTGGGGTTATTTACGCGGGGCTGGCGGTTCTGCTACTCCCCTTCTTCATGTTCTCGTTTGTAGACGTGCTGAGGTCAGCGGGTATGCATCACCTGGCGGCTTTGCTCCTTGGGAGCTCGGTGACCTTCCTCAGCCTCGCGACCAGCCCCATAAACGTCGTGGTGCACACGCTATCTCGGAGGCAGTATGTGCCTGTGGTGGACTACGTGGTGGTGTTCGGCATGCCCATCCCCACGCCGCGCATCGTCTCCCAGGAGGAGAGGTCCTACATAGCCGTAAACGTGGGGGGAGCCGCCGTACCTCTGGCCGTAGCCACATACCTCGCGGTACACGTCTTCAGACCTGCCCTGCTGGCCGCGGTGGCCGTTGCGTCTATCCTCATCTACGCCGTGAGCCGGGTGGTGCCCAACGTCGGCGTAGTTACGCCGGCTCTAGCGCCGCCCGTAATAGCCGCCTTGTCGGCCCTCATAGCGGGAGGCGGCCCCGTGGCGACTTATATAACTGCGGTCTACGGCACGATAATAGGAGCCGACGTGCTGAACATGAAAAAGGTGCTGAGACATAGGCCGCCTTTCGTCTCGATAGGAGGAGCCGGCGTATTCGACGGGATATTCCTAAGTGGGGTGCTTGCAGTACTGCTGTCGAGACTATTCTAGAGAGAAGGCGGGCCACGGCAACAGCGAGGGGCGTGGGGGGTGGCGTTGCCGTAGCCGCCCTGGCACAAAATTGGCTTAGGTTTAAATAGATTTACTTAGGAAAACGAAAACTGCAGATAATTAATAAAATAATGGAAAATACAGTTATATTAGTTTTGGAGAGGCGCGGCACCCTCTTTATTTATACATAGAAACTTTATATATATTATATATCTGGGATTTGTCAAAACTTTATGTAATCTCCCCCGCGTGGGGGTAACCCTGCCTCAGTCCCTTCCCCGCATACCGCTCAAGCCCCCCCGTCAGCATCTGGACAAGGTTCCAGACGTGTTTCCTCGTCCTGTCGACGGCGATTTCCTTCAATTTCTTCTCGTCGCCGCCGCCCTCCTCCTCGTGGACCGTCACGTCGAGTACAAGCACGCCGGTGGCTATCTGCAACTGCATAAGCCCTACCGAAGTGGCTAAGTAGCTGTATTTATCCACCGGGGTGGGGCCCACCCACCCAAGCACAATCACCGCGTCGCATCCGTCCTTGACCAGCCTCAAGGCGCCCCACACGGTGTTTTTAATGCCGGGGACTGTGACCCTCTTAACCACGGCATTTGGCATCAAGCTCCTCAGCTCCTCGATGGCGACGCCGCCCATGTCTACCCTGGCGAAGGTGGTATCAACTACGCCTATACAGCCCATGACGAGGCCAACAACAGCTATATAAAGCTCTCTCCACAGACCTATGTGAAGCGCTTCGGCGTCTCGCTCCCGCAGGAGCTCGCAGAGGCCATCGACAAGATTTCACAAGAGACCGGCGCCACCCGGAGCGAAGTGGTCGCCGCCGCCCTCCAGGAGTATCTAGAGATGCAGAAAGACCACAAGAAGCCCGGCCATCAGTGCCTCGGCGTCGTTATGGCGGTCACAGACGCCTTTTCCGACGTAGGCGACGCCATAGAGGAAAACAAGGCCCACATAGTGGCCTACACGCACCTCCACGTCGAGGGGAGGTGCCTAACAATCGTGGTGGTTAAAGGCGACGGCGACCAAATCGAGAAGCTTACGCTTGAGGTAGCCAAAAGGGCTAAGCTCACGCGTTACGTGCCGCTTCTGTGAAAATACCTGCAAGGCTCCTAGAAGAGGCGAGACGGAGGTGTTCCCCAGATGCCGAGTGTCCCGCCCTCCTCTTCGGCAGGGAAGAAACTGTTTTAACCTGGAGCTGGCTCCGCAACGTGCTGAACAGCCCCATAGCCTTTCTGCTTGACCCAGAGGAGATGTATAGAGCCATCACAGAGGCGGAGGCGTCTGGGCTGGAGCTGGTGGCCATATTCCACACTCACCCAGGCCCCCTTGCCCCCAGCCCCATCGACCTTAGATACATGAGGCTGTGGCCCGTCGCCTGGGTCATCTCCAACGTCTACACTTGGGAAACCGCCGCGTGGAGGCTTAAAGAGGGGAGGGCCGCGCCGGTGCACCTGGAGTGGATATGATAATCGCCACCACCACGGTGAACTTCGCGTATCTCACGGGGGTCTGGCTCGAGACGTATGAGCGGTTTAAAGCCGCCGTGAAGTGCGGCGATCGCCTAGCCGCCGTGGTGCCGGCCCTCGACGCGGGAAGGGTGCCCGGAGAGGTGTACAGCTACCGCGACGGCGAGGACCCCGCCGAGGCGCTTAGGCAGTCCGCGGCTGGATGCGACGCCTCCGTGATCTACATAGACGGAGGCACCGCCCTCCGCCACTTCGAGATAGTCAAGAGGGCGTTCCCCATGGCTGAGTACAGGCTGGGCGACCACATCTTCCGCGAGTGGCGCATGGTCAAAAGGAGGGACGAGGTGGAGAAGATAAGGGCGGCCGCGTCGGCGATCTGGAGAGCTGTGGAGGAGCTGGAGCTTGCGCCCGGCGTCTCGGAGAGGCAGACGGCGGCGAGGATATACCTAGCGCTGTACGAGGCGGGGCTCTCGCCGGGGCCTATCCTCGTCCAGTTCGGCCCCAACACCGCCCTGCCCCATCAAGAGCCCACGGACAAGAGACTCAGACGGGGAGACGCCGTGGTGATAGACGTCTCGGCGGCGTACCGGGGCTACTTCGGCGACTTGACGAAGTCGTTTTTCTACGGCGAGGCGCCGGAGGAGTACGAGGCGGTATACGCCGCGGTGGAGGAGGCGCAGCGCGCCGCCATGCAGAGCGCCAGGCCGGGCGCGTCGGCGGGGGAGGTGGACAGAGCCGCCCGCTCCGTTATAGAGACGAGGGGCTACGGCCCCTACTTCATCCACCGGACTGGACACGGGTTGGGGCTGGAGATACACGAGGCGCCCGACGTCTCCCCCGGCTCAAGAGACGTGTTGAAGCCCGGGGCGGTGTTCACCATAGAGCCCGGCATCTACCTCCCCGGCAAATTCGGCGTGAGGCTGGAAATCGACGTCCACATAACCGACCAAGGCGCCGAGGTCTTATAACAACGCCGCAACCGCCCCCGCCGCCGCCCCGGCGCCGGCCAAGAAGTAAAGCAAGGCGCGCCTAGATACTATTGGATACACCTCGTTATAGACGTAGAGCATCAAGGCGCTCCAGACGTAGAACGCAACAACATCCCACGCCACGTCTCCTCAAAGACCGCGCTTAATAAAGATTCCACCGTCAGTTGCTCCAGCTCCTCCTTCCCATGCGCCGCTATGTAGTAGCATGCCCGCGCCGTGAATAGAACTTCGGTTAGATCGCCTAACCTTCGGCATCCTAAGAGGCCCGGCATATCTAAGCGCTGTTGAAGTGTACCTTTTGTCAACTATGTGAAAGACTCATTATGGATGTTCCCAAAGTAATAAGGCGTTTCTATGTGATTATGTGACCGCAACAGAAGCTTACGCTATTAGTGTGAAAAGCAACCGTCAAGACGTCATTATCGCTACCTTCGATCTCAGCTTGTTTGTCATTTAAATTTTTCGTAAATTTTAGGCTTATGTCTCATTTGAGAAGGAGAAAAATAAAGGTTATCTTACTCCTCGCCTCACTTTATATACTTCTAGGAGTGCCTCTTCTAGTTAGTCTGTACATATTCGGCACAAATATGCCGCAAGGCCTCCTGCTGACGCTTGTTGGGGCTGCCATAGTATTATTCATAGTGATAACTCTTATACCTATCTTTCTTTTGCCTCGGCGCGCCTCTGTGGTGGGGCCTGGCATTTTCGAGGTTTTGGTGGGCGTGAGGAGGGTGAGGATCTCTGGGCGTGTTGCGAAGGTGCTGTCTACGCGGGATGTCGTTTTGCTGATGGATTTCTGTCCGGTGGGTTGGCGTGTTTCGTTTGACTACTCGTTCTACGGCATATGCTTCTCAGACGTGGGCAGGGTTACTGTGGTGTCTACGCTGGGATGCTCCGGCATGTGGCTCATGATAGAAAGCGACGGGAGGAAGTACTTCGTCTGTTGCGAGGAGGGAGACAGGGAGAAGTGCCATGTATAGGTTCTTGCTGGTGGCCTTCGGCGTCGGCTGGCTGTTCCAAGTGGCGTTTGGATTTACTAAATCCACGTTGTGGCTTGCCGCGGCTATGTGGACGCCTGCGCTGGGCGCCCTAGCCGAGGGCCACAGGGTAATGCCCAAGTGGTGGACCGGCCCAAAGACGACCCCGCCACGCACGAGGTTTCTCAAGCTTTTCATCGGCTCGACTTGGCCTGTCCTCCTCTGGGTGGCCCTCATGGTGCTTGCCACCCTACCATTCCACCTCCCCTCGCCGACGCTGGCCCTGTTTAGGCATCCGCTGTACCCGGCCGAGGTCGCCGCCGCGTTGTGGATGGCGCTGGCGCCGCTTTTGCCGCTTGGGGTGGCCTTTTTGGGAGCCTTCGGCGAGGAATACGGCTGGCGCGGCTACTTGACGCCTAAGCTCGCCGGCAGGCTGGGGGGGGCCTGGGGCTCTCGTGCTTGCGGGGTA
>Ga0081478_143977_pt1 | contig 14069 bp, 14 predicted proteins | sample OctSprmetagenome_FD_70983 | JGI IMG/M metagenome (GOLD analysis project Ga0081478, IMG submission 70983) | Hot spring and microbial mat streamer communities from Octopus Spring Streamers, Yellowstone National Park, USA - T=80-84 v2 (version 2) | ecosystem: Environmental > Aquatic > Thermal... | reverse complement strand
TGGAGATTCACGATCCCGGTTCCATGTCCCTGTCGAAGAGATGAGTGGAGATTGCCCGATGAAGTTTCTTTGGGGTTGAGAACGAATAAGTTCTCGCAATCCCTTCTAAGATCCCCTGTTAGGTTCCCCGCCACGTTGGTTAGGTTCAGGGCTGAATAGTAGGCTGTGAGGTTCAGAATATATTTCCTCGACCACTCCAGGCTCAGGTTTCTAGAGTATTTGAGGAGCACTATGTCGCATCTCCCTCTCCGATCATCTGTATAGGGGTTGTTGTTGAAACCCGCTACCAAGTACCCCCCGTCAGAGGTTCTTATAGCCTTGCCAGTGAACCCTGATGCTGTGGCGTTCCTGTAGAAGAATACTACCTCTGGATCCTCCCATCTATCGAGGTTAAGTATAGCGATCCCAGCCCTCGCTCTCGGATCCCCGAGGGTGTAGTTCTTAGTCAACAGATCGTAGTAGATATATGTATCTTCCCAATAGCCTCTGCTATAGAGCATATACAGCAATGGCACTACATTGGGGAAGGATATGGAGGGGCCTCCCTTCTCCTGTGTGTATAGCGCGTTGCTATCTTCTGTCCTCGATGTTGGCAGGTGGCTCATACGAGGGCCTTTCCCCACGTAGAAGGCCTTGGCCTCAGGCCTTTCATCCCCCAGCTTAGCCACTACGAGCAGAGTTTCTTGTAGCGTTCGCCCGCTCTGGATAGTCCAATTGCCCGTGCTGAGGTTGACGCTGAGGTTAAAGATTCTATCTGAGCGAGGATAGCCTAAGTAGTAGTTATAGCCCAGCTTCACAAGGTAGAGGGTATAGTTAGGGCCGACAAGCAGTGTGTAGCCCCAGAAGTTATCGTAATATGAGGGGTATGTGCAGAAGTAAGGATCTGCTCTGTACCTGTAGATCCTCTCGGTCTTGTCGAGATAGTCGTTGTAGAGTATGTAGTAGAGGAAGCAATCACCCGAGCTATAGTTGATCTCGGATCTGAGGACTATCACCCTCCTATCGCTTAGAGGGATCGCTGTGTCCCTGCTAACTATCTTGTCATCAGAACCCGCGTTTGATCTGCTGCCTATAATAGCTGATCTACTCCTCGAGATATCCTCGAGGGTGAGCATGATGTTGTGGCTGTAGTTCAAAGGCTCATAGGAATCCCTTCCTAGGGATATGATCTCTACTCTCCTCGATCTAGTGGCGTCCTGTATAATGCTCAGTGCTTCGGTCGTGATGAAAAAGAGTATGTGCTGGGAGAGGCTGATCAGGAGGATAGACAGTAGCAAGAGGCTTGAGAGCTTAGTATAACCCATGAGTGTCTCCCCCTTCCACATTATTCTTATTATTTTCAAGATCTAGATCTCTAGCCCCAGAGCTGTAACCCTTCACCCTGATCATCTCACTATTCTCGGTGCAAGGGTGTCTATATATAGTGGGTTTTCCATTATTAGCAAACCGATCAATAACTGGCGATTGAAGAAAGTGAAGATTACTCCTAGCATGAGAAGATAGTAGCTCCTGCTATGATCTCGCATCTTATTGGGTTATATGCATTGCAGCGATATTCTCGATTGGTGTGGATAGTGGCATTCAGACCCGCTGGTATGGGTTATAACAGGGCTATAACAATAATCTCTCCAGATGATAAGCTCTACCAGGTTGAGCATGTCTCTATAGCTGTTAGGCAGGGTTGGACTGCTATTGAGCTGAGGGGATAACGAGGTAACGAGGGCCGTGGCGAAGATAGCTAAGATCCTTGGATACAAAGTCGTTATATATGACATGATGGCAACAAAGGAGAAATACCCTGGAGCCGATTTGATCCTTAACTCTCTATCAGCACTTGAAAAGATCAGGCTCGATAGACACGTAATAGCGGTTCTCACAACGATGGGCAAAACCTGGGTTGACGAGGAGATCTTAGAGAGACTCTTGAAAACAGACATAGGCGTGGGTGAGCTGGTATCAAGCGTCAGAAGGGCTCAGGATATATTCAAGCTACTTATGAAGAAAGGCTATAAGATAGAGGATCTGAGAAGAATTAAAACACCTGCAGGGCTAGACATAGGAGCTATATCACCTGAGGAGATAGCTATAAGCGTCCTGGCAGAGATCATAATGCTCAGAAGAGGAGGAAGCGGAAAGTCTATGAGAGAAGTTAGAGGAGATCCTCTTGAAACGATAGAGAAAGAACTAGAAAAGCAATATCTAGCCCAAGCCCCATCCTAGAGGATCCATGACTCCCTCCCCACTCTGGAGACAAGGGTTTGTTGACTACCATCTATATGGGTCTATATATTTCATCTAGATATTCAGGTTTTAGAGAATCCCTCATATACCCAAGAGCTTCCCTTTTCAATTTTATAGTAGATCATCTCCAATGCCGCAGGGCTTCCATCCGGGATCTCGGGATCTCCTAAGGTCATCGCTCTCCGAGAGTATCCATATGTATAGCTATATATAGCAAAGATCATATCCTCATCATCCAAAATAGCTAGGGATTAATGCTTATAGGCTTGAACCCAACATTTCCTCCCAATACACACATCAAGCCCATAAGTAACCAGAGGTGTTTAAATTTATCTGTAATTTTATAACAACCTCTTCATAATATTTACCTTCACTATCTCGATGCTTCAGGGTTTGCAGGGCGTTGCCTGTTTGAGCTGGATCAGCTTACGTATTCATATACTAGATCTACTATCTTTGTGAATTCCTGAGAAAGTCTATTTCTAGGTCTTGAAATGTCTATGTTGATTATAGATGCAACCCTGGCCGGTCTTGGAGTCAGGATTGCTATTCTATCAGCCATATATACGGCCTCAACAACGTCATGGGTTACCAGAACAATTGCTTTTACAGGGGCTAGGCTTGAGAGCCAGATGTCTAGGAGTTCTGCTCTGAGATTCTCTGCGGTAAGTGGATCTAGGTGTGAGAATGGCTCGTCCATGAGAAGGATCTCGGGCTCGATACCCAAGGCCCTGGCTAGATTTACCCTCTGCTTCATACCACCGCTAAGCTCTTCTGGGTAGAAGTTCTCGAATTCCTGTAACCCTACTAGCGAGAGATATTTCCTAGCAGTCTCCTCTGCTTCTTTCTCAGGAACTCCCCTAGCTCTTAGCGGGAGGGCCACGTTTTCAAGCACAGTTAGCCATGGGAGTAGACTGGGGGATTGGAAGACAAACCCTATTGGGGGTCTATCTCTATTGCTTGTCCTATATATAATCTCGCCTGAGCTGGGTTTCTCAATCCCGGCTATAATCCTTAGGAGGGTTGATTTCCCGCATCCCGAGGGACCTAATATTGCGAGGATCTCGCTCCTAATCTCAAGATTTATTCCATCTAGCACACGAACCCTCTTCCCCCTATCCCCGTACTCCTTAACTATATTTTTCAACACGACTAAATGATCCACTAATATCGATACACCTCCACAAAGTCTCATTGGATGGCGATTCCATCGCTATCTTCCTACCCGATAAATCTACACATATAGAGGTTTTAAGCCTAACAATGGAGAGGAGCCTTACTCATTAAAAGTGAAAAAGGCTGGATCTTTTTCACAATGGTAAGAATGTTTTATATTACATTTATGCATTTATGATTAATATGTTTGGAGTGGAAGTTTAGGGGCAAACAGGGTGTTGAGGTCTGTATAACAATCACTAACCCCGGTTGAAAAGCGGCAAAGAACCTTCAAAATATATACTTCCCTCGATATGATTCTCTAGAGGCCAAGTAAGTATAGTGACGTACTATAAAAAAGCCCATGTACCAATATGTATAACAATAGATCATGTAATAGGCCTCGTCGAGATCCTCTACAGTCTAGGAGGTGTCGTAGATACATCAAAGATAAGCGAGATAGCGGATGTAGATGCAGGGCTCCCCCCAAATGTGGTTGATGTGGCAGAGGCCTTAGGGCTCGTTAGACTTAGTAAGCGGGATCTGGAAATAACCAACATAGGTAGAGATATAGCTAGAGCTGATTCCAGGAGTTTGAAGAGATTGCTGAGAGAGCTAGCTATAAAGCTAGAACCTTATATTAACGATATGGAGAGATAAGTGAGAAAGGATCTATGAGTAGGGAGGAGCTGAAGAAGATCTTAGACGGGTTCTACGGTTCAGAAAAAGAAAAAGCTGTGGAGTATATAATCAGCTGGGGAACACATCTTGGGATCTTTAGATGGAGTCCCAGCACCCGGATGCTAGTACATGTGAAGAGGCACACAAGGTAATATAACTGATCTATACAGATCAAGATCCTAAAGATATTAATCATAAAGATGAATAGAAGCTGAATATTATTTAGATGTATTCCAGTGAACTGCAATGAAAAATTCATCGGCACCTTAGAACCTTATAAGGGGTTACCATCAACATATGTAAGGAGGTAGAGCGATCACGATGTCGTCGGCTCCAATGGTGGAGCTCAAGGATGTCTGGAAGATCTATAGGCTGGGGTCGATAGAGTATCCAGCCCTCAGAGGAGTTAGCTTATCGATAAATAGAGGAAGCTTCGTATCCATAGTAGGGCCATCGGGAAGCGGGAAAACTACGATGTTGCACCTGATAGGCGCGCTTGACAAACCATCTCGGGGAGAGATCTATGTTAACAGCATACCGATATCGAGGCTGAGTGAGAATAAGCTTGCGGAATTTAGAAATAAGACGATTGGGTTTGTGTTCCAGCAATATAATCTGATCCCATATCTAAGTGCTATAGAGAATGTGGAGATGCCTATGATGGTTAGTGGGGTAAGCCTGGCTGAGAGAAGGAAGAGAGCCAAATGGCTCCTAGAGCAGCTAGGGCTTGGTGATAAGATATGGAAAAGACCTTCGGAGCTGAGTGGGGGCGAGCAGCAGAGGGTCGCGATAGCGAGGGCGCTTGCTAATAATCCAAAATTAATCCTCGCTGACGAGCCGACTGGGAATCTTGATTCTAGAAATGCCAGGATTGTTGTGGATCTCTTAAAGAGGATCAATAGCGAGATGGGGGTGACAATAGTGGTTGTGACGCACAACATGGAGGTTGCGGCTGAGACGGAGAAAATAATATATCTCAGGGATGGGGTAGTTGTTAAGGAAGAGGTGAGGAGGTGACGTCAATCGATATTAAGAAGGGTATTAGTAAGATCATTGCGTCTCTGATGATCCTAGTTATGATGCAGAGCATCAATTCCTTACATGCACAGGCAGAGTACTTTGCAATAGTAAATGTTCAATGGGGTTCTGAGGCTTCTCCAGGAGATCTAAACGATCCCCTTTTAATTTATATACAGTATTATGGGACAACAAATCTGGTGAGCCTCGTTGGTACTTTATATCTACCCAACGGCTTTAGAGGGGTTAATGGAGACTCTAATATAACCTCATATTCAGGCTATACCCAGGCGGGATCTATAATACCGCTTACATTCTATATCTCAATAGATCCCAGCACACCTATAGGAACCTATAATGCTAGTTTACAAGTTACTGGTAGGACTATCTATAATGCAATAATAACCCAGGAGCTCAATGTATCAATAGATCTGAGGGGTAGAGCAGATCTCGTTTTAGACGCTTTTCCCAGAAGTCTTGTCCCAGGGATCAGTAATAATATAACTATGAGGATCTATAATAGAGGGACTGGTCCTGCCTACAACATATCTCTAAGCTATAGCGTCCAAGGATCTGGGGCGGTACTATCCCCACCCCCCGCTCTGATACCTGTGATAGGGCCTGGATCGCATGTAGATATAGGGATCCAGCTCTACGTGCCTCCAACAGCATCCCTCCAAACCCTATCCCTGATCATTACAGCAACATATCTAAACCCATACTACTTCCAGAGGTCAGTGTCCCAGACGCTGGGTCTCTATGTTGGGCAACAGGCCCAGACCATGATCTCCATAACTCCGCTGAAACAAACACTGGTAGCTGGTTCTAATAACGATGTGGTGCTGAGAATCACCAATCTAGGTTCTTCAAAGATTATGAACCTCGTGATCACATTATCCGTTCCACAGCAGGTCGGAATAATCAGTGGGGATGGAAAGATAAATGTGGGCGATTTAGCCCCTCTAGAGAGTAAGGAGATATCCTTCAGAATCTATGTTTCTCCCCAGCCTCCCCAGATAATCTATATTCAGGTTCAGGAGAGCTATGTAGATAATACAGGTGTTCCGAGAACCGATATAACTACAATCGGATTTTCAGTCGAGTACCAGCCAGGATACTTCCAAGTTCTGGGGGTCTTCTGGGGTGGTCCGCAACAACCTATCCAGGTTGGGCCTGGAGACTCTGGCGTACCCCTTACAATTGCTCTGAGATATATAGGGAACTCAACGATATACAACGCAAACTTTACCCTGATACCCCCAAACGATGTGGAAGTGCTTCCCTCGATACAGAGCGCTTCCCAGTATGTGGCTTCTATACTACCTAATAGTGTTTTGCAGCTCATCTACCAGGTAGGTATATCATCGACTGCTAGAATAGGTTACCACTTTGGAAAGCTGATCGTGAGCTGGGATACGCCGAGCAGGTCTGGATATAGCCAAGCCCTAGATGTAATGCTCGATATAAGGGGTAGGGCGGATATATCGATATCTCCTCTAACCAAGTCCCTAGATCCAGGATCTCTCAATGTTCTAAGGCTTCTCGTGCTTAATAATGGTACTGGTGTCGCGAGGCAGATCACTGTATCATCGATCCAGGCGTCATCGGCCTCTGTAATTGATTATCAGCCGAGACAATTCGATCTACAGCCAGGGGAGGGCAGGGTTTTAAACATATCCATGTATATCCCACCCACGATGCAGCAATCCCCGATAACACTCTCGATATCCCTTATATATATAGATCCCTATGGATTTTCCAGAAGCTATTCTCAGCTCATAGGAGTCTATACAGGGGCACAGAGGCTGGCATCTTTTGCGATAGAGCCTCTAACGATTAGCTTGGCCCCTGGATATCTAAACAACATAACAATAAAGATCACTAATATAGGTAACTCAGACATCTATAACCTGAGCGTCTCCTTATCGGCACAGGCTCAGGGGGCTGCGAGCCTTACCCCTCCAAGGATAGTAGATTTTTTAGGTGTTGGTAGGAGTGTGGATCTAAGCTATCAGATCTATGTGCCAATAACCCTATCAGGATCGACGCTCGTTGTGTTGGTAACACTCAGCTATGTAGATCAATACGGTTCTCAAAAGTCATTAACGCAGCAGCTAGGCTTCTACGTGTCGGAGGCACTTCTATCTATGATAAATATTAGCATCTCTACAACCATGATAAATCCAGGCATTAATAACCTAACGCTTTATGTCATAAACAACGGGAATTCGCCTATATCCAACGTAACGCTATATATAGTGCCTGCTCCTCCGATAGCCCTGGTTAATAGCGATGGTAGATACTATATTGATAGATTAGATAGAGGGGCTTCATGGTCAACGAATATCGCTGTCTTTATATCGAGGGTCGCGGCTATGCCTCAGCAGGTTTATAGCACAGCTAATCTTAAGATCTCCTTAACATATTATGATGCAGCAGGAACCCTGAGAACAGAGACCAGAGATATATATCTAATAATATATATTCCACCTATAGTTTCTCCGATATCAGTTAATATTGAGCCGCAGGTGCTAGTCACAGGTAAAATAAATAATGCTACCATATATATTAAAAACGTGGGTCATAAAGACATAGAGAATCTACAGGTGGTAGTATCAACAACGGGAGGGCAGATCTCCTTGATAGGCGGATCATCAGCCCAGATATCAAGACTATCTCCAGGAGCTTCGCTAGAAATACCAACACAGATATATGTCCCACCAGCTGCATCTCCATCAGCAACAATCCTAGTTGATATCAATTACTATATAGAGGGAACGCTATTCCACGAGACAAGAGCTGTTGGAATGGTTTCAAGAGGGATCATAGATATAAAGGTCACCGATTTCACAACAATACCTGAGAGGCCCTCCCCCGGTCAGATATTCTCTGTAACAGTGACTCTCACGAATATGGGTACTATAACTGCTTCAGCTGTGACAGCCACGCCTGTGCAGACGCAGAATATAAGGGTCTTCGGATCTAGATCTATATTCATAGGCGATATGCAGGTCAACTCTCCAACCGCATTCACAGTGACCCTTATAACCTCTAACAACACATCTCCAGGGAGATATGAGATCCCGATCCAGCTCACATACTATGATAACCTGAGAACACTGTATACAGTGAATATATCGATACCAGTGCTAATAGGTGGAGGGCAACAAGCAACGGTAACTAGGGCCTCGCAGCAGGGGCAGGGCGGTGTGGCTGAGGTCATGGGGGTTCAGTGGATCTATTATATAGTTATTGCTATAATATCCCTTGTAGTAGGGATATACATAGGGAGGAGGGTTAGATAGCATGAACCCCTCGGATCTTATGAGAATAGCGTTAAAGGATCTTTGGCAGCGTAGGCTCAGAACGATCCTCACAATGTTTAGCGTTGCAATAGGGGTTGCAAGCATAATAGCGCTGGTAGCACAGTCGGCAGGGATCCAGCAGAGCGTAGTTGATACCCTTTACAAGTTGGGCCCCTCAACAATTGTTCTAATGCCCAGGGGCTACCAAATAACGCAAGCGGATGTATTGAGACTTTCGGAGCTCCAAGGGGTTACAAAAGTGATACCTGTGATACAGATTTCGGGTACCATATATAGATCTGGACAACAGGCCCAGGTAACTCTTCTCGGTATTAGGAGCACGGATCTTGCAGCGCTCCTCGGAGATATTAAGATTCTCGATGGAACTATATACCCAGATAACCCAGTTCCAGTAGCCCTTGTTGGGTACTCCATAGCCTTCCCGCCAGAGCAAGGCGGCTCCCAGGCTATATATACTGGGCAGCCTCTCTTAGTTGAGATAGGTTTTGGAAACTTCAGACAGAGGATCCAGCTCCAGGTTGTGGGGATACTAGCTCAATACGGATCTACTCCCTTTATATCCCCAGATGACTCCATAATGATCCCCTTGGACCAGCTTATGAAGATCCTCAATAGAAGAACCTATGGAATGTTGATACTCAAGGCAAATGATGTGAATAGTGTTAATGATGTCACAAGCATTATTAACACTATGTATGGAAACAATCTCCAGATCCTCGCTGTCCAACAGCTAAGTGAAGCGGTGTCAAACATTATAGGGCAATTTGGATTGCTCCTAGCATCAATAGCCGGGATATCCCTCAGCGTTGCGGGGCTGGGGACTATGAACATCTTAATGATAACTGTTTTAGAGAGGACGAGAGAGATTGGTGTTATGAAGGCCATTGGATTTAAGAATAGAGATATACTGCTACTCTATATTGCGGAATCATCACTAATAGGGATCATAGGGGGGTTAATAGGGATAGTTATAGGGATCATAGGAGCCAACATTCTTCCACAGATATTGAGCTACTCATTTCTCAGAACACCGCAGCCCAGAGGCCCTGGCCCAAGCCCTGGTGGGCCTGGTTTCGGAGGGCAGCAAGTAAACCTCTCATATACACCGGTGATACCGTTGGACATGGTTGTGATAGCATATGCTATAGCTATCCTAGTGAGCATGGTAGCCGGCTTCTACCCTGCGTGGCGCGCGTCTAGGATGGACCCTGTTAGGGCGCTGAGATACGAGTGAAATATGAGTGAGATATAAGTAGGTATTATCTCTATATAGATAGTGGCTTGTCCTGCTCGTATTTTCTCCCCAGCCTCAGGGGTAGGGATCCGGGGAGTGTTGGGAGGGTAGGTTGAGGCTGCTGGCATTTGCGGTTACAGAGCCTGAGGTAGGCTCGGACACCGCTAGGTTCTCTACATATGCTAAGAAGGAGGGCAGTAGGTATGTGATTAATGGTAGGAAGATCTTCATATCTAGGTTTAGAGAGTCGGATTTAATGTTTCTAGTGGCGAGAACCTCTACCTATAATCCTGAGAGGAGATATGATGGTATAAGTCTCTTCCTAGTAGATCTCAGAGATGCCTAGGAATATAGGGAGCAGGAGGATCAAGGTTATGGCGCTAGGCCCTGTATACGAGATCATTATAAACAACCTCGAAGTATCTGTAGAGAACCTAGTAGGTGAAGAGGGGAAGGGCTTTAGATATCTCTTACGCGCCCTAAACACAGAGAGAGTGATAATCTCTGCAGACCTTATTGGAAGTGCTAGATATTTGATTAGGAGGAGTGTTGAATATGCCTCTAAAAGGGTTGTGTTTGGAAAACCTATTGGGAGCTACCAGGGGGTCCAATTTCCCATATCCTCTATATATAAAGATGCTCGCAGCAGACGAGATCCTTCATAGAGCTGCGAGACTCATAGATGAAAATGCTGAGGAGAAGATAATAGGGTTATATTCAAACACATCTAAATACTACTCAATAGAGGTTGCTTGGGAAGCCGCTAACGTGGCGATGGATACCTTTGGCGGCTATGGATATGCCTAGGAAATAGGGATAGAGAGGAAACTTAGGGAGATAAGGCTTTATAAGGTGGCTCCAGTGAATCAGAACCTCGTGTTAGCATATATAGATCATAACATACTCGGCCTACCAAGATCTTATGAACCGTAGAGCAAAGATCCTCTCACAAGTTATCTCTCCCTAACAGCTCATTTATGTACTTTTAAAATTTTAAAATATAGTGAGGAATTGTATCTAAAAAGCCTAGCCCTCTAAGGCAGAGATATATTTTAGGCGTCTTATGCTCTCTTGTACTCTTAGATGAAGATAACTTTGTAAACCTCAGGATAAAAACCCAAATGATATATAATAATAGATATGAAGAGGTTAAGCACACATGCCTTCGCGGCCATAATAATAGCTCTTAGCTCTTCGAAGAGAGGAATAGGGTGGTAGGCTGGAGACCCGGCTCAGGGCTAAACTCTTTCAAAGGGGATATAGCCTAAATCTCCCTGCTCTAAGGAGAACCTTTGCCCTCTAGGACGGGGAGGAGATTAGATATTTTCTGCAGAGCTCTTCAATATTCTCTCTATTTATTATAAGGAATTCTTCATTCTCATCTCTTTCTAATCTAAATCCCATACTACCCAAGAGATCTGGAGATCTTTTCAGGGCCTCTCCCAACGCATCCATGAGTCTAGGATATTGTTCTGTGGACTGATATAGTATGAATAGGGCATAGAGAGATATTCTAACTTTTTTCTGCCCTGTTATCGATATATAGTCGAGAATATCCCTACATTTTCTATTCAAATATAACTCGATGGTTTTTCTCACCAACTCTATAGGATCTTCTTGTTCCAAGACATCCTCCCATAGATCTTCTTCTCATAGCTTTTAAGGAGTCTATTGTAATAATACCATACTTTTTACCTTGAAATTGAATATTCCTCTATATATCTATCGCTCTAGACTTATATATTTTTAAGCATTATCTATATAATGAATTTAGAGGGTATGTTTTGCCAGTAGTGATCGATGTTAGACCTTCTCCGGAGGAGTTAGCTTCTGCTGTAAGAACCTCTCTAGGCCTTGAGCCATCAGATATAATGTTTGTCAACGCTTCAATTATCGATGTGTGGAGAAGAGAGATCGTCGAAGGGATCGAAATAGCAGTTAGAGGTAGAATTATATCGTGTGTTGGCAGGTGTGCAAGATCTAGGGGCTCCAGCACTAAGATCATAGATCTCAGGGGATCTATAGTATCCCCGGGCTTCATAGATGCCCACACACATATTGAGAGCACCTTTCTAAGACCCTCTGAATTCTCCAAAGCTATTATATCTAGGGGTACCACAGCTGTTTTCGCAGATCCTCATGAAATAGCTAATGTAGCTGGTTTCGAGGGGCTTAGATATATGGCTAATGAGCTGTCTAAAACACCCCTCAAAGCCTTTCTATCGATACCCCCCAACGTGCCCGCAAGCCTAAGAGCCCCAGAAGTTGGCGGTGCCCTGCTAAGATATGGCGAGGTTATCGATATGATGGATCACTTCTCAGGGGTTGGCGAGGTTATGGATATAGGATCTCTGCTTGATGGAGATGAAAGGTTTATAGAATATGCCTCGAAACTCTCCATGGCAAGGATTGTGCAGGGCCATGCTGCTGGCTTGAGTGGTGAGGATCTAGATGTCTATGCCTCCCTAGCAATTGGAAACGATCACGAGGTCACAGAATGGGGTGAGCTTATAGAGAGGCTGTCCAAAGGGATTATCCCTATTGTTAGATATGGTTCCAGCTGGAGGGATCTTGAGAGACTCTATAGAGCTATCCAGGACTACTCACCTCTGATCCCAGTTGCCACAGATGATATCCATGCCCTGCATATATTGAGAGAGGGTCATCTTGACAGAGCTGTTAGGAGAGCTATAGAGCTTGGTGTGGACCCTGTGAAGGCTATAGCCAGTGTTACATTGGCTCCAGCCCTTCTCTATGGTATGCATAGATGGATGGGATCCATAGCACCTGGGAGATACGCGGATTTGGTTATTATAGAAGATCTCGATAGGGTTAGGATAAAGGATGTCTATATAGACGGTGTTCTCGTAGCGAGCGGCTATAGATATATAGCCCTGCTCCAAGAGGATTCTAGCGAGATACCAAGCAGCGTTTCCAATACGGTGAAGATCATATGGCCGCCGAAGATCTCTCTAGAGATACAGAGGAACTGTAGAGAGGCCCTGGTAAGGGTTATAAAGCCAATTCACGGCACAACCCTAACCAAGGAGGGGAGAGAAGTAATATCATGTGGGGTAGATGTTGTTAAGGAGAATTCAAACAGCAAGCTCCTATATGTAACATCTATAAATAGATATGGTGTCAGCAGAAGCTACACAGCATTGTTAGAGGGTATAGAGCTAGATGGGGCAATAGCATCAACAGTTTCACATGATAGCCACAACATAATAGCTGTTGGAAGCTCGCTAGACGATATAATGACAGCTGTGAAGGCGATAGTGGATAGCGGTGGGGGGATTTCGTTAGCCTTTAGAGGCAGGGTAGAAGCGTTGGTGGAGCTGGGGGTAGCGGGGCTAATGTCTAGGAAGAGATATTTAGAAGTCGTAGATGATCTAGATAAATTGTTTAGAGCTCTCGAAGAGAGGGGTTTTGAAAAGCCAGAAGATATCTTGCTGGAGATACAGCTTCTGAGCCTAACAGTTATCCCTGAGATTAGGATTACAGATAGAGGGCTATATCTTGTTTCAAAAAGGGAGGTGGCTAGTCTAGTTATCAGCTATAGCTAGATCTTACCTACTTAGGCTACATAGGGTATTTATATTTTTAAGTAGCCAGCCATATATAGATATAGCTGGTGCTAGGATTGTCAAGAGCAAGGATCCCTGGTAGGGAGAAGTGGAAATATAAGAAGTGGTATGTAGTTGTAGCTCCACCCCTCTTCGGCGAGGTAGAGATAGGCACCATACCCGCGGATGAGGATTGGAAGGTAATTGGTAGAACAGTTGAGGTTACCATGTACGAGCTTACAGGGGATATATCGCAGCTCCACATAAGATTCAAGTTCCAGGTGATAGGCGTTGACGGTGATAGGGCTATAACGAGGTTTAAGATGCTAGAGCTGGCTAGGGACTATCTCAGAAGTCTTACTAGGAGGAAGAGCAGCAAGGTAGCTGGTATAATAAACCTCACCACAAAGGACGGCTATGGAATAAGGGTTACAGCTGTTACCTTCACAACATATAGATGTAAGACCTTTCAGAAAAGGGCTATCAGAAAAATAATGTTCGACATATTAACTAAAGAGGCATCGGAGAAAACACTAGATGAATTTATAAAAGCGTCTCTGGGGGAGATTCAGAATAAGATCTTCCAAGAGGCTAAGAAGATATATCCTATAAGAAAGGTAGAGATAGCCAAGATAAAGCTCCTAACAATACCAACACCATCAGGACCTGTAAAGGCTGTAGTAGTACCCCAGAGACCTACGTAGAAAATTCTGACCCCATCCCACGTTAAATGGCGAGACTCTCAGATGTGAGAGATCAGGTGGAAACTCTATTAAAGATATGTGGCGGGCCCGCCGGGATTTGAACCCGGGACTTCCCCCCAGCTTTCTCTGGTCTACGGGTTAAGAG
>Ga0081478_145067_pt1 | contig 14108 bp, 13 predicted proteins | sample OctSprmetagenome_FD_70983 | JGI IMG/M metagenome (GOLD analysis project Ga0081478, IMG submission 70983) | Hot spring and microbial mat streamer communities from Octopus Spring Streamers, Yellowstone National Park, USA - T=80-84 v2 (version 2) | ecosystem: Environmental > Aquatic > Thermal... | reverse complement strand
CTGGCCGGCAGGGGCGAACGGAAATGGGAAGAGGGAGAAGTGGATGCCCTCTGTTGCGAGCGCTTCTATGGCGCCTTTGAGCGCTCCCTTCAACTGCCCGACGGTGCGGACACCGAGCACATTGAGGCGACCTACAAGGATGGCGTCTTGGAAATTCGGATGCCTTACCGAGAGGCATCGGCATCGTCCCAACGACGCATTGAAGTGAAGGCAGGCTGAAAGCCTGCCAATTAGGAGGCGGGTGGTGCGGAAATAACCTCCGCACTGCCCGCTTCCTTCAAAGCCCAAGGGGGGACGCAAGATGACCGAAGCACTTGTCGGGACACCCATCAGCGAGGCGGACTTTGAAGAGAAAGTGCTCAAAAGTCCCGTCCCTGTCCTCGTGGAAGTTTGGGCATCGGAATGTGTGCCTTGCCCGATGATGCTTCGCCATCTTGAACCTCTTTTGCGCCCTTATCTTTCCCGCATCCGCCTCTTCTCTTTGGACGCCTCTACCCATCGCCAACTGGCGGAGCGTTTTCAAATTCGCTCAACGCCTGCTTTGCTCGTCTTCCTCAACGGTCAGTTAGTCGCTCATTTCGTTCACCAAGTGGATGCCGCTCACATCCATGAACGGTTGAAGGCGTTGCTTTCGGAAGGGGGGAAGTGAGATGCCAAAGCGCCTCCTCATCGTCGGTGGCGATGCGGCGGGCATGAGCGCTGCCTCAAAAGCCAAACGCACCGACCCAACCGTTTCTGTCGTCGTGCTGGAAAAAGGCTGCGCCGTCTCTTATGCGGCTTGTGGCATCCCTTACTTCATCGCTGGCATCGTCCCTGAAGCAGCCCGCCTCCTCGCCCGCACGCCAGAGCAATTTGCACAGCAAGGCATTGAAGTGCGGCTGGGGCACGAAGCCCTTGCCATTGAGCCCGCCCGAAAAATTGTCAAGGTGCGAGACCATCAAAGGGAGCGAGAGTATGAGGAGCCTTACGACGAACTGTTGATTGCGACAGGCGCTATCGCCGTCAAGCCACCTATTGAGGGCGCTGATGCCCCCAACGCTTTCACCATTCGCCACTACGACGATGGCATTGCCCTGAAAACTTTCCTTGAGGAGCACCGACCGAAACGGGTCACCATCATCGGGGCAGGTTACATCGGCATGGAGTTTGCGGAAGCCTTCTGGCATTTAGGCATGGAAGTCACGGTCGCCGAAATGCTCCCGCAAGTCTTCACGGGCATTGACCCTGACATGGCAACTTTCGTGGAGCGGGAATTGAAGGAGCACGGAGTTGTCGTCCGCATGGGCGAACCCGTAATAGCCTTGCAGCGGGACGGAAAAGGTTTTGTCCGACAAGTCGTCACTCCCTCAGAAACTTGGGAAACGGACTTGGTGTTGTTCGGAAGCGGTGTCAAGCCCAATGTGGCATTGGCGCAGGCGGCAGGAATTCCGCTGGACGAAACAGGCGCCATCGCCACTGATGAGCGGATGCGCACACCCATTGAAGGCATTTGGGCAGCGGGTGACTGCACTTCGGTCGTCCACCTTGTCACGGGGAAAAGGGTTTACATCCCCCTTGGTCCGACCGCCAACAAGCAAGGGCGGGTGGCAGGGGAAAACATGGCGGGAGGTCGGGCAACTTTTGCTGGCATCGTCGGCACTGCTATCGCCAAAGTCTTTCGGTTGGCGGTCGCCCGAACTGGGTTGACCGAAAAAGAAGCCCAACGGGAAGGCTTGAACTTTGCTGCCGTCACCATCACTGCCCCTGACAAAGCCCATTACTACCCCGGCGCCGCTCCCACGACTGTCAAGTTGATTGCCGAAAAAGGGACGGGACGGTTGTTGGGTGGGCAATTGGTTGGACCAGTGGAAGCCGCCAAACGCATTGATGTCCTTGCCGCCGCCCTTCATGCCCGCATGACCGTTGACGAAGTTGCTCAATTAGACCTCAGTTACGCCCCACCGTTCGCCCCCGTTTGGGACCCCCTCCTCGTCGCCGCCCAGCAACTTCGGCGAAAAGTCTGAGGCGTAACCTTTTTGCCCCTTGCGCATCAGTGACGGTGGCGATGAGAGACCTTGACACCAAGCCATCAAGACGGTTCGGAGGTGACCTGCGATGGTGTTGATCAGCGAGCGGGACAGGCGGAAACTGGAGGAATTTTTCCGCCAGCGATTGGTCCGCCCCGTCCGCTTAGTCCTGTTCACGCAACAACCAAGTCTTGTCTGGACGCCTTGGAGCCAACCGTGCCAGTTTTGCGAGGAGACGAAGCAATTGGTGCAGGAACTGACGCAACTGTCGCCCTTGTTAGAGGCGGACATTCACGACATAGACCGAGAGGGTGCTTTGGCGGAACGCTACGGCGTGGACAAAGTGCCCGCTTTACTTGTCACCGACGGCAGCAACTTTAACATCCGCTACTTTGGCATCCCTGCGGGCATGGAGTTCACGGCGCTGATTGAGGACATCGTGATGGTCTCGCAGGGAACGACGAACTTGAGCGAAGAGGTTCGGGAGAAAATTCGCCGCATCCAAAAACCCGTCCACATTCAAGTCTTCGTCACGCCCACTTGTCCCTATTGCCCTAAAGCCGTCCGAACCGCCCATCAATTCGCCATGGAAAACCCCCACATCGTCGCCGACATGGTGGAAGCGACGGAGTTCGCTGAATTGGCGGAGCGCTACCGAGTCTTCGCCGTGCCCAAAGTCGTCATCAACGATGCCATAAGTTTTGAGGGCGCATTGCCAGAACACCTCTTTGCCCTCTATGTCCTTAAAGCCGCCGACCAATTGGAAAAAGACGACGCCACCTTGCTGGACGAAGTGGAACGAGAAATGGCAATGGAAGAAGGACACGAACACCATCACCACCACGACGAGTTTGAGCACGAACATCACTTCCATCGCTACGACCACTGAGGGGCGGAGGTGATGAGGCATGGTGGAGTTGGGTTCTTTGGAGTTGCGCTTGGACTTGCCCGAAGAAGAGCCCTACGATGTCGTCGTCATCGGCGGTGGTCCTGCAGGCTTGACCGCTGCCCTTTATGCGGCGCGGGCGAAGTTGAAAACCGTCGTTTTGGACAAACATCCCAAAGCAGGGGCGCTGGGCATGACCAGCCGCATTGAAAACTACCCTGGCGTCCTTCAACCCATCAGCGGGGCTGAGTTGCTGGAACTTTTACGGCAACAAGCGAGGCAATTTGGGGCGGAATATGTCCAGGCGCAAGTGACGGGCGTGGATTTGCGTAAAGACCCTAAAGAGGTCATCAGCAGCGCCGGCACTTTCTACGGACGCACCCTGATCATTGCGACGGGTGCGATGGGGCATCAACCGTCTATCCCAGGGGAGGCGAAACTCATCGGCAAAGGCGTCAGTTATTGTGCCGTTTGCGATGCGCCCTTTTTTGTCGGCAAGGATGTCGCTGTCCTCGGCGACAATGACGAAGCGTTGGACGAATTGGCGTTCATAAGCCGCTTTGCCCGCATCGTTTACCTCATCTCACCCCATCGTCAGCCTAAGGCATCTCCCGAAACGGTTGTTCGTGCCCGCCAACTTCCCAACATCGTTTGGCTGCTGAAAACACGCGTCATCGCCATTGAAGGCGACCAACAAGTCACCGCCATCGTGGTAGAGCGGGAAGGACAAAAAGAGCGGTTGCCGGTGGCAGGAGTGTTCATCTACCTCGTCGGGACGAAGCCTGTCACCGATTTTTTGGACGGGCAATTAGACCTCACTCCCGAAGGGTGCATCAAAGTTGACCCAGAGACGAAGCAGAAAAGCGTCCCTGGCGTTTTTGCGATGGGCGATGTGACTTGCAAAGAAATTCGGCAAGCCGTTATCGCCGCAGCCGAAGGAGCAATCGCCGCCTTGGAAGCCGAAAAGTTCCTGCGGCGACGAGCCAAAGCCCGTTCCGATTGGGCGTGACGGGAAAACTGCCGATAAACTTTGATGGCGGTAAGTCGTCCAAAAGGAGCACGCCATTTTTATGGCTCGTCTGCCATCTTTTCACTATCGCTGGGAATGGCGATTGCGTGCCAACCCTGAACAGTTGTGGGAGTGGGTGTCGGACACGAACCGCTTCAACGCCGACACGGGGCTGCCCGCTCTGGAAGAAAACATCCCGCTGGAGAACCGTCGGCGTCGGCTGCGCTTTTCCCTTTTGGGCGTCAAGGTGGAGTGGGAAGAGACGCCTTTTGAATGGGTGCGCCCTTTCCGCTTCGGCGTCGTTCGGCGCTACCTCAGCGGTCCTGTCGCTTTAATGCGGGTGCTGGCGGAACTGGTGCCCCTTCCCGAAGGGGGCACGCGGCTCGTCTACCAAGTTTGGGCATATCCGCGCAACCTTTTGGGGGTGCTCGCCATCCCCATTCAAATTGGCTTGATCAGTGCCCGCCGCTTCGGTGCTGTCTTTCGCCAGTATGACGATTGGGTGATGCAGGGCAAGGCAGTATGGGATGCGGAACGCAAAACCGCTCTCACCCGAGAGCAGCGGCGCCGATTGCGTTTCCTCTGCCGTCAGTTAACCGATTGGGGCGCCGACCCCGCTTTGGTAGACCGTTTAGCCCGCCTCCTTGAGACCGCCGATGACCTGACGCTGATGCGGATGCGCCCTTATGCCTTAGCCGATTATTGGGGTGTGCCCCGCAAAAAGGCGCTGGAACTTTTTCTGATGGCAGTGCGGGCGGGTTTGCTGGATTTCCGATGGGAGTTGCTTTGCCCCTCTTGTCGGGGCGCAGCGGAGAGTTTCTCAACCCTTTCCCTTGCCCGCTCCCAAACCCATTGCAAAAGTTGCCTCATTGACTTTGAGGTCAACTTTGACCGCTCGGTGGAGTTGACTTTTCGCCCTAACCCTACCGTGCGGCAGGTCAAGGAAGTCGCTTATTGCGTCGGCGGTCCCCAAGTGACACCCCACATCGTCTCTCAGCAACTGCTTCAACCGAAGGAGGAGCGAACCGTTACCCTCCCGTTGGAACGAGGGCGTTATCGCGTCCGCACCGCTAAACTGCGGGGCGGGCAGTTTTTTACCGCTGAGGAAGACGGCACGGAAAGCGAAGCAATTTTCATCGCCTCCCCTTCGGGTTGGGCGGACGAAGAACCGACCCTGAACCTGCGACCTGTTTTGCGGCTCATCAATCAAACGGACGAAGAGCAACTGTTCATCGTGGAGCGGCTTGATTGGAGCGACAAAGTGGTGACAGCAGCGGAAGTTTTCGCCTTTCAAACTTTTCGCGACCTCTTCTCGCAAGAAGCCTTGCGCCCTGGAGAACGCATCGCTGTCGGACATCTCACTATCGTCTTCACTGACTTGCGCGGTTCCACCAACCTTTACCGCGCCATCGGCGATGCCCCTGCCTTTGGGCTTGTCATGAACCACTTTGATGTCCTGCGGGAATGTGTCGCCGAAGAGGGTGGGGCGATCGTCAAGACGATTGGCGATGCCATCATGGCGGTCTTTACGCGTCCCGTCCACGCCGTGCGGGCGATGGCGAAAGCCCAGCGACGATTAGCCCATCCGCCAGAAGGCATGCAACCCCTTTACCTGAAAGTCGGCATTCACGCCGGTCCTTGCATTGCTGTCACCCTTAACGACCGTTTGGACTATTTCGGCTCCACCGTCAACATTGCCGCCCGCTTGGAAGGGCAATCGTCGGGCACCGACATTATCCTTTCCGACGCCGTTCGTTTTGACCCCGAAGTTGCCCAATGGCTCAATCAAGCGAAGGTGCGCTGCCAACCCTTCACGGCGACTTTGAAGGGCTTTGGGGAAGAAATCTTTCGCCTTTGGCGGGTGGAACTGGTCGCCGAAGAAATTGACCAATCCCAATGGACTGCCCTCGCTTTATGAGGCTGGCACTTTTCCTCGCTTTGGCGTCCTTAACTCATCGTTGTCATCGCTCCTCTTGCCATCGCCACACATTCACCCTTCCCCATGTCGCCATCGCCAACAATTTTCCGTCGGGTGAAAAGGCTAAAGCAGTCGCCCTACCCTTATGTTCGGGCACCGTCCCGACAAGCCGTTCCTCTTTCACCGACCAGATGGACAGTTCTTGTCCTCCGATGACCAACCAACGCCCATCAGGTGAGAAAGCCAGCGCTCCAATTTCTTCATCCCGTCCCGTTGACAGCGTGCGGACGAGTTGACATTCAGGGAGACGCCAGAAAGTCACCGTCCCTTTAGCGCAACCAACCACCAGCAATTTCCCATCGGGCGAAAAGGCGATAGCCGAAGCGCTTGGGTAAGGTTGTTCCAAAGTCGCTATCAATTTGCCTGACGGGAAAGACAAAAGATACGCCTTCGCATAATAAGTCCCTGCCGCCAGCATCTGCCCGTCAGGAGAGAAAGCGAGGGAAGTGAAAAGCGGAGTGTCATGAGGCATCACCCAATAGTCCACCTTTTCTCCCTCTGGAAGGCGGAAGAGAGTTATTCCCGCCTCTCCTGCTGCCAAATGCTTTCCGTCGGGATGCAGGGCGAGGGGACGCAACCATCCTACTCCTGATAGTGACTTGACTAACTCCCCATCCGAAACCCGCCACATCTTCACGCTTCCGTCATCCTTTGGTCCCGCCAGCACATATTGCCCATCCCGAGTGAAGACGATGGAGGAAGGAATACTCCCGGAGCCCGATTGCCACCAAAGAGAGCGCTCCTCTTTCCCGTCGCGGGCGCGCAGGAGGACTACCCCGTTAGTCTTTGCAACCGCTAGCAGTTGACCATCTGGAGAGAAAGCAAGGGTAAAGCCAATTATCTCCCCAAACCCTCCCAATCCTCCTAATCCCTGCGGCGGCTTCCGCTCCCAGAGAAGCACGGGCTTGACAGTTTGCAGGTGCGCCCCTGATGGTGCCATCGCTGCAAGGGAAAAACATCCGATGGCTAACAGCAAAGATGCCCTCAACTTTTTGCTCATCTTTGAACACCTCCCGCAACTTGCGACATCGTCGTCGTCACTGTTTTGCTAATCCTTCACGCTGTCACGGCGGCTTCTTTTGTTGCCAGCACTTCACGCAGGAATTGACCGGTGTAACTGTGCGGTGTTTCAGCGATAACTTCGGGTGGTCCTTCGGCGATAACTTCTCCGCCTTGTTCCCCGCCTTCCGGACCGAGGTCAATGACCCAATCTGCCGTCTTGATGACTTCCAAGTTGTGCTCAATAACGATGACGGTGTTGCCCATGTCAACGAGCCGATGAAGGACATCCGCCTTGTTCCCCGCCTTCCGGACCGAGGTCAATGACCCAATCTGCCGTCTTGATGACTTCCAAGTTGTGCTCAATAACGATGACGGTGTTGCCCATGTCAACGAGCCGATGAAGGACATTTAGCAACCGCTCAACATCGTAAAAGTGCAAGCCGACCGTCGGTTCGTCCAAGATGTAAAGTGTCCGCCCCGTCGCCCGTCGGCAAAGTTCGCTTGCCAGTTTCACCCGTTGAGCCTCCCCGCCGCTAAGGGTTGTCGCAGGCTGTCCGAGTTTGATGTAACCAAGCCCGACATCGTGGAGTGTTTGCAAAATGCGCTTTATGGGCGGGACATGCTCAAAGAACTCAAGGGCTTCGTCCACCGTCATGTCCAAAACATCAGCGATGTTTTTGCCTCGGTAAGTCACTTCCAAAGTCTCGCGGTTGTAGCGCTTGCCCTTGCAGACTTCGCAGGGCACAAAGACATCGGGCAAAAAGTGCATCTCAACTTTAATGTAGCCGTCGCCTTGACAGGCTTCGCAGCGACCGCCCTTGACATTGAAACTGAACCGACCGGGCTTGTAGCCTCTCGCTTTCGCCTCTCGCGTTGAAGCGAAAAGTTCGCGGATGTAAGTGAAGACGCCAGTGTAAGTTGCGGGGTTGCTTCTCGGCGTTCGCCCAATAGGCGACTGGTCAATGTTGATAACTTTGTCAACCCACTTTGTTACCTCGTCCCTCGCCCCCCGTCCCTCGTCCCAGACAAAGATTTCGTCGTGATCGCCGGGCAACTCCATCGCCCCGTGAAGCCTGCGGGCAAGGGCTTTGTAAAGGATGTCCACGACAAGACTGCTCTTGCCCGAACCCGAAACACCTGTCACGCAAATGAACAAGCCGAGGGGGAAGCGGACGGTGATGTTTTTGAGGTTGTGCTGGCGGGCACCTTTGACCACAAGCCATTGTCCCTTCGGTTTGCGCCTCACCTCAGGGATTGGAATTTTCCGCTTGCCCGAAAGGTATTGACCCGTGATGGACTGCTCGCACTTTTCCACATCCTCAACCGTTCCAGTTACCACGACATAACCGCCATGCTCGCCGGCACCGGGACCAAGGTCAACGACAAAATCGGCGTTGCGAATTGTCTCCTCGTCGTGCTCAACAACGATGACAGTGTTGCCCATGTCCCGCAATTTCTTCAGCGTCTCGATGAGCCGCTTGTTATCGCGAGGGTGCAAGCCGATGGACGGCTCGTCCAAGATGTAAAGCACACCTGTCAACCCTGAACCGACCTGCGTTGCCAATCGGATGCGCTGTGCCTCACCACCAGCAAGGGTTGATGCTTCTCGGTCAAGGGTAAGGTAGTCCAACCCGACATCGACGAGGAACTGCAAACGGTTGCGGATTTCCTTCAAGATTTGGTGGGCAATTGTGGCTTCTTTTTCGGTGAGCCTCAAAGCGTCAAGCCACTGAAGCGCCTCTTTTACGGACAATTGGCACACTTGAGCGATGTTCCAACGCCAGACTTTTTCCCCGTTCCATTCCTGAGGTTCATCCGCAGGGAAGGGTAGGGGAGACTTCGGTTCCATTGCAGCGCGAACCGTGACCGCCAAACTCTCTGGCTTGAGCCTTGTCCCTTTGCATGCCGGGCAAGGGCGCAACGCCATGAACTTGCGCAACTCCTCCCGGAACTCGTCATCACCGTTTTGGTAGTCCTCCTGCAAAATCGGGATGATGCCTTCAAAGTAGGTCATCAGCGTCCGATAACGACCGTAACGGTTGACATAACTGACCCGAACGGGTCTATCGGTGCCGTAGAGGAGGGCATTTAGTTGCTCCTTTGTCAAGTCCTTGATAGGCGTGTGGATGCTGAAGCCGTAGGCTTCGGCGACTGCCTTAAGGATTTCCCGCTTGTAGTTGCTGGTGTAAAGTTTCCACGGAGCAATTGCGCCGTCGGCGATGGACAGGTTTTTGTTGGGAATGATTAAGTCGGGGTCAAATTCCGCTTTCGTGCCAAGTCCATCGCACTCGGGGCAAGCGCCGTAGGGGCTGTTGAAACTGAAGTTGCGTGGCTGCAACTCAGGTATGTTGATGCCGCATTCGGGGCAAGCGAAGTGCTCGCTGAAAATCAACTCACCGTTCAGAGGCACGGGGCGCGGGGCGCGGGACGCGGGACGCCTTATCCTCTCCGTCCCTCGCCCCTCGTCCTCTGTCCCGTCAACCAACTGAACCACGACAATCCCTTGTCCAGCCTTAAGTGCGGTTTCAACGGAATCGTGCAAGCGAGAGCGGACTTCTGGTTTGACGACGATGCGGTCAACAACGATGTCAATCCAGTGTTGCTTATATCGGTCAAGTTGCAACTGCAAGGCTTCGTCAACGGTCATCACTTGCCCATCAACCCGGACGCGAACGAACCCTTGCCGGCGAATTTCTTCAAACAAGTGCCCGTAAGTGCCTTTGCGACCGCGAACGACTGGGGCGAGGACATGGATGCGAGTGCCTTCGGGCAAACTCAAGATTTGGTCAACGATTTGCTCTGGCGTTTGGCGGATGATGGGACGACCGCACTTGTGGCAGTGAGGCGTCCCAACGCGAGCGAACAAAAGTCGCAAGTAGTCGTAAATCTCGGTCACTGTGGCGACAGTTGAGCGAGGGTTGTGGTGCATCGCTTTTTGGTCAATGCTGATAGCAGGCGAAAGCCCCTCAATGAAGTCAACATCGGGCTTGTCCAACCGACCCAAGAACTGCCTCGCGTAAGCGGAAAGGCTCTCTACATATCGGCGCTGCCCTTCAGCGTAAAGCGTGTCAAAAGCCAGCGAACTTTTGCCCGACCCAGAAATGCCCGTGATGACAATGAGTTTCTCCTTCGGCAGCACCAAGTCAATGTTTTTCAGGTTGTGTTGCCGCGCACCTCGGATGACGATGAAGCGCCCTTCCATAGCCTTCGGTCACCGTGAAAATTTTGATGCAGTCAAACGGACGGGCAAATTGGCTCAACCGAACGCATAATTCCGGGCGCAAAGGAGGTGAATGCGATGGTTAGTGAGAGGATGCTTTGCCCTAACTGTGGTCAACCGATAGAGCGAGTCTATTGCGTTTGGGAGAGCATCCAGACATGGGTTGTGAGGCGAGATAGTGAAGGCAACATCGTTGGCGTTTGCGAAAAGTGGTATGGCGGTGACGAATTAAAATCCGTTCACTTCCAATGCGGGTGTGAGTTGCTGAAAGAGGAGTGGAGTAGCCTCTTGGAGCGACTTGAAGCCCTTGACTCATAACTTGCGCAACACAAGGATGAACTCATGAGGATAGGCGATGAAATCGGCTTCGGTGACTTTCGCGAACTTGCCTGTCTTTTGGTCACGGGTTCGGGGTAAAATCTTGGACGGAATTTCCCGCAGGATAACCTGGTGCAACTCAAAGCCAAGAGAAAGCATTTGCTCAACGAACACTTGGGCGTTCAAAATTTCCACACCGCAAAGGCGCGTGTTTCCGATGACGATGCAGGCGTAACCACCACGCTTAAGCACTCGCCACATTTCAAGGAAGCACTCCCGCATCTCTGTGAAGTAAACTGCCACTTCCTGGGCTTTCTTTTTGTCTCGTCCTTTTAATGCTGCCACAATCGTTTCGGCGATAAAACTACCCATGTTCACGGGCTTCCCATTACAGGATGCCGTGCCGATAAATTGACGACGAAACTCTTTCAAGTCCGTCACTGCTTGATACCAAAGCACTGTCAACTGGTGCAAATCGGCATACTCGTAAGAGGTCACATAGGGCGGAGAGGTGATGATGAGTTGGGCTGAACTATCAGTCAAAGGTAACTGGCGAGCGTCAGCGCAATAGGGTTTTGCAGGGACATCTAATGCATCCTTTTGTCGCAGCAATTCCCAAAACTGCCGGTTGCCTGATGCCATGCGGCGGACATGTTGGAAAAAGGTCAGAATGGGCGGCGGGATACGCTTTTTAAGGTCACGGGTTGGCTTCACACTGCGGTTGAGCCACCAAGAGCAGGGTTTGAGGATATGAGAGAAAGCGCAGCGAAAGAAAACACGCAAGTCCTCGTCGGGCAAATTTTCAATAGCGGCGTGAATTCGCATCAGTTCCGATTTGACATCGGACGGAAACCAATAATCAAGCCGCTGCCCACAAAAGTCACTATCTGCACGCTCACGCAGGATAAACAAAGCGGGTTGCTCTTGATTGCTCAAAGATTTCTCAAGCAAAGCGATAGCGCTTTCCAGACGAGAAGGCTCAATTGGGGTCACTTTTGCCTTTGCAACCAGATGGGCAACGGGGTTAATATCCACACCAACCGAGGGTCGTCGGTTCAATTTCGCTTCCACCAAAGTTGTCCCTGAGCCCATAAATGGGTCAACAACCAAATCACCTTCGGCAGAGAAATCGGAAAGCAATCGGGCAACCAACTGTGGGATGAACTTGGCAGGGTAGCGATGATAGCCGTGCGTGGCGTAATTGGTTTGGCGTTGAGTTAGCTCCGCAAAACTCCAAGATGGGTCGGGCGTTAGAGCCTCAAAATGCTTCAGGATGCTTTCTGCTGTCCATTTCTCCTGCACCACCGCCTTCACTTCAAAGCACCTCCAACCATTTCGCCAAGTCATCGGCGATATTGTTGATGGGCTGAAAAACGGCAGTTCCGTGATGCAATTCTTCCGTCGTGAAAAGGTAAACGCGGTCGTAAAGTGCCATCGCCAGCCGCACACCTTTGCTTGCTTCGCCACCACGAAGGGCATAGCGAAGGAAAACTTCATCCAGAGTGACGAAGCAAAAGCGAATGCCTCGTCCCCTCAAGCGTTCTGCCCAGAACAAATCTTGCTGGTAGCGTTCGGCTGCTGACGACTTGCAACTGTAGGCAGCGATTACCCTGCGAATTTCTTTGCCTTCAACCTGAAGGGCAACCATATCCACCTCAGAAGGAGCGATGACAGGTTCACGCAATTCCCCCTTCTGCCAGACCCGTTCGGCAAGGATGCCTTCTTGCAACTCCCGCTCTAATTCGTTCCAGCGCTTTATCTCCACTTGCCCCTTAAGTCGTGGGTCGGCGTCAACGAGTTGCAGCACATATTGCTGGGCGATGCGTTCAAAAGCGGCACCGCTGGCGGATTTCCAACTTTGCTCCGAATGACCACTTTGAAGCCATCAACGGTGAACTTCCTGCCACGCTTGTCCAGGGTTACCGAGGTTTCGTAGATGCTGCCAGAAAGCGTTGGCGATGCGTTGCCATTGATTGCCCTTTGCCATCTGCTCCGTCACCCCGCCTCATTTTGTCACCTCATCGTCCACGCTTGTCGCATGGCATGCCATTTCGCTTTGCGCCTGACGACGAACATCAGCGTTCCAAAAGGTTTCCGACATGGGCGAAACTTTTTCGGTGGATGGGGCAAGGACCGAATTGGCGCAGGGCAGCAAGGTGTTGCTTTGTGGGGTAGCCTTTGTGCTGGGCGAAGCCATATTGGGGGTAGCGGCGATCGTAAGCGACCATCAAGCGGTCGCGGACGACTTTGGCGATGATGCTGGCGGCGCTGATGAGCGGGCAAACTTCGTCACCATCCACGATGAACAAGGTGGGAACGCCCAAGTCGCCGAGGCAGTCACCGTCCACCAAAACTAAATCCAAGCGACTGGCGATTGGCGACTGGCGACTGGTCAAATTCGTGAGGGCGCGGCGCATGGCTAAGAGGGTGGCTTGGCGGATGTTGAGGCGGTCAATTTCCGCTGGCGAGGCTTTGCCGACGGCAAATAGGGCGCCGCTTTGGCACAACAGGCGGAACAGTTGCTCCCGTCGCTCTGGCGAAAGTCGTTTGCTGTCACGGAAAAGAGGCGGTTCGGCAAATAAAAGTTCGTGCAACCGTGCCCCTTGTCCCGTGCCCCTTGCCCCCTGTGCTGTCAAGAGGATAGCAGCAGCGACAACAGGTCCAGCCAACGGACCGCGCCCCGCTTCGTCTATGCCCACCAAAGTCCAACCCCTTGCCAACCATCGCTGCAACCGTTCCCGCGCTTCTTCAGGCGTCCACCGTTCCCCTCGCATCGCCGACGACCTCGCTTTCAACTTGACCAACGGCGAATGCCCTTTCTATTTTCGGTCACCGTCGCAGGGCTTGTTCTATGGCGCTTTGAATGCCCTCTTCATCGGCGCCCACTTTGACATCCGCCACCTTGCCATCTTTGCCCACGACGAAGTTGCAAGGGACACCAGCAACCCTGTAGCGTTTGGCGACTTCTCCCGTCCCGTCCACCAAAACGGGGTAAGTGAGTTGGTGCTTGTTGATGAACTCTTTCGCCCGTTGGAACGGGTCACCTTGCGCCCAAACAGCGATCCCAATGACAACCACCCTTTTGTCTCGGTAGGTTTGCCACAGTCGCTCCAAATGCGGCGCTTCCAAATTGCACGGTCCGCACCAATGGGCGAAGAAATTGAGTAGGACGACTTTGCCCCGCAGGTCGGAAAGTTTGACCTTACGCTTGCCGTCAACGGTCGGCAACTCAAAGTCGGGGGCAGGTTGACCGACTATTTCCCGCGTGCCCATCATCATTGACCTTGTTTGCTGCATCACCCAGACCCAAGCGCCGAAAACGGCGAGGCTAAAAAGGATTGCCAAAGAACCCGTGACGATTCCGATAGTTGCTAAGCCCCGTCCCGTCGTTGACTGGCGCAAGTGCAAGATGCCCAAAATGACCGCCGTCAAGCCCGTCGCAATCGGACACCAGCAAAGGAGCGAGGCAAGCCCAGTGGACAAGGAAGCCAATGCCAGTTCGTTCCCCCCTTCCCGCCGCTGCGTTTTCCCTTCCACCGCTTTTCACCTCCCCTTTGCTCTGTCACGGGACGACGGTCAAGGGCACTTTCAGCGTCAGTTCGGCGGGCGTCAAGCAGCGTCGGTCGTCGCAGGCTTGGAACCGCCACCGCCAGGTCAACACATCGTCACCCTGCCGCTCGGGTGTGGGG
>Ga0081478_125940_pt1 | contig 14125 bp, 11 predicted proteins | sample OctSprmetagenome_FD_70983 | JGI IMG/M metagenome (GOLD analysis project Ga0081478, IMG submission 70983) | Hot spring and microbial mat streamer communities from Octopus Spring Streamers, Yellowstone National Park, USA - T=80-84 v2 (version 2) | ecosystem: Environmental > Aquatic > Thermal... | reverse complement strand
AAAGAGATAGATGTTTTAATACTACTGCATTTCCAATGTTGCCTAAATTCATGGCAAATAGATTAAAAGCGAAAGGAATTTTTGTACATGAGACTAATATAAAATATTACTTCCAATATCTAGAAAAATATATAGTTGAATGCACGGATATAAAAGTTGGCAATAGTAAAAATGGGAGATTGTGGGTGATTAAAAGAAAAGAAGAGCACTGAAAATAACATAAGCCTTTTAAAATCCCGGCCCTTGCCGGGTTTTTTCTTTTATAATTTAATTAATGCCGGAAGATATGTTGAAAGAAGAAATAAAAGTGGACCAACCAAGTTTTCAGTTTATTATAGTTAAAATAGATACTTGCTATTTATTAACACTTAATAATTATGTTGGTCTATTTCAAGAAATTTTTCCTGAAAAATCTATTAATGAAATCATTGAAGTAATAGAAAAGATCATTGAAGAGATTAAAAAAGAAAATGAATGAAACAATCTATACTATAGGACATTCTACAAGAAAATTAGATGAATTTATTGATATTTTAAAATTTTTTAAAATCGAAATTCTGGTTGATGTACGACATTTTCCTAAATCAACTTACAATCCTCATTTTAATAAAGAAAATATAAGTGCTGAACTTACCAAGAATAATATAAATTATCTCTGGATAGAAAAATTAGGAGGCTTTAGAAAGGGTGGATATTTAGAATACATGAAAACGGAAGAATTTAAAGATGGCTTAGATGAGTTAGTAAAAATAGCAAAAGATAATAAAACTGCAATAATGTGTGCTGAACTTTTATGGTTTAAATGCCATAGAAGATTTATAAGTGATAAATTAACCGAATTAGGATTTAAAGTTTTTCATATTTTTGACAAAAATAAAGTTTATGAACATAAATTAAAGGAATTATAATTTCGAGATATGGAGATAATTTATTTGTTTTTAGTTTTGTTAATAATCGTAAGCTTATGTTTGATATGTATTTTTCTTTTTTCTTTAATTTTGTTAATTTTTGATATTATTTGGTTTTTTAAAACCAAAGTTCCTTTTGGAAGATCAAATATTAAACTTGTAAAGAATTTTTAGATAAGTTAGATTTAGAAAATAAAATTTTTATCGAGTTAGGAAGTGGCGATGGTTCAATAGTTTTTGAGGCGATAAAAAGGGGAGCAAAAGGAATAGGATACGAAATTAATCCATTTTTATATTATTTGTCTTTAATTAAAGGAAAAATTTTAGGTTGTAAAAACTATTATTTTTTATAAACAAGATTTTAGAAAAGCAAATATACAAGATGCTGATTATATTTACTTATATCTTACTCCTAAAGTTTTAAATGAAATTTCTGAATTTATTTTTAATAACTGCAAAAATGACTGCAAAATAATCACTTTTGATTTTAGATTTTACAACAAAGAGCCAATTGAAATTTTCAAAAACAGAATTTTTGTTTATAAAAAATAAAAATTTTTCACTCATTTACGAATCGGTGCCTATTTCATAAGTATATATTTTTGTTTCGAATTTTTTGTTTCGCCAATGGTCAATTTTGGTTAAGTCAATTTGAGGAGCAGGTTGAAGGATATATAAATCACTTTCATTATTAATTGATTCAGCTCCCGTATATTTATTAAATTTTCTATATTTAGCCTGTATTACTAAACCTAAGTCATTAATTATTCTTTGAATTTTATAACCTTTTTCTAAAGAATTGTCTGTATATCCATAGCACATTAAAATAAATTTCTTTTTTAAAAATTCTACTTTTTTTCTTTTTTTATTACTTCCTCTTCCCAACAAAGCTTGTAATGCTCTTATTAACCAAATTCTTATTGCATTAGGAGTATAAGGTGGATCAAAAAATGCTAAATCAAAATTAACTAAATCTTTATCTATAACATCTCTAATATCTTGGTGAATAGTTTTAATATTTAAATTTTCCTCAGTTTTGATTTTTTCTATTAAGTCGATTAAATCTTTATCAATATCTAAGACAACTATATCAACTTGTCTATTTATTTTTTTAAAGTAATAAGCTAATGAAATAGAAGTTAAATCAGAATCTCCTAAAAATAAAAGTCTTTTTTTATTAAATTTAGATAATATTTTCACTCTTTTAATAATAGTTTCTTTCGTAGCAAAAAATTGATCATATTCTCTTTTAGGCTTAGGCCTGATTTTATTCGCTTTTTCTAATATGTAATTTATAATTTCTTCCATTTTTTAAATTATAAAATTTTTGATTTTTGAATCATAACTAGTTAAAATTAAATAAGGTCGTAATTAAGTAATAAATTTAAGATGAATCCGGAAAGAGGAGTTAAAAGATCAGACGAGGAAGAACCCTTTAATCTTGATAAAATAGTAGAAGCAATCAAAAAAGCTGCAGAACAGGCAGGAGAAAAAAACGCAGAAGAAATTGCCAATCAAATTTCTCAATAAGTTATAAAATCTTTGGAGAACAGAGAAAATGCGCCAACTTATGAAATAAAAGATTTGATTATAAAGAAGTTAGAGGAAAAAGGCTACGAAAATATTGTAAAAGCCTGGGAAGATTATGAAAAAAGAAAAGAAGAATTGCAAGAAGAGTAATAAATTTGAAAAAGCATTAAGCTTAAATTAAAGTAATAAAATGAGCCTTACTTCTTTAAATACTTTTTAATATTTTGTTGATGTTCTTTTAAAGTTTTTGCAAAAATTGCTTTCCCATCATCTGTAGTAAGATAATAGAGATAATCTGTTTTAATTGGTTCTAAGGCTGCTTTAATAGCATTTAGACCTGGATTAGAAATAGGTGTTGGAGGATAACCTTTGTTCAAATAAGTATTATAAGGAGAATCAATTTTTAAGTCTTTAGAAGTAACTTTCCAATCACAAGGATATTTTTGGCATCTTGAATAAGCTATAGTAGCATCCACCTCTAGTTTCTTTTCAATTTTTAGTCTATTTTCTAAAATACCGGCAATTATTTTCATATCTTCATAATACTTCCCTTCTTTCTCTAAAATAGAAGCTAAAATTAATTTTTCATAAAAATTAACACCTGGATATTTCAAAAATTCACCTAAAAATTTATTTTCAAAATTGTTTAAAAACTTCAAAATGATTTCTCTTTCAGATTCTTCTTTAAAAAATTCGTATGTATCCGGCGCTAAAAAACCTTCTAAATTGGCTTCAGCTGGGAAATATTTTAAAAGTTCTGTTTCGGGAAAATCTTTTAGGCGATATTTTTTAAATTCTACATTTAAACCGTTCTTTTTTAAAATATCTTCAATTTCAACCATAGTTAAACCTTCTGGAAAAGTAATTATTATTCCTCGTCCTCCTTTAACTAAAATTTCTGCTACTTTAATAGTATTTAAATTACCGTAAAAAGTATAATGTCCAGCTTTAACTTTTGTATTCTGATTTGTTAAAGCTAAATAAAACCGAAGAAAAAACGAAGACCTAACAATTCCTTCTTTTTCTAAGTTATCTGCAATTATTTTTAAATTAGTTTTAGGAGGTATATAAATAGTTTTCCCTGGCTCTGGGATAAAAATAGGATAAAATATTTGATAAGCTGAAAATATTAAAATAAAAGAAATTACAATACCTAAAAATATCCAGGGATAATAATATAAAAGTTTTTTTAAAGAAACTTCTTCTATCATTTTATTAAATATTTTACTTGATTAATTAAATTTTTTAGCTTATCCGTATTAGATGCTTCGATAAAAATGCGCCAAACATCTTTTTCGGTTTTGGACTGACGAAAGTTTACAGCTAAATAATAATTTTTATTTTTTTTATATAAATAAAAATCATCAAAAACCTTCATTTTAAAACCTTCATTAATTAATGTTTTTTTAATTTTATCAATGTTTAACTTCTTTTTGATTTCTATTCTTTCTAAAGGAAATATTTCTTTCAACTCATCAATATTTTTATTTTTCTCATAATATTTTAAAACCTTAAAAATAGCAAAAAGAGGAGCTTCAGTTTGAAAATCTTTAAAGAAATAAAAATGATAAGAAGGTTCCATAGCGAAATCAAGTTTATATTTTTTGTAAGCATCTTTAAAATTAGAATGACCAGTTTTAATAAAATAAAACTTAATTTGAGGGAATAATTTACAAATTTTTTTGTGAATGGTTATGGGAATTCCGACTTTTTTATAATTTGAAACTTTTAATATAGAATAAAGCAAAATCTCAGGGATAATTAATTGCTTTTTGAAATAAATTTCTAACCTATCACCATCAACATCTGATTTTATGTAAAAAGAATTATCAATAATTTTTTTTGATTTTAAAACTTTTATATTTTTGAATATCTGAGGGATTAATTTAAAGATAAAAAGATTAGTGCTTTGTTCAGAATTTAGAATGCGAATTATGAATTTATCTTTAATTTTAATTTTCTTAAATAACTCTTTTAAATAATTTTCAAAAATTGATGTAATATAGATAGATTTATAGGAAATTTGAATAGTGGGCTTACGACTTATAAGTTTTGAAGGAATATTTTTGTAAATCCAACTGGAGCCATCAGGTAAAATAAATTTAATTCCATTATAATTAGAAGGTAAATGGGAAGCAGTAATGATTACGCCAGATTTTTTATTTTTAATACTTAAATAATATAAAATAGGTGTTGGTATAACTCCTAAATAATTAATTTTAGTTTTTGGAAACTCCAGAAACTTACTAGCAAAAGAACTAGCTAAAACTGAAGAAGAATTTCGAGTATCAATTCCTAAGTATATTTCTAAAGGCAAATTGTTTTTCTTTAAATAATTAAAAAATTTCTCAGCTAGGAAATACATTAAATTTTCATTTATCTCTTTTTTGTATAACCCCCTAATATCGTATCCAATTTGCATTTGAAGTTATAATTATAAAATATGAAATATTTTTTAATTATAATTTTAATCTTATTTATGTTTGCAAGTTATTATATTTATCATAAATATTTTATACCTAAAAGTATTTTTCAAGAAATTAAATTACCTATTCCTTTATATCAACCATGAAAATTCCTAAAAAATCAGATCTTATTAAAATAACGGATTATATTTGGGAAATACCCCAAAATTTTCGAGAAGATATGAAAGTTCCTGCTAGAGTTTTTGCTACCGAAAATATGCTTGATGAAATTTTAGAAGATAAAAGTTTATGGCAGCTGACTAATGTGGCAACATTACCAGGAATTTACAAATATGCTTTAGCTATGCCAGACGTTCATGAAGGTTACGGTTTTTGTGTTGGAGCAGTAGCTGCGTTTGATTATAACGAAGGAATCATCTCACCTGGAGGAATAGGCTTTGATATTAATTGTGGCGTAAGACTTGCTGTAACAGATTTAGATTATGAAGAAGTAAAAGATAAAATTCCTAAATTGACTGAAGAAATATTTAAGCAAGTTCCTTCTGGGGTTGGTAGAGGTGGTTTTTGGAAATTGAATAATGATGAAATGAAAAAAGTTTTAGAAAATGGGGCACAATATATTGTTGAACTTGGTTATGGAGAAAAAGAAGATTTAGAAGCAACTGAAAGTTTTGGCAAATTAGAAGGTGCAGATAGTGAAACTGTTTCTAAGACAGCAAAAGATAGAGGTAGAGATCAATTAGGAACAATTGGAGCAGGAAATCATTTTGTTGAAATTCAAAGAGTTTCGGAAATTTTTGATGACGCAGACCAAGCAGACTTCACGCAGACTGGGCAGAATAATTTATACGCAGACTATGCAGACCTCACGCAGACCATGCAGACTTCCGCCAAGTCTACGATATCTAAAAAATTAGGTTTAGAAAAAGGGAAGATTGCTGTTTTAATTCATTGCGGAAGCAGAGGATTAGGGCATCAAGTTGCTTCAGATTATGTTAGAAAAGCTATTTCTTATTTAGATAAACAAAATATTAAATTGGTTGATAGAGAATTAGCATATTTTCCTTTTGAACATCCAGACGGTCAAAATTATTTTTCTGCTATGAAAGCTGCAGCAAATTTTGCCTTTGCCAATCGACAACTTATTTTACATCAAGTTAGAAAAGCATTCAAAAAAGTTTTTGGTAAAGAAATTAAATTAAAACAAGTTTATGATGTCGCTCATAATATTGCTAAAATCGAGTATTACGCAGACCAAGCAGACTTTACGCAGACTGAACAGAAAGAGTTTTTGTATGGAGATATTACTTTCAAAATAAGAAAAGCAATATATGAGGTTAGAAAAAAACTTGGATTAGGTCATAAAGAGAATGTTTATAGAAACTCTCTCATCATAGAATTCAAAAAGCTAGGATTAAATTTTGAAGTTGATAAAAAAATCGAGGTTAAATATGAAAATGAAGTCGTAGGAGTTTATAAACCAGATTTTATCGTGGAAAACAAAATTATAATGGAAATAAAATCTATACCACAGTTAACCAAAGAACAGGAAAAACAGCTATGGTACTATCTTAAAAGTACAGGTTACAAGTTGGGTATTTTAGTAAATTTTGGGGGTAAAGATTTAGAAATAAAAGGAGTAGCATGTTCCGCCAAGTCTGCGTCAAGTCCGCCAAGTCTGCGTAAATTAATAGTGCATAGAAAAGGAGCAACAAGAGCTTTTTGGAAAGGACATCCAGAACTTCCTCCTAAATATCAAGAAATTGGTCAACCAACATTAATTCCTGGTTCAATGGGTACAGCAAGTTATATCTTAATTGGACAAGAGCTTGCTAAAGAAATTTCCTTTGGTTCAGCTCCTCATGGTGCAGGAAGAGTTATGTCTAGAGCAGAAGCAAAAAGAAAAATTAAAGGTAGTGAATTAAAGAAAGAATTAGAATCTAGAGGAATAGCTGTGGCTGCTGGTAGTATGTCAGGATTAGCTGAAGAAGCACCAGAAGCATATAAGAATGTCAATGAAGTAGTAGAAGTTGTTCATCAAATAGGTATTGCTAAAAAATTAGCAAAATTAGTTCCGGTAGGAGTAATTAAAGGTTAAAAAATTTTCTAAAAATCTTTCTAATAAATCGCACAATAATATTTGGTTTTTAGATCTTTCTTATATTTACTTCAATTTCTTTGTTGCCTGTTTCTTTATATTCTTATATTTAAATTTTCTAATATTTTAGATTTTTCTTTAATTTCTACTATTTACTGTTTGATTGTTTTGTAATGTGGCATTTATATAAAATTTTTCAAAAATATTAGTAAATTTTTAAAAAGTAAATTAATAAAATATAATTTATTTTAATGGAAGAAATTTGGAAATTTGCGAAGAAAAATGAAGAAGAAATTTTAGAAGAATTTAAAACTTCATTGAACGGTTTGACTGAGGAAGAAGCTAAAGAAAGACTAAAAATTTATGGACCTAATATAGTTACTTCTTTTAAAATAGATCTTTTAGAAATTATAAAAAGAAATACTTTAAATTTCTTTAATGGCTTCCTCTTTTTAGCTGGTTTATTATCTCTTTTAATTAATGGCCCCCAGGTAGAATCTATTTTAATATTTTTCTTTCTTTTTATCTCAATTTTTATAGCTGTATTTCAAGATTATCGAACCAATAAATTAAGCGAAAAATTGCTTTCTTACTTTGAAAACTACGCCTTTGTTAAAAGAAATCGCAAATGGATAAAAATAAATGCTAAAGAACTTGTTCCAGGAGATTATGTTAAGGTAACTTCAGGTTACTTAATTCCTGCAGATGTAAGGATTTTAAAGGCTAAAAATGCTTTGGTTGATGAATCTATTATCACCGGAGAAAGCGAGCCAGTATTTAAAAATACTCGGATTAATACGGATGCAGAACGGATTAATACGGATTGTTCACAGACAGATTCAGATTCAAAACTTATTAAAACATATAAAGATCATCCACATAGATCCGTTTCAAGTCCGCATATATCTGTGATACCAGAAAACATTGCTCTTATGGGAACAACATTGATTAAAGGAGAAATAGAAGGAATTGTTATAGCTACTGGGGGAAATTCTTATTTTGGGAAGATAGCAAAAGCTACCTTAGAAATAGAAAAGAAAACCGCTTATCAAAAAATGATGACTAATTTTGCTAAGAATATAGGAATTGTTGGTATTTTATCTGCTTTTTTTGTTATTTTAGTTAATATTTTCAAGCCTGGTTATGTAAATTTTAAGGAGTTAGTTATTTTTGCCATTGTTTTATCAGTTGCTATTGTTCCAGAGTTCTTGCCTGCTATGACTATTTTGGCTTTAAGTGTAGCTGGATATAAATTAGCAAGAAGGGGATTAGTTATAAAAAGACTTTCTTCTATTGAAGATCTAGGAGCTGTAGAAATTTTATGCACTGACAAAACTGGGACAATTACTACTAATGAGTTAAAACTTCAAAGAATAATTACTGAAGACACTAATGAATTTGTAAAGTATTTTTTAGTTGATTATTATTTAACAGAAGAACTAACGCCTTATGAAAAAGCAATCTTAAAAACGCTAACCGACGCGGACTATATGCAGACCAAGACAAATGAAACACTAATTAACCCTGAATTAAATGAATTAAACACGAATGAATTCGAGAAAAATTCGTCACAATTCGAGAAAAATTTGTGTAATGATATTCCTGATAAATTCGTGGATAAAAATATAGAGAATCTGCGTGAATCCGTGCGTGAAAAATTTGAACTTATTGAAGATTTAGGGTTTGATCCTAACATACGAATAAGAAGAATAATTGTGAGAGAAAATGGCGAGGAGTTAGAAATTGTTAAAGGAGCACCAGAAAATGTAATAGAATATATCTACCCACTGATAAATGCGGATTATGAACGGATTAAAACGGATACAAATCATCCTAACAAATCCGTTTCAAATTCTCCTGAATCCGCTAATGAATATCCGCATAAATCCGTTTTATATACGCATAAATCCTCGGTGAATTATTGGTTAAACATTTTTGAAAATGAAGATAAAAACGGATGTCGAACTTTAGCTTTAGCTATAAAAAAGGGAAATATGGCTAAATTTTTAGGTATAGCATCCTTTTTAGATCCATTAAAAGATACAGCCATACCTGCGATTAATTTAGCTCGTAATTTAAATTTGGAAATAAAAATTTTAACTGGCGATTCTTTGAATGTTGCTAAAAAAGTTGCTTGGGAACTTGGCTTAATCGAAGAAAATGAAAAAGTAGTTTTAGGAGAAGAAATAAGAAATTTACCAGAAGAAGAAGCTAAGAAAATTATTAAAGAAACAAAAGTCTTTGCACGAGTCTTACCAGAAGATAAGCTTAAAATATTAGAAATTTTGCAAAAAGAAAAATTTGTTGCATTTTTAGGTGAGGGAATTAATGATGCTCCTGGGCTTAAGATTGCTAATGTAGCTATAGCTGTAGATAGTGCTGTTGATGTTGTAAAACAAGAAGCTGATATTATTTTAAAAGAAAAAGATTTGAAAACTATTGTTGATGGAATTTATGAAGGAAGAAAAACCTTAGAAAATATCGGAAAATATATTAAACATACAATGAGTGATAATTTTGGGAATTTAACTTCAGTAGCTATTTTAACTTCTATTTTACCTTTTGTACCATTAACTCCTTTACAAGTCTTATTAACAAACTTTTTAACAGATCTACCCTTGATCGCCTTTGCTAGTGATAATGTTAAGATCAAAGAAATCAAAAAACCAATCAAATTATCAAGTTTTTATCTAATTTTACTTCTTTTAATTTTAGGTTTTGTTGCAGGATTAATAAATATTATTGGTTACTTAATCGTTAAAAATGAACCTATAGAAGTAATTAGAACATTTATTTTCTTTTTAACAACAATGACCGGAATAATAGTTTCTTTTTTAATAAGAACAAAAGATTGGTTTATTCTTTCTAAACCATCAAAATCATTTTTTGTTATCTCAGTTATAAGTATTATTTTAACTTTTATCCTTACATTTATTTCTCCTTTTAAAGAAATTTTCGCTTTTGCTTATTTGAATCAAAAACTTTTAATTGTTTCAATTGGGTTATTGATTGTCTTTATAATATTTACAGAATTATCAAAAAAGCTTTTTTATAAAAAATATCCTGATGCAATTTAATTTCCAGAATTTTATTTTATAATTTTTAAAAGAAGCCAGGGTAGCTCAGTGGCAGAGCACCGCTCTGGTAATGCGGGGGTCGCGGGTTCGAATCCCGTCCCTGGCTCAAAATGAATAAAAAGGCACTTACTTTTGTAGAGATTTTAGTAATATTAGGTATTTTAACATTTTTACTATCATCTTTGTTTATTTTTTTAAATCCTGCTTTAATTTTTAGAAAAACTAGAGATAATGTACGTTATTCGGATTTATTAAATTTCGTTTATCTATTAAATTTAGCTTATAAAGAATTAGGCTTTAAAAAAGTTTTTGTGGAGAATCCTTCTAATATGATAAATAAGATTTATGTAAGTCTTCCTACAGAAAAATGTAGTAATATAGAACCACCTTTAGGTAAAACCCTAGTTTGTTCAACAAAACCTAATGATATTACAAATGCTTGGCTTCCAATTAACTTCCCTAAACTTTTATATCTAAGAACGATCAAAGTAGATCCTTTAAATTATCCTCCATTTTTTTATACTTTTGAATTAACTGATCCTGTTAAATTGTCATATATTCTAACAGCTAAATTAGAAACAACAAATGAATATTTAATTATTAAAGGAGAATTAGGTGGAGGATATATACAAGAAACTACTTCAACATTAGTATATGGATCAGGTTTTGGTGGAGGTACAGAAAGTGGAACAACTGGAAGTGGTGGAGGAACGGGCGGTGGAAGTGAAGTAAATTCCCCTCCTGCCCCTCCATCTAATTTAAGAGTTCTTTCAAAAGGAACTAATTATATTATGGTAAGTTGGGATCCAAGCTTAGGCGCTACTTCTTACAAATTAGATTTAGCTTATGATTCAAATTTCCTTTCTTTGGTTTACTCTAATATTTCAACTAATAACACTATTTATAATTTTTCAAATCTTTCGCCATCAACCACCTATCATGTTAGAGTGAAGGCAATTAATAACTATGGAGAAAGTAGTTATTCTTATTTATATAATATTTCTACATATGGCCAAATTAGTTATGATTCTTTTGTCAAGGGATTCACAAATATATTTAACCAATCTCTTGCTCCCCTAGGCTTTGGTTTTTCTAACATATTTTTTGATCCTTTAAATTCTGTAATTAAGATTTTTACTTATAGGAGAGCGGCTGAACCGGAGGGCCTTTCCGGATATTTATCAATAGATTTGAACGGGAATATTATAAATTCTTATGTTTTAAATGGGAGTTCCTATGATCTTTTTAAGTATCCTTTGTATTACTTTACCACAGGTATATTAGATCAAGATAACTATTTATTAGCTGGAGTTATTGAAAAACTTGCTACAACTACTATTAATCCTACTTATGAGTACGGCCTTGCAAACATTATTCTAGGAAAATTTGATGCTAATTTAAATTCTCTGTGGTCTAAATCGATAGGCAAAGGTATAAGTGGTACTTATTATCCAATTTATTGCGACTTTGAAGGCGAAAGACAATTTTGTGGTTATAGTCCTGAATCTTCTGATACTATTTATAATGAAGAAGTAAAAAGAATTATCAAAACATCAGATGGTATATTACTAGTAGGGAAGTTAGGAGTGATAACATTTTGGCCTTTAAAAGGCAATCCTCCTCCCTATAAAGCATATGGTTATCCTTTGATAATAAAAACTGATTTAAGCGGGGTTCCAATATACGCAAAAATTATTAAAATTCCTGGATATGAAGAGTCAAATTATTACTATATCGCATTTAATGATGGAGTAAAAGTAGGTAATTTTTACTACTTAGTGGGAACTTTTGCAAATACAACAACTACAACCCATCCTTATCCATTCCATGCTCGTGATGTGATGTTAGCAAAAATGGATGAACAAGGAAATATACATTGGTTAAAATTTTATCAAATTTCAGGAGGAGCCGATTCAGGCGATAGAATAATTCAAATGTTAGATGGTAATTTATTGATTACAGGCACAAACGCATATTGGGGCACTTATGATCCTTTCCTTCTTAAGGTAGATTTAAATGGAAATGTAATAAAAGCGGTAGTAGTAACTCCTGCAACTCAAGGAATCATAAACGGATCAGAAGGGGGTCATGATTTAATTATTACTTCAGATAATAATTACGCTATGATAGCTGGAGGTAATGCGGTGGTTTTTGGTAAATTTAATTCGAATCTTCTTCCTATAAATACTGCTGTATTCAAAGTAGGTGGAAGTCAGTCTGCTAAGCTTATTGAAGTGAATCACAGAATTTATGTAATTGGAGGATTTTTTAATTTAGACCCACTTGGTTGTGTAATAGGTCCCTCTCAAACCAGTGGAATATTCATGGCTAAATTAAATCAAGAAAATTATTTATCTGGATGTGCTTGTTCAGGAACCTCTACAATTGTTAGCGATATTACTAATCAAATTTTGACATATACAAAGACTTACAAAGTATTAGATTATAAATATCCCAATGAACCAATGTACACTGATTTTTCTGTTCGAACGTGGCAAACTAATCCTTATGCAACTTCCACACAATATTGTCATTATGATTACGGCGGCTATGGGCAAATTAAAAACATTAAAGGTTCTTACGTTATTAAACCTTATATTTTTAATAGATTTTTATATATTTTCAGCAAACTATTTTCATTTAATGTTATAAATTATTTATTTGCAAATTTGGGTAGTTTCCTAAAATATTAAATTTAGTTGAAATGTAACCTCTTTATATTTTATAATTTTATAAATAAAATGAAAACAAGCATTTATCAAACATTAGATGACCTATTAAGTGATTTGACAGAAAGAGAAAATGATATTATTAAAAGAAGATTTGGAATTGGTTATGAACCGCATTCTTTAGAAAAAATAGGTAATCATTATGGGATAACAAGAGAAAGGGTTAGGCAAATAGAAGAAAGAATTTTAGAAAGATTAACAGAAAAAATAGAAAGAAATAAATTTTTGCAATCAGAATTTTTAGAAATTTTAAATGAAATTTTGGGGAAGTTAAAACTTAAAAGAGAAAAATATACATTCGAAAAGTTCCAAACTAATTTCGGCTTAGATACAACCGAATTAAGAATTATTAGATTTTTTTATATATTACACCCACAAATTCATTATCATAAAGAAACAAAAGAATTCCATCCGTTTTTAAGTAATGATCAAGAAATTTTTGAAAAAGGAAAAACAATTATTAATCATTTCAAAAAATTATTAGTTAAAAAATGGAGAAAAGTTTGGCAAGAACAAGAAATCTTAGATCTTCTTTCTCATGAAATTAAAAATCATTTTGGTGTCGAACCAGATGTAGATGATATTTACGATTTTTTAAAGATTTATAAATTTATAAGAAAAAATCCTTTAGGAGAAATAGGACATATTTTAAATAATAAAGTAGCTCCTACTTCTTTAAAAGATAAAATTAAAATAATTTTCGAATTAGAAAAAAGACCACTTCATTTTATGGAAATTTATAAAAAATTAAAAGAACTTAGTCAAATAGAAGATGAATTAATAGATTCAAAATGGAAAAGAGATTATACACCTCAATCTGTACACAATATTTTAGTAGCAAGCCCAGATTTTGTCTTATATGGTCGAGGAAAATATGTTCCTCGACATTGGGGTTATGAACCAGGCACTGCTTTAGATTTTATTAAGAAAATAGTTAAAAAGCATAAAGAAATTGATATGGATAAGCTATATGAAATTGTTAAAAAACATAAAGATATATCAAGGAATACTTTTTCAATCTATATTTATAAATATTTTAAAGTTAAAAATAAAAAAGTAAGGCTTTAAAAAAATGATCTCTCTCTTGAAATTTATTCTTGGTTATTTGTTTAGTGTATGGTGGTTAATTTTGCCATTACTTGTTTGGTTTATTGTTAAAGAGAAACATTTAGTTACAGTAAGATATGCCTATAGAGGAAAACTAAGATGGATATTTCTTGAAATTAAAATTCCTCCTTATGTTAAAAAATCTCCTAAAGCGATGGAAGAAATTTTTTATGCTTTGCATGGAATTTTTAGAAGAGGTGATCCATGGGCTAGATTTATGATGGGCTTTACTCCTCCTTTTTATGTTTTT
>Ga0081478_141958_pt1 | contig 14158 bp, 13 predicted proteins | sample OctSprmetagenome_FD_70983 | JGI IMG/M metagenome (GOLD analysis project Ga0081478, IMG submission 70983) | Hot spring and microbial mat streamer communities from Octopus Spring Streamers, Yellowstone National Park, USA - T=80-84 v2 (version 2) | ecosystem: Environmental > Aquatic > Thermal... | reverse complement strand
CATCAGGTTTGACAATTCGAATACCTTTACCTCCTGCCATCTTTGGGTTGGTGGTGATGGTGCAAGAGAGCCCCAAGATTTTGCAGGCTTGGTCAAGGGGGACTAAGATGAAGTAGTCTTCTTCACGAAACTTCAAAGGCAACGGTCTCCATATTTGCTTGGAAAGGTTGCGACGATGTGGGTATTGCTTTATGCCTTGAACCAAAGCCAAGCGGGCAGATTCCACTGTTTTGATGATACTGTAGGAATCATTACCAGCCTGAATCAACATTTCTCCCCACTTGACTATTTCCTCGTAATTCCCTAAAGCGCAACTGGCTCTGAATAATAGCCCGATGCTGGTTGCCCCTCTACGAAGCATGCTAAGAGGCAAACCATGCCCACCTTCCACAACGGAGCCAATCACTGCAAGGCGATCATTCGGATCAGGTAAGGGTTTTTTCGCTTGCCTGTATAACCATGACGGAAACCATGCAGCCCGAACGATCCCGTGTTTCTGGTAAACTTCATATGCTAAGCGATATGCCAATTCGGCAGACAAGCCCTGTTCTAATAGAGCATATGCTTGCTTGAGTTTCTCTGCAGCTTCCTTTGGCGCAACTGGCGGAAGGCTTTCAAGCCTCATAGGTGGACTGGCTAAAAGTAGACTGCTTTGCCAAGTTAGCAAGATCAATGTTACCAACGCCCAATAGATGCTCCTGATCCTCTTTGTCATTGCCCATCCCTCCTTTATGGATTTAACTTCCAGCGTGTTTGGCATCCCGGGTTTTGAACACAGAATTCCGTTGGCGGATTAACACGCCAATCTCCATATTCCCAAATCAGACAGTCATAAGTTGTCGCTCCAGAATGATGACCACGATCAGGCTGATGCCAAAGCACTGTATGCCCCAATTCATGTCCAACGACCCATGTTAGGACCTGATGTTGGGATAAATTGTGGATATTGTAACCACATTCTCCACATTGTTGTTCATCGTTCGGATGGTCATTGTCACAATCACAGCAATAAAGGAATGTCTGGCAATGACCGCAGTGTTGAAAGGGTTGTTGGCGACCAAAACACAACCAACAAGTTCCTCGGTTAGCAGGTTGATTGCAATCATTGCACGGCGACCCTAATCCCTCATCAATGTTCTCAAGGTCGATCTCAATAATAGGGGCAGTAGGATTTCCCCAAATTGGTCCGTAAGTTACTCCATATGCTTTATCATATACATCATCCACATTCCCTGGCACCACGATGGCAGCATAGACATCCCTTCTGTGGGCGTAACCCCAGAGGAAATTCACCACCCTAAAAGGATAACCTGACCCTTCATTTGCGTTCAAGAGCCAAAGAAGAGGCATCCCTGCACCAGGAAAACCTTTGGCATCAGTGATAGCATCGTTGGGAATTACTGCTGGCTGATATGGGTTTTCATTTCCTGCCCCGAAGTTCATGACGAACATGTCTTTGACCTTTTCCAGCATCACCAAACACCCGAAAGTTTTGACGACGAACGACCTCTATTTTGTTCCCTACTTTGGCGCAACATATATTTTGCCGTCTCTCACCTCCCATCCCTTTATCCCTGCCTGCTTCGCTAACCAGTAAAACGGCACCCCAAAAAACTTCTCCTCGTCAATCCCCCGCAAAGAAGAGGTGAACCAGTTGCACTTCCTCGTCCCAATAAGCCCGTCCCTGCAACAACTCTGCCAACAAGTCTATCGGCACCATCACCCGCTCTCCTTGCAAGTAGGGTGCTCCCGAAAGTTCCTTTGGTTCTCCCCTCACTAACCCCCATTCCTTCCCCATCTCCACTACGGCTTCCGCCTTCCCCCTCCTGATGACCACCTGACTCTTTAAGGCATCGTGTTGGAAACTCAAAGAAAGGTGGCGTTGGATGTCTTGAAGGGCAACAAAGGCTGCTTGCTTTTGAAATGCCACCTGTGCTTTGATAGGTTGACCGTTCACAAAGAACTCGGGCTGCTTCGGCAATCCTCGTTCCTTTAGCAATGCTTTGCTGCGGGCGATGATAAGGAGCATCGGATAAGCCTCTGGATCGCGCCTAAAAACCTGCTTTGCCCAGAAAACAGCTTGCTTGGTGTCTTTCTTGTAGTAGAAAAAAGTGTGCGCCAATAAGCCTCCTATCGTTAGCCGTGCCATTTTATGGAGAGTGCCTTTTGTTTGCCCTTCAATGACGGCTTTCCAGTAAGCCTGTTCGCCTTGGGTGCGCCAAATGTCATCTAAGTATTCAGGCAAGCGAACTTCAAAGCCCTCAGGGTAATGGCGAAGGAGTAGGAAAAGGAGTCGAATGGCAAGGTCAGGGTCACGGTTACTGTTTTCAAATGCTTCTTTCATCAGCTTCCTCGCTTCCTGGATGCTCATGGTGGGGGCAGAGGGCTGGGATTGTCCCCAGCACCAACTAATGAGGAACGTCACTACCGCCAGCAAGGTTAAATACTTCCGCATTTTACATCCCTCCTTAGTGGTCTCAAAAACCAAATGGTCTCAAAAACCACAAAAAACGGCAGTTCGGATTATTGTTGCAATAATCTCTAGGGATTCGCATCCACCAAAGCAACCGTTCTGCTTCAGTTTGAGGTACAAACATCACGCAATTGGCGTTGGTACTTGTGAAATGATGATTTAAATTGATAGCATGACCCAATTCATGAGAGATTGTATATTTTGCCACCTTTATATCGCGCTCATCCCAAATGTAACGGTCATAAGTAGGACCAACAGTCTCTCGTATTGATTCGGTATATATGATGCAAGTCACTGGGTTAGGCAATCTATTGAAAGTACGCCCCCACCTTTCGGGATCAAAAAAGCCCTCAGTAAGAACGATGCAACCTTGATCTAAGATGTGCGCTGTCCTGTGAAGGAAATTCACATATCCCCGATGTTCAGTGTTCCGGATGAGGTGAACGGTGATTCCGAGATTAGGGAAATAACCCAAATCCAAGCCAAGTCCTGGATGATACAACTCGTCCAGCAAGTTAACAATAAACACATCCTTGCGGAGAGGGTTGAGTTCCCTCCAGCTGCCTTTGACTATGAAACCTCGATACTCCTCATAGAGCGAAAAACCATCCCCTTGTATTCGGGAAAGTGGATCGGGGTCATTATCACGAATCGGTGAACCCAAATAATTGAAAGCCCAACTGTCTGCGATGTGATTGTTGTCGTTGTCCACAGGGATTTTTGCTATATATACATCCAAAGTCCCTTCCAGCTGAGCAGTTTCATTCTTTCCTATGTAAGCCATCGCCTCAATTCCTCCATATGCCCCATAATCCAGACAGACTACATGAACAGTCGCTTCGGTGGTCAGATAGGTGGTCGTGGCAATGTTGCGGTCCAAGCCGGTTATCTCAAAGCTAAGTTGGTCAGGAAATTTTAGGTCTGCCCCGATTGTGTCGTTCCATTCTCCTATCTCTCTGGTGGCATTCAGACAATAGCCAAGTTCTAAGGAACTCGTCAAGAAAAATTTAATGATACTCGCCATACTTTGCCCCGTGTGGTCTATGGTGGGACGGATGTAGGCGGAGAACTGAAGGGTATCGTCCAGACGAGGGCGCCATCCTGAAGGGCAGGGTGTAATCCAAAATTCCCAAACAGTGAAGTAGCCGTCATAGCCGTAAGTGCTGCTACTTTGCTCTTTGTCATCAGCATAAAGGGCATAATCATCCACCTCTACCGAAATTCTCACCACCTTCGCCTCTATCGGAACATATCTTCCACTCTCCTTATCCCAATAAGCAGTGCGATAATGCGTTGTTTTGTCACCATTGTGAGGAATCCACTTTCCTTCTTCGTCAAAGTATCCAAACTCACCTCCTGCACCATGATCATCCCAACGAACAACATACCATCCGTCATAAAGGATGGTAAAGCATAAAGGACACCAGTCAACATCTGCTTCTGCTTCTGAGACAATGAGATGAGCGAAGACAGGAATAAAATTGTCACCTCGTCGGACATATTTGTATTCGTCGGGAATGTAAACAGCAGGAACGGGAGGAGGACCTGGTTCTGGATTAGGGTGTTCACAGTATGGCGGAGGCTCTTGTGTAGGTGGCGGCTCTGGTATTGGCGGAGGCTCTGGTATAGGCTCTTCTTGGACTTTTGCTATTCCAATCAGACACACCACGACCAAGAGAGAGCCTTTCTCCACATTGATGCTCCCTCCTTTTTCGCTTTAGGCTGCTTCCATGATAACGCACAAAAAGGGCGATGTCAAGATTGAGAAAGGTTAACGGAGGAGCGTTTTCACCTCAAAATCAATGCTTCGGCGAGGCAGTGGAAGGTGAGCCAGATGGATGGCAACGAAAAGGCGAAAACGCCTAAGACCAAACCCGCAAGGATTGCCCCGACACCAAACAAAATTGCGTGCTTGCTATTTGTGCGTTTCGCTTTGAGGCGTTCAATGCGATGTCGCAATTGTCCATCACTAAGCCCCACAAAGTCTTGAACGGCACTCAAAGCATTAGCCAGCGAACGAGCCGATTCGGAGTCGGGCGCAGCGAAGTCATCAGCTGCTCTCTCACAAGCACATCGCCATTCCCTTTGAAGCCAAACAGCAAAGGGAACGGGAGCAAAAATGAGGGCGACGACGAAAAGCAGCCAACGAAGCCAATGCTCCTTGCGAGCGAAATGGGCGTATTCGTGGCGCAAGACAGTTGTCAAGGCAGATAAAGGCAATCGCTGAACCGTTTCTCGGGAGACGAAAATGGACGGCGAAAGGACACCTACAAGCCCTGCCGGCGCTTCATTATCCGATTCCCAAACGGGCAGGTTTGGCGGAAGTTGAGCGAGAGCGATGGCACGCTTCAGTTTCGGCGAAGGTCTAAAACGCTTCACCAACTTTGCTCGTCTTGATAAAACCACTGTTGTTGCTCCTGTCAACCCAAGCCACACCAATGCTGCCAAAAGCAAGGAATGACTTTTCCCAATTGCCGTTGCCGATGCGTGTCCGCACAGATGCTTTGCTAAATGAAGGCAGAGGTGATAGTTGCGAACGGAGGTTGCCGGGCATGAAATTGCTGAACTCAAGCCAGCAATTGCCAAAACGATTCCTAAACTCGGTGGGGCAAGCAAACCAAACGCTGTCAGCCGAGACCATTCCAAACCGTCGGCGTCTCGCAGCGATGAGAATTTCCTTGACAGCCACAGCATGCTGCCGACGAACAAAACCAAAAAAGCGCTTGAGATGAGCCAAAGGGCAAACCCGACGAGCAGCAACCTCATCAACTCATCACCGCCTGCGGCGACGGCTGACTTCCGCCAAGTATGAGATGGCAGGTTCGCCGAAAATGGCTATGAGCCTGTCAACGAATGAATCCACGAACCGCTTCAAGAGCGTTTCTCGTGGCTGGTTCGGGAAGTAGCGGTATCCCTTCCCTTCTTTCGTTCGACTCAAAACCCCTTTCTCGTAAAGCCGAACCATGACGGTCATGACCGTCGTGTAAGCAAGCCGCTTGCCCTCGCTTCTCAGTTCCAGCCAAACTTCCCGAACAGTCGCCGATTTCTTCGCCCAGATGATTCGCATGATTTCCGCTTCAAGTGGGCTGAACATCTCTCATCACCGCCTTTTTCTTGCCACATCGTTCCTACGATGGCAATAGTAGGTGTGGCAAAGTCGGTGGCTGGCGTTAATTGAGGTCTCCGCCCCATTTTCGACTCGGAGCGTTTTGAGCCTTGAACCCGGACAATTTTCGCAGTCGTGCCTTATCCTTCTTTTCGGGGCGTTTACGATGATGACGGAAGGGAAGATGAAAACTTACCGGTTGCTTCAGCCAGCAGCGAAAGTTTTGGCTTGGTTGCTCTTCAGACCGAAAGTTGTCGGGACGGAAAACATCCCGATGGACGGCGGGGTTTTGATTGTCTCAAACCATCCGACCTACCTTGACCCAATTTTGCTGGCAATCTTCGCACCACGCCCCTTCAGTTTCGTCGCCAAGCGCCCTCTCTTTTACTTGCCGATTGTCCGCACCTTCCTTTGGCTCACCGATTGCGTTCCAGTTGAACAGGATGCGCCCGACAGAAGGGCGTTAAGGTTGTCAATACAAAAGTTGCGCAAGGGCGACGCTTTGGTCATTTTCCCCGAAGGGACTCGCAGCGATCACGGAAAGTTGAGACCGTTTCAACTTGGACCTGCGACGATTGCAGCTGAAGCGCAAGTCCCAATCGTCCCTTGCGGGCTCGCCGGTTTTTACGATGCTTGGAAGATGGAAGCGCCAATCCCCAAACCCGCTCCCGTTGCCATCGTCTTCGGCAAACCTTTCGTGCCTCAATTGCCTGACGATGTTCCTCGCCGTGAAGCCTTGTCCTTCATCACCGAACGGATGCGGAGCGAAATTGTGAGGCTAATTGAGTTGGGCGAGCAAATTCTCGGGCGATGAATTTTCAAAGCCTCACCTTGACCGCTTGCCCCAACTTTGCCGACTTGTATGCCGCTTCCGTGACCGCGATTACCTTCAAGGCGTCTTCGGGCGGACTTTCGTTTTCAGCCCTTCCGAGAACGACATCAATGAAGTGGCGGTTAGGATTGGAAGATGGCGGCATCTCCGATTGCTCAACTTCCTTCCACTCAGCGCCCCAAGGTTTGTCCGGGAGGCGCTTTCCCATGATGACTTTCCCATACTCATACCTCAGAACGCCTTCTTCGCACACGAAAGTGTGGTGCTCAAAGAAACTGATGGCGCTCCCAACGGTGACGACGGAAGCGACTTTTCCGTCGGCGAATTGGATGCCAACTATGTCGTTGATTTCAACGGGAGCGCCATTGTTGGTGATGGTTGCGGTTACTTGGACGGGTTTTGACTGAGCAATCCACAAGGTTATGTCAACGATGTGGCTTCCGGTGTCCATCAGGAAGCCTCCGCCGCTCAGTTTCGGGTCTTGCCTCCAAGTGCCGGCAGTTCCCCGCTGCCAACCTTGCCCGACGAACGCTTCAATGAAGTTGAGTTCGCCCAAATTGCCCTTTACGATTTGCTCCCGAATGAAACGGAACTGAGGCATGAACCTCCTTTGGTAACTCACCACCACGACTTTGCCGGTCTTGCGCATCGTTTCAATGACCTTTTTCGCCTCGCTGACCTTCACAACCATCGGCTTCTCCGTCAAAACATGCAGTCCCCGTTCAAGGGCGGTCACGATTTGCTCGCAGTGGAAGGAGTGGGGCGAGAGGATGATGACTGCATCCAAATCAACACGGTCAAGCATTTCCCGCCAATCTGCGAAAACCGTTTTGCCTTCCTTGACGGTCAAACCAATCTCCTGAGCCCACCTTTTCGCCGAATCAATGTTCGGGTCGGAAAAGGCGACGATTTTCGCTTCCTTGACTTCCCGCAAGTTCCTCAAGTGCATCCCCGTGATGCTGCCAGCCCCGATGAAGCCCAACCTAACTTTGCGACTCATCAGCATCCACCTCCGTTCTCGTTTTGACAAACTTTCACGCTCTTCCCTCAATTTTCATGACCCCGCCGCTCCGAAGTTGTTTCAGTGAATTTCCCCGACACTGCATATTTCCGCACGATGGCGGCTGCGAACAAGTAGCAAACTGCTCCGGCGATTATGGCTTTGCTGTAGCCAAACAACTTGCCTATCAAAACAGCGCCGACTGAGCCGACTACGCTTGTGACACCGTTAACGCCCCAAAGATATGCGACGCTGACTGCCCACAAAGTTGGCGCTAACCTCATCGCAGAAGGGAACGGCATGCCCATTGGGACACCCAAAGCGACTGTCAAGGCGAAGAGAGAGACTGCACGGAGCGCAAGGGGCAACTCGTGAAGCGCATTGACGAGTGGCGAGATGATGAGCCCCAAAATCGCCGATGCCGCAGCGACGAAGGCGCATGCCGTTGCAGCCCAATCTCCCAGTTTCTCTTGCGCTCGTCTTTGAGTCAACACGCTCCCCACTGCCCCGCCTAAAAGCAACGCACCGACGAACATTGCGAGGGTGTGAGTCGGGCTTCCAAGCAAAAGCATCGTCCTTTGCATCAAGCCAATTTCAACGAACATGAAACCGACACCCAAAAGCGCAACATAAAGAGTCGGAAAGCCAAAGGTTCGCAGCGAAAGGGTTTGCCCCGTAGACTTCTTCCGTTCCGCCAAACCAGCAATCAGACCGAAAACGAAAACGATGACAATCGCTGAAACGATGAACTGCCACATTATGGGCGGGATGGTGGGCGATAAGTCAACGAAGAAAGGAGCATCGTCGGTCACGGGGCGCACATTGATTTGGTAACGCCAGAGGGTTTCATCTATCACATCCTCGGCAGTGTAATTGCCCATCGCAACTTCCCTTAACGGTTCATCGGCAGCGACAAACGGCACGAACACTGGGATGATTTTCCACCGCTCGGTCACGGTCAAAAGCAACTCAGCATCGTCCTTGTCAAAGGGTTGCTTTGACATGACGACCAATTGCCTGTAAGGTGTCGCTCCCCAAAGTTCGCGGGGCAACTCCCACCATGCAAGGTGCATTGCTGCTTCTGAGGGCTTTTTCCCGGTTTGTTCCTGCACAACTTCCAAGCAAGTCAGCCACCAACGAAGCGCCAACGCTGGTTCTTGGGTGATGAGGGCAACGATGCCTTTATCGCTCAGAACCCGCCAGTAGTCATGGCATGCGTCCTTTGTGTGGACATAACTTTCAACCAACGCCAAGCCAGCCTTGCCCATCGTCGCCGTTTGAGTCAACGCCATGATGACCAAGTCGTAGCGATGCCGTGTTTGCTTGACAAAAGCACGAGCCTCAGCGATGTAAAACCTGACACCCGGTTTCTCGTAAATCCCGCCGTTGAAGTCCCTGAACTTATCGGCAAAAACTTTCATCGCCGGGTTCACATCAACTGCGTCCACTCGTTTTGCGCCGGCAATCAGCGAGCAAATGACATCAACCCCGCCGCCAGAACCGAGGGCGAGAACCGAGTCAATCTCACGCCGCTTTTGACCTTTCGTTTTGGGGAAAGTCAGGAGCGCATAAGGGACGCCCATCAAAGTCCCCATAAGCCACTCGCCATCTTTCAAGTTGCCCTTTCTCAAGCGAACCATCAACGCCGGGACTTCACCGTCAGTGTAGATGTGAAGCAAGTCATCCACGCCTTCGTCTTTAACGACATCCGTCCGAGCAAATGAGTTCCAAATCGTTGCGATGATTTTCGACTTGCCTGTAGCAAGTTCCGCCAACATCGGTTTGACCATCTCAGGGCGAGCGTGGCGGACAGGGGGCAAGTCAAAAATGCGGTAACTTCGGTTGGCGTAACTGAAGCCAAAACAAATGAGACTGAGAAGGAGCGCTGGGATGAAGCGAAGGGACGGGTTGTGGACGACTAATTGCACAATTGCTGCAGCGAGGAAGATGACACCAGCCATGAAGATGAGAGCATTCAAGCCGCCAAAAGCGTTCAAGACCAAAATGCTTCCAACTGCCGCCGCTGCCGCTCCAAGCAAATCCGCACCGTAGAGATAGCCGCTGACGGCACTGTATCGGTCAAAAAGCAGAGCCATCGTCATTCCGAGGAAAAGGAAAGGCAGAAGGGCAACCAATCCAGCCAACCAGAAGGCAGTTGGGAAGTTGGGGAGTAAAATGGCGGGAAGAAACCGAGCAGCAAACAAAGTCGTCACGGCGAAGCCGATGGTCAACCAAACGATAATCCGTTCACCCTTTCCCCGCAACCAATGGGCAATGTATCCACCTAATCCGAGCCCGCAGAGGGCGATGGCAATGGCGAGGAAAGCGAAATGATAGCGAAGGACAACTGCGAAGACACGGGTCAACGCAATTTCCGTCCCAAGCCCACAAAAGGACAACAAAAACACAACCAACAACATCATCTTCGTTCGTTGCAAAGCCGCCATCCCATCACTCACCACCTTGCGAAAATCGTTGCTGCGACGACTCCCAAAACTGCAGCAAAGAGACCGACGAGCCAAAAAACGGCGACTATGACGGGTTCGTGCCAGCCCAAAAGTTCAAAGGAGTGGTGAATTGGGGTCATCGGGAAAATCCTTCGCCCCTCGCCATACTTCCGCTTCGTCCATTTGAAGTAGGCAACTTGCAGCATGACCGTCAGTTGCTCAATCCAGAAAACCGATCCGACGACGAGGAAAGGCAAAACCGCTTGACTTGCGAAAACGCTCGTTGCCAAACCAGCGCCCAAAGCCATTGAGCCTACATCGCCCATGAAAACTTTTGCCGGGTATCGGTTGAAAACGAGAAAACCGAGGCAACTGCCACAAAGTGCGAAAGCCATCGTCGCACCGTTCGCTAATCCGTTGCGCCAAGCAATCAACCCGACAGCGAAAGCAGCAATAGCCGTCAGCCCTGCGGCAAGTCCATCCAAGCCGTCCGCAATGTTCACACCGTTGACCGTAGCCAAAAACAAGAGCAACAGAAATGCGAACCAAAGCCAAGTGAGGTTAGGGTAGGGGAGAGATGCAAGTAACAGGTTGCCCCAACGAAGTTTCGCCAATGCAACCCACAAAACTGCCAAAGCGATTTGGGCTGCTAACTTCGGTTGAGTTCTCCAGCCTTTCCTACTCTTCAACTTTGCCCAATCGTCCACAAAGCCGAGGAACGCATAACTGACCATTGCACCGCAGAAAAGCCCAATGTCGGCGAGGGAATGAGGGAAGTAGGCAGCAGCCACAAAAAATGCCGCTAACGGTGCAGTGATGACAAAACTGATTCCGCCCATAGTTGGAGTTCCTGCTTTCAAGCGGTGTCTTTCCGGCACATCTTCACGGATTGTTTCGCCCTTAAGTTTTTTGAGCGCCGGCAAAAGCAGCCATGTCAAAAAGGCTGTCAGCGCTGTGCTTGTCCCAAGCGACAGCAAAAGCACTCCAGTCACCTTCCATCCTCCTTTTCACAAACGAGTTTGTCCTGTCAAAGTTTAGCGGACTTTGAAGTTTGGTGCTGAGCCCGAGGGATACTTCCGTGCAGTTGTGTTAAAATTGAAATCGCCGAACTGTGGGGGCGTAGCTCAGAGGGAGAGCGCTGGAATCGCACTCCAGAGGTCGCGGGTTCAAATCCCGCCGCCTCCACATTTTTTGTTTTTCTGCCTCCCTCACGGCGCTAAGGCAAAACTCGCCTCAAGATAAACGCCCTTCGGCGTCACCGTGACGGTTTTGATTTGGACTTGAAGCGGTGCAAGGTCAAATTGGACGAGCGGGTTTAGGTTTTGGAAGCGCTCTTGAAGCCAACCAGTCGGCAAGGGCACAATTTCCGCAACTGTAGCGTGCTTTAACCTCCAATGAATCTCGTTACCGTTGGCTGGGAACAACTCTGCGATTGCGTTGAAGGGAATTCGCAGCAACGGGACTCCCACCAACTCAACACGCCATCGCCCTTCAACTTCAACGCTCCCATGCCTCAAGCGGACTTGCGGGTTTTCAACCCCGTTCTTGGTGGCGTATTCGGCAAGGTAACTTTGGATGGAACTTGCCGAGATGAAGCCAGAGAGTGTGCCTGAGGAAGCGGAGACGAGGACAAGCCGTTTCTCCTTCAATGAACCCCTTATGTCAAACCTCACCGTCTTAGCGTGCGCTTTCAACTCCGAAATCTTCAAGCCCTCATAATCAGCGTCCCTCAGCAACAGGTGAAATTCACCGACTTTGCCTTCTTTTTCAGGCTTGTCAGTGAAACTGACAGGCAGTAACTCAAGCAACTGTCCGCCCGAAAAGGAGAGCCCTACAATTTGCACTGTCAACTTTCGGAACTTGCCTTGCAGGGTTGGGAAGCCGGGCGAACCTTCAAGTTCAACATCAACGGTTTTCGCCGGCAACGCTTGCCTCATCACCTTTTCCAGTTCCCGCTCCACCCGTTCTGGCGTCATTTGGGTGAAGAAGAGCAGGAGCAAAACAGCGACACCAACAGCGACTTTCTCCATCAGGCATCTTCCTCGCTTTCAAGCCAAAGATATTGGATTGCGCTTGCAGTTCAATATCCGAGTTGGGTGGCAACTTGCTTCAGGATTTCCGCACTTTTCCTCAAAGCCTGCCGTTCATCTTCGGAAAGGCTCACGGGCAAAGTGGCTACAACTCCTTGTCGTCCGACAATTCGTGGCAGTGATAGGGCAACTTCCGTCACACCCTCAACTTCCTCGGTCAAGATGGAAACTGTCAACATCGCTCTCTCGTCACTCAAAATCGCTTTCGCCAACCGAGCGAGACCTGCGCCGATGCCAAAGTATGTCGCTCCTTTGCCCTCAATGATTTGGTAGGCAGCGAGCCGAACCCCGTCATCAATTTGCTTACGAACTTCTTCGGTGATAGGGCGATTGATTTTCTCGGCAAAATCAAAAACCCTGACGCCACCGACCCTCGCTTCCGACCAGACGAGAACTTCTGAATCGCCGTGTTCGCCCAAGACATAAGCGTGAACCGATTGAGGCGAAACACCCAGATACTCGCCAAGCAAAGCGCGAAACCTCGCCGTGTCCAAAATCGTCCCTGAGCCGATCACCCGTTCTGGTGGCAGACCTGAAAGGCGAGTAGCCACCTGCGTCATGACATCAACGGGATTAGTGGCGATGAGCAAGATTGCGTCGGGAGCGTTTTGACAAATTTTGGGAACGACATCGGCAAAAACTTGTGCGTTTCGCCCAAGGAGTTGTAACCTCGTCTCACCTGGTTTTTGCGCCACTCCTGCAGCGATGACGACAATATCGGCACCCTCTAGTGCTTCGTAATCTCCCGCCATCACCCGTGCAGGATGAGCGAAGGGAGTGGCATGAAGGATGTCTTGGGCGTGAGCATCGGCTAATTTGCGGTTTATGTCAACGAGGACGAACTCGCTGCCAACGCCTTGTAGCACCATAGCGTAAGCGGCAGTGCTTCCCACAAAACCGCTACCGACGATGCCTATCTTCATCGCCATCCCTCTCTTTCGTGGGAGATGTGGCAAGTCAATTTTAGCAGGCGAAACTACCTAACGATGCCGATGCCTGTTCCAAGACCGAGGGAAATGTAAGGACGGTCGCTGAGACCCGATTGGACAAGTCCCAAAGTCAGTTGCCAATTTCGGTTGAGTTGTCGGTGGACAGCGATCATCCAAGACTGCTTCAGGAAACTTTTCTGCCTTGCCCTCAACTCAGCAGTTACAAGCCAACCTTTAGTCGGCTGCCACGAAAGACCTCCGTAGGGCACAAATTCCTCGCCTTCCCACTCACCCCTCCACTGAGCCCAGAAGACACCCAAATGCAAGTTCAACGGGCTTGCCCTTTCGTGTTCCTCCCCGCGCTCCGCTTCTTCTCCGTGTTCCGTTTCCCGTTCCTTTTGCAATGGCATGCGCAATGCCCCGAAAACTTGGATGCCTCTCTGGTTGCCCCATTGACCTAAGATGCCCAGTGCCAAGTTTTTTGAGAGGCGCTGTTTGAGTATCAACCCGCTCATCTGCAGGTGCTCGTCTTCGTATCGCCCCAAAACTCGGCTGTGGTAAACCAAAACATCGGTTTTGGGCGAAAGACCATAAGTTGCGTTCAGGAAGAGGTAATGGTGACCGGCGATGCCTTGTGGTGCACGGTCAGTTTTGTCCATCAAGTAGAAAGCACCGACGCCCATCCCTTTTTCGCCCACAAAAGTTGCAGTTGAGTTAAGAACCAATCCTGCCCCACCCTGGGGCGTTGCTCTCGGTCAGGGTCATTGACCCGTCGCGGGCAAAACTGACAGCAAAAGCAACGCAAGCGCTACCAAATACCTCATCGCTTATCGCCTCCTCGGTTTTTTGTGCGAAAGAAAAGGGCGCCTCAATCGGCGCCCCTTGAAAACCTTGCGAACTCTGGACGCCATCATTCATCTTCCGACGATTGGCAGCAAGGGCAATCGCAGTCGCACTTGTCACAACCTTCACAGCAAGGGCAGTCGCAATCCTCGCAACAGCAAGTAGTTTCTGCGACCTTCACTTCTTCCTTCATCGCTCATCACCTCCATCCCTTTAAACCCCGAAGCAACCCATTTTCTTACGCATCGTCGGGCGAAAGTCCTATCCATTGGCTCGGCAGGAGCCCCGCCCTCCCGTTTTCCCTTGCCCCGTTTGAAATTCGCTATCTGGCTCGTCCTTTAAACTTTGCCCAGTCTTTTCCGAAGTGATTTTCGTGCCCGATGGAGCAAGGCGTCAACGGCGCCTCGCGAACAACCGAGCAAGCGGGCGATTTGGGAG
>Ga0081478_132609_pt1 | contig 14233 bp, 19 predicted proteins | sample OctSprmetagenome_FD_70983 | JGI IMG/M metagenome (GOLD analysis project Ga0081478, IMG submission 70983) | Hot spring and microbial mat streamer communities from Octopus Spring Streamers, Yellowstone National Park, USA - T=80-84 v2 (version 2) | ecosystem: Environmental > Aquatic > Thermal... | reverse complement strand
TACCCGGCACAATATCAAACGTGTGTCTCCTGCCCTTCACCCCCTCTATGCCCTCCTGCACCTCAACCACAGGGCCCCTCACCCTTAGACTCCCGCGAAACTTGTGATATTCCAAAGTCTCGGCCTTCACGGCTAGGTACATCTTGACCCTCTCGCCTTCCTTAACGCCATCCGGCTTATACTCCCTCACCGTCCACCCCCTCACAACGTCCCCTCTATCTATTAACAGATAGATGAAGTAGAGGTCTTCCTCTCTTTCAGGAAGGACCTTAACAACTCGGCGCTTCGCGTCGATCTCATACTTCACATTTATAGGCGCAGACACGCCACTATTTATAGTGATGAACCCGACCAAATACGAGAGGTGACGAGGCGGCAGCTATCTGATTTCTGTAACTAACTAAAATCGTGTAGCCAAAAGACGAAACATTTATATGTGTCTATCTTCAGCCGGTCTATGCAACCAAACTCGACACTAATCGACGAGTTAACAAGGCTAATAAATCAATTTTATGAACACGGCTACATAGAGGCCGCAAGACTGCTCGAACAAGCCAGGTCAGTTGCTCTGCTAAGGGAGAGAGAACGGCTTATCCCCCCTGCTACTGACTAAGAAGCGAGACTAACCTGGCGACGTCTGCTCCAACCACCACGTTAATAGTTCCGTTTTTTATCACAATGAAAGTCGGCGTGCCGACCTGTCTAATCGAGACGCCTTTCTGAACCAATGCGTTTAACAACTCCTTCACTCCGCTGTCGAAATCTGTTTTCGTGGGTGCATCGGCACATTTATACCGCTGAAGCATCTCAAGCTGTTTCCCTGCCCCTCCCTCTAGGTATGCCCTGTATAGCTCAGTCAAGAGGTTGTAGGTCTTGTTCCCCAGTTGCTTGTAGGCGCAGTGGAGATACTGGTGGGCGACTACGGCCTCTGGATGTACAATCAGGTCTATGAATATCAGCCTCAGCTTCCCCTCCGCCATCAGCTGCCTGTAGAGCGGGTCTAGTTGCTCATGCGCCATTGCGCAGTAGGGGCAGTGAAGGTCGTAAAGCTCGATGAGGGTAATCGGCGCTGTTGGGGCTCCGAAGGATTTGGCCCAAGCGGGTATGGGCAAACTCTGCGAGGAGGTGGATGCTTGCGGGGGTGGGAAGAGCTTCGTGTACACTACAGCCGCTACTATAACCGCAAAAACCACTATGACCACCGCTAGTGCGGCCCAAGAACGCATGGCGGCTACACGATGCACATTTATTAACATTTCTCTAGGTAGTTAAAAAGCCTGCGTATTTTGTCTCTGTACCAGTCGACTGGTATGGCGATCATTGCCCCGAGGTAATGCCCATATACAACCACCGACCGCGGGGGGGCTAGCTCTATGAAGGCCAGAGACAGCATGTCCTCCTCCCCCTCCACCTTTATCACAACGCTACTCTCTACCGCCTCCTCTACGGCTCTCCAAGCCTCCTCCGTAATGTAGCTAGGGGGGTTGTGTACCTTCACCACCTTGTTATATACGGCTAGTTGCTCCACCTGAACCCCGCGTCGCGTCTTCTCGTCTACCGCAACAGACGTAGGAATAAGGCCGTGGGTTAAGAGGTTCTTGGTCACGACGTCGCCTATGGCGTATATGCGCTCTAGCCGGTAGCTATCTACGATGTCTTTTAGAATCTCCACGGAGCGCGGGGGGTCCCTCCAGATGGCTATGGGGTAGGGAAAGGCGAATAGGTCGCGGCGCTTGCCGAGTTTGAGACACCTCACAGCACAAGCCTGCCGCAGGGCGTGGGCAGGACAAGGGAGACCCCAGGGGGTACCGTCGGCTGTTCTATATAAAAATGAATCGGCATTAGCAACTTCACGCCGGCTTTCTTGGCGATCTCAACTGCGTCTCTTGTCGTGCTGTGCCCCACCTTGTGGGCTTCCTCCTCCTGGCCCGGGTTCCCGGAGACCTCGTGTATCAGCAGGTCGCATCCGCGCGCCAGCTCCACCACCTCGTCCGACGGCGCTGTGTCTGAGCTGTATACCACACAGCGCCCTCCATGTTCCACCCTCACCGCCAACGTCTCGACTGGGTGCTTGGTTTTTGCAAATCTCAGCTTAGTCTCCCCAATTACCATCTCCTGTCTCGCCTCTACGAAATCCACGTATTGCAACGCGTTCTCCACCCCGGTTATAACCGCCAGAGACCTAACCGCCTCCAGCACCTCTCTGTTGCCCAGAAGACTAAACCGCCTGCCCTGCCTCCGCGCCATCAGCATGAAGGTGGGGAGTCCCAAGATGTGGTCCCCGTGTCTGTGGCTTACGAAGACCACGTCGGGCCAAGGCAGGCCGCACTGGGCCATACGTACATATGTACACTCCCCAACGTCTAGAAGCAGGTTGATGTCCGTCTTAACAAAGACCGAGGTGTAGCCTATATGCGGCGAGGAGATCCAGCCGCCGTATCCCAACACGTATACCTCCACCACGGCTGGGGGACATACATTTTAAAAACGTTGACATGAGGGGCGCATGCTTGCCGATCTGCTCCGCAGAGGCGAGCTCGTTGTCTCGATATATGGTTTGGGCTACGTGGGGCTTGCCTTGGCGGCCGCGTGGGTGCGGGCGGGCGCGAGGGTAATCGGCGTTGACATCGACGCGGCTAAGGTTGAGAGGCTAAACAGCGGAGTGGTGGAGTACTTGGAGGACGACGTGGTTGAGGCTTTATCCACAGCAGTGAATGCTGGGAAGTTCTCCGCGACGACAGACGGAGCTGTGGCTTCTATAAGAAGCCACGTAAAAATCGTGGCTGTCCCCGTCTTTCTAAAAAAGTCGCCGACCGCAATAGAGGTGGATTTCTCTGCCTTAACCTCCGCGGCGAGGGCCATAGGCGCAGGGCTTAAGAGCGGGGATCTTGTCATTGTTGAATCCAGCGTGCCGCCTGGAACCACGGAGGAGGTGGTTAAGCCGGTGTTAGAAGGCGCCTCGGGCCTCACCGCCGAGGAGGACTTCTACCTGGCATACAGCCCCGAGCGCATCATGGTGGGCCACGCCTTGAAGGACATCACGGAGAACTACCCCAAGGTGGTCGCCGGCGTAGGTCCAAAAAGCACCCAGGTAGCCGCCGAGCTGTACAAGCTCGTGGCTAAAAAAGGCGTCATAATGCTTGGAGGCGCGAAAGAGGCGGAGTTCGAGAAGCTTCTAGAAGGCGTGTATAGAGACGTCAACATCGCCTTGGCGAACGAGATGGCCAAGCTGGCAAACGCCATGGGAATCTCGTTTAGAGCCGCGCGGGAAGCCGCAAACAGCCAGCCCTACAGCCATGTACACAAGCCCGGGTCCGGCGTGGGCGGAAACTGCATACCTGTGTACCCGTACTTCCTCATGTGGGCGGCGGCTAAATACGGCGTTGAGCTACCGCTTACGCGTCTGGCTAGGCTTATCAATGAGCGGCAACCGGAGGAGGTGGCCTTTGCGGTGGTTCGCGCCATGTTGAAACACGGCGTAAACCCCTCCACGGCGAAAATAGCGGTGCTGGGGCTAGCGTTTAGAGGCGATGTGGATGACACGCGGGAGAGCCCGACGTACGGCATAATCTCAACCCTTCTAAGACTCGGAATTAGGCCGGAGCAAATCGTGGTGCATGACCCCTATGTTAAACAAGACCGGCAACTGGCCAGGTGGGGTGTGGCGCTTCTGCAGGACTTGGAGGCCTCGGTGAAGAACGCCGATGTTGCTGTGGTGTCCACGGACCACTCGGCGTATCGCATCGAGGTTGCTAAAATAACCGCGCACATGCGGACGCCTCTTGTAATAGATGCCAGAGGCGTGGTAAAGCCAGACCCAGCCACCTACTCGATAGACCTAGGCAGATGGCCTTAACACGCCCTGGATCTTCTTCGCGGCCTCGTAAGCCTCAACAACGGCGTTGATGTTAGCCTCTATGTATCTCTTCGGCACGTACTCAGGCACGGCCTTGACGATGCTTTCCAGCGAGATAAGCCCGCTGACCGCCGCAAAGGCGGCTGCCATTATTAAGTTTACCACAGGCCATCCTGCCACCACCAAGCCGTATTTCAGCGCGATTGATGTGGCGTCTATTGCTATGTACCAATCGGCAGACGTCCTCGTGTTTACTATATATACTGCGCCGGGCTTGCCGTACTGCCTTACGTCCGTCTGTTCTAATATAAGCCCATCTAAAACCACGACTTAGTCCGCCTTCTTAACCGAGGAGTGGAGGAGGGTTTCGCCGATTCTGAGATACGCCCTTACAATGGCGCCTCTCCTCTCTGCGCCGAACTCCGGCAGGGCCTGCGCCTTTTTGCCCTCAAGCGCCGCGGCGTATGCCAATAACTGAGCGGCGGTCACCGCGCCTCGACCGCCCCTCCCTAGGAAGATCACCTCGTACATGATACCCACCAACTACATATGTTTATAACTTTTTCTAATTAGTTTAACTGTAACCTTCAGAGGGTGTGTTTTTAAAGGCTGTATTTTATATCAATCATCTTCATTTACTACGGTTCTATATACCACTATAAAATATATAAATGAGACACAAAAACACAACGTGCTTCCTCTATCAAGACCTGCGCCGGCGTCTGCCGGCATGACCGGCACCTGGCGTACCTATAAGCCTGTCGTTAACCTGCAGAAATGTATAGACTGGGGCTGTGCTGGCTGTATTGCCCTGAGTCTGTGATAGACTGGGAGAAGGTATATAAAATACAGATAGACTACACGTACTGCAAAGGTCGCGGGATCTGTGCAGATGTATGTCCTGTAAAAGCAATTGACATGACGCCTGAAGAGGGGATATGAAGACTTTAACCGTACAAAAAACGGCCTTGACGGGGAACTACGCGGTGGCCTACGCTACTAAGATGGCAAAGCCGCATGTAATCGCGGCTTACCCCATCACGCCGCAGACCTCCATCGTGGAGAAGCTGGCTGAGTTCGTCGAGAAGGGCGAGTTAAACGCAAGCTTCGTCAACGTGGAGTCCGAATTCGCCGCTATGTCTGTGGTATATGGGGCGGCTATGGCGGGGGCCAGGGCCTTCACCGCCACCTCTTCCCATGGGCTCTTGTATATGTACGAAGCTACTTGGTGGACTGCGCTTAGCAGAGCCCCGGTGGTAATGGCGGTGGTGACGCGCACAATTGGGCCGCCTTGGAATATTCATGTGGAGCATAACGATATTCTTACGTTGAGAGATGCCGGTTGGATAATAGCCATGGCGGAGACCGTGCAAGAAACCTTCGACTTGACGCTACAGGCCTTTAGAATAGCCGAATCCGCCGCCCTCCCCACGGCGGTCGGAGTAGATGGGTTTGTGCTTAGCCACTCCACAGAGCCCGTGGAGATACCTCCGCAGGAGGTTGTCGATAAATACCTGCCCCCGCGCAGACCCGACGTGCCCATGTTGCTCCGCCCTGGGGAACCCGTCACGTTTGGCAACTTGCCTTCCGACAACAAGATCCATGCAAGACACAAGGTGGCCGCGGTCTACGAGGCGCAACAAGAAGCCAAGAAGGTAATAAGTCAAGCTGACGAGGAATACGGAAGGCTGACGGGTAGACGTTACGGGGGGCTCGTGGAGTGGTATAGAGCAGGCGACGCTAAACATATAGTGGTATGCGCAGGGGCTTGGTGTAGCGACGCTAAACATGCCGTAGATTCCCTGAGAGCTCGCGGGGTTCCCGTGGGTCTTATGAGGATTCGCTTCGTGAGGCCGTTTCCAAGAGAGGAGGTGGCTAAACTAGATCAGTACGAGACGGCGGTGGTCTACGACAGAGACATCACGCCCGTGGGCGGCATCTTAGGCCTTGAAGTAAAAGCCGCCCTATCCCGCGCTAGAGTTGTAAATATTGTCGCCGGCATAGCAGGCGTAGATTTCGACAGCCGTCATTTTTATGAGACGATACAAAACGCCATAGATGGGGAGTACAGAGATCTGGTGTTTGTGGTATGAGCTTCCGTATAGACCAGCTACCAAAGAGGAAATACGTGGTGCCAGGTAACGCCGCATGTGCTGGTTGCGGCATGATGATAGGGTTGAAAGTACTCGGCATGGCGCTGGGCGAGGAGGCTGTATTGTCAATACCGGCCAGTTGCGCTGCCGTTGTGCAGGGCTTAACACCAAAATCCGGCGTCGCTATGCCGATTTTGAACGTGCCGTTTGCCTCCGCGGCGGCCGTCGCGACGGGCATAGCTGAGGCGTATAGGATGCTTGGCGTGAAGGGCCATGCGGTTGTGTGGGCGGGCGACGGCGGCACGGCAGATATAGGCTTTGGCACTGTGAGCGGCGCAGCTGAGAGAAACAGCAACATCATCTACGTGATGTACGACAACGAGGCGTATATGAACACCGGCATACAGCGTAGTAGCTCTACGCCGCGCGCCGCCTGGACCACCACAACTCCTACGGGTAAACGTGAGAGGAAGAAAGACGTGGCGCTCCTAATGGCCATGCACGGCGTTCCATACGTCGCCACAGCCAGCATAGCCTACCCGCAGGACTTCTACAGAAAGCTAAAGAGGGCCTCCGAGATACAGGGGTTCAAGTTCATCCACCTCCACGCCCCGTGTCCGCCTGGCTGGAGGTATGACCCGGCGAAAACGGTGGAAATTGCAAAACTCGCGGTTGAGACAGGGGCTTGGATACTTTGGGAGTACGACAACGGACAACTTAAGCTGAATCCGCCCAGCACGGTGTATGTAGATAGGGCGAAGAGAAAGCCTTTGAAGGAGTACCTAAAGCTACAGGGGAGGTTTGCCCACTTAACTGACAACGATGTGAAGATGTTAGAGGAGGAGATAGAGACCAAGTGGCAGACCGTGCTGGCGCTGGCTAAGGCGTTTCCGCAGCGTCTGTAGGCGTTTTCACCCGGCGAATTCGCCCCGGTGGGTTCTGAGAAAAGTTTTTATATACGTAATTTATGTCAAGCCATGGCACAGCAGGCAGCACCCCGAACTGGAGTGCCTGTAATGATATTAAAAGAGGGAAGCCAAAGGACCACCGGCGTCGACGCGCGTCGCTCTAACATACAAGCCGCAAAAGTAATTGCAGAAATCCTAGCAACATCGCTCGGGCCGCGCGGGATGGACAAGATGCTCATCGACGCCTTCGGCGACGTCACAATAACCGGCGACGGCGCCACTATCCTAAAAGAGATGGAGGTACAGCACCCAGCCGCGAAGTTGCTGATCGAGGTTGCCAAGGCCCAAGACGCCGAGGTGGGCGACGGCACCACCACCGTCGTGGTTCTTGCCGGTAAGCTCCTAGAGCTAGGCGAGGAGTTGCTTGAGGAGGGCATACATCCCACCATAGTGATAGAGGGCTACAAGAAGGCGTCTGACCTTGCCCTTAAAGTCGCCGAGGAGGTGGCGAGACCCATCGACCTCACGAAGGAGCAGTTGCTTAAGGTGGTTTCAAGCGCCCTCTCCTCCAAAGTAGTTGCCGAGACGAGAGACTACCTAGCCGGCCTGGTTGTGGAAGCCGCTCTACAAGCCGTGGAGATGAGAGATGGGAAGCCTTATCTAGACCTAGACTGGATTAAGATCGAGAAGAAGAAGGGCAAGTCCATCTACGAGACCCAGCTGGTCAGGGGCGTAGTGCTGGACAAGGAGGTGGTTCACCCAGGCATGCCTAAGCGCGTGGCCAACGCAAAAATCGCGATTCTCGACGCGCCGCTTGAGATAGAGAAGCCCGAGTGGACCACGAAGATCTCCGTGACCAGCCCAGACCAGATCAAGGCCTTCCTAGACCAGGAGGCGCAGATCTTGAAGGCCTACGTGGACCACCTGGCCTCCATAGGCGCCAACGTCGTAATTACGCAGAAGGGCATCGACGAGGTGGCGCAGCACTTCCTAGCGAAGAGGGGCATCATGGCAATTAGGAGAGTTAAGCGTAGCGACGTCGAGAAGCTGGCGAGGGCGACCGGCGCTAAGATAATCACTTCGATTAAAGACGCCAGGCCTGAGGACCTCGGCACTGCTGGCCTCGTCGAGGAGAGGAAGGTCGGCGAGGAGAAGATGGTGTTTGTAGAGGACATACCGAACCCAAGGGCTGTTACGATTCTAGTCCGCGGCGGTAGCGACAGAATACTAGACGAGGTGGAGAGGTCGCTACAAGATGCGTTGCACGTATCCCGCGACCTCTTCAGAGAGCCGAAGATAGTCCCCGGCGGAGGCGCCTTCGAGGTAGAGACGGCAAGAAAGGTGAGGGAGTACGCCAGAAAGCTACCCGGCAAAGAACAGCTGGCCGCCTTAAAGTTCGCCGATGCGCTTGAGTACATACCCACCATACTGGCGCTCACCGCAGGCCTAGACCCCGTAGACGCCATAGCCGAGCTCAGACGCAGACACGACAACGGCGAGTTGACAGCCGGCGTTGACGTACACGGAGGCAAAATCGCCGACATGGCGGCCCTCAACGTCTGGGACCCCCTCATCGTTAAGAAGCAAGTCATCAAGTCCGCGGTAGAGGCGGCCATAATGATACTCCGCATAGACGACATAATCGCGGCGGGCGCCCCCAAGAAGGAGGAGAAGAAGGGCAAGAAGGGCGGCGAAGAGGGCGAGGAGAAGGGCGAGACTAAATTCGACTAGTTTTTCCCCCCAACTCTTCCTACTCAGCTATAAATGTTATATACACGTTTTATCGCCCTCTTGCCGTGGAGACGGTGTCGACAGCAGAGCTTTTAGAACGCGTAAACAAGCTAGCGGAACTTCTAGAAAAGGCGTTAGCAAAAAGAGAACTATATCCCCCACGCCTCACCAAGTACGAAGTCGCCCGCATAGTGGGCGCCAGAGCCACGCAACTGGCGATGGGGGCCCAGCCTCTTGTAGACATCCAGGAACTAGCAATCACAGACCCCGTGCTGATAGCAATGGAGGAGCTAAAGCGGGGGTTGCTCGACTTCGTAATCGTAAGAGAGCTCCCAGGCGGGAAGACTGTGAAAATTAGGCTGAAGGACCTTCTTGAGCTCGAGAAGTCTCTTTAACCGGCTTTATCACTACCACGTTGCCGAAGAAGTAAAACTCGTGTCCGCCCCTGACGATTTTTTTCTCTGGCGTACCCCCCACCTCTATGTCCTCGAATAGATAATATATGGTGTATTTCTTCGTCTTGAAGACCTTGTATTTTCCCCGGAGAGGTTCCATGGACGTTTCTCTACCTCATCTTTAAGTTCAATGGCCAAGGAACAAATCAGCAAGTCTCTCTTCGTCTAGGGCTTTGGCGCTTCCGCTGAATCTCATCCTGCCGGTGACTAAGACATATGCCTTGTCGCCTATTTCAAGCGCCTTCTTGGCGTTTTGCTCCACCAGCAGTATGGAGATCCCTAGTTTGTCCCTTATGTCGCGAATAGCCACGAAGAAGTCGCTCACCAGCTTAGGGGCCAGGCCGGCGGTGGGCTCGTCAAGAAGAAGAAGCTTGGGGTTCTTCATGAGGCCCATGCCGATGGCGAGCATCTGCCTCTCGCCGCCTGAGAGGAACTTGCCCTTTCTATCTCGTAGCTCCCTCAACTTGGGGAATATGCCGTATACGTTTTCAATCCTCCGGGAAACCTCCTCCCTAGGCACCCCTGCAGAAGCCGCTATTAAGTTTTCATAGACCGTAAGCTCCCCGAAGATGTTGGGAGTGCCGAAGTTGTTAGGCGACTGCATGACGTAAGCCACGCCGAGTTTCATAACTTCGTGGGGCGGCTTCCCCGCGATGTCACGCCCCATCAAAACCACCCGCCCAGAGTACACATCCGCCATCCCCACTATGCTGTTTAGCAGAGTAGACTTCCCGGCGCCGTTTGGGCCCAGCAGAACAACTATCTCCCCCGCATTAACCAGAAGATCCACCCCAAACAAGACATGAAACCTCCCGTACCCAGCCTCAAGCTTCTCGATCCTCAAAACCTCTGCCATATGGCGTAAAACACCCCCCTTAATAAGCTTGACCTGGCTCGGGCACCCCTGCTCTGTTGACGAGTAATACGTTAGTTTAAATATTTTGTGTGGTCTGCACCCACCTCTGCCGGGTTCTCAGATGTTCCGCTGGGGAGCTGTGTTAGAGTAGTCTTACGTATTCTTTCGCCGCCGTGGTGAATGCTAATAGCCCCTTGGGGCGATACACCTCTCTTGTCTTATCCTCGTGTGTCTCGTATCGCTTAAACTCCAGCTCCAGCCTTGTCTCCTTGACAGCTCCGTTTTGGGCACAGTACGCCTTCGACGAGGTGAGCGAAATACACGCCTCAGAGCCGTCCCTAGCCACGTAGGCTTCCATTGCGTAGGGGTTGAGGATGCTTACCGCCTCGAAGAAAAAGCCAAGGCAAAAGGCGCCGAAGTCCTTAGAAAGCTGGAGGCGCTGGTGGAAGAGGGCAGGAGCCGGAGCGCCCTCCGCCTAGTGGGACTGGAGAGAGACGGCGTCAAGGTGCTGGACGTAAAGACCGAGGAGAAAGACGACAAGCTGTACATTACGCTAAGGGCGGAGGTAGACGGCGCCGCGGGGCAGTACAAGCTGACATTTACCCGCGAGAAAGACGGCACGAGACGTCTTCAGTTTTACGTGAGGGGTGAGGAGGCTGTGGCGAGGGCCGTCAAACTGATTGAGGTTTTGACCGGCGAGAAGCCACAGGTCACGGAGATGTCCGACGGCAGGACGAGGATGAGAGGATCCGACAAGCATATAGAGGCCCTGGCCCGCTACGAAGAGCTGAGAGAGGCGATAGAGAGATGGAGCAACCAGTGACAGTTATGCCGCGGGCTCAGCGCGGCATCGGAGCGGGCAAGGGCGCCCTCCTTCCGCTCACCTGAGGCTTCAGTAGCTACGCCAAGCTGGCGTAATGTGTTGCAAATCTCGCAATAGACGACCTCAACGCCGAGTATGCCAATAAGGGCTATAAATTTGAGCTGTACGTCGAAGACACGCAACTAGACCCCAACGTGGCGCTCCAGAAGCTACAGACGCTATACGCAAAGGGGGCAAGGGCTGTACACGCCGGCTTGACGAGCAGAGAGGCCTCCGGCGAAAAGCCCTTCGCAGACCAGAACAAGGTGATCCTCTTCAGCGCCTGGTCCACCTCCTCTCTTCTGGCGTTACCCAACGACTGGCTTTATAGAATCGTAGGCACAGACGCCAAGCAGATAAAGGCCATCGGCGCCATACTCAAAGAACTCGGCGTGAAAAACGTCGCGCTTATCTACAGGAAAGATCCCTACGGAGAAGGCCTCTACCTAGAGCTTCAGAAGGAAGCCGCCAACCGCGGCTTTAAGCTGGTGTCTGTCGCGTCGTACGACCCAGATCCGAAGGCCTTTCCGCAAGCCGCCCCGGAGGCTGTGAGGAAGATCTCAGGAGAAGTTAAAGACTTGGTGGGGCCCGACTTCGCGGTGGTGCTGGTCTCCTTCGAAGACGACGGCTCTGTCGTGTTGAAGACGATAGGTCAAGACCCAGTCCTCTCAAAGGCTAGGCTCATAGGCACAGAGGGCATGGCGTTCTCCCCCATCTTGCTACAGGAGGGAGGAGATGTAATGGCCAAGGGCAGGATAGTAGGCACGGCAGACTGGGCTTTGCCCACCACGCCGGAGTATCAAGAGTTTTACAAGAAGTTCAAAGCCAAGTGTGGAGCGGAGCCGATAACCCCCGCCCCGCAGTCCTACGACATAATTAAGATGCTTGGAGAAATTATGGCCACCGTAGGCACAGACAGCGATCCAGACAAGCTACGCGCCACGCTTGAGCAGTGGGGCAAAGAGGGACGCTATAAGGGAGCCACAGGGGTAGTGTTGCTAGATCAAAACGGCGACAGAGCCAACCCCAACTTCGTGCTGTGGGGCGTCGCTATCAAGGACGGCAAACCGACATACATAGAAGTCGGCTACTACGACTACGACAAAGACAAGATAGAGTTCACCACAGAGGGCAAACAGTACTTCTACGGGTGAAAATTTTATAACCTCTTTTTCTAGTTAAACCAAGCGGCGGTAGTCTAGCCTGGTTTAGGATGGCGGCCTCCCACGCTCCAGCGAAGAAAGCCGTTGATCCCGGGTTCGAATCCCGGCCGCCGCATTCATCAGCTTTTCCCGGTTTCTGTCTAAACAGGACGTACGTTCAATTCCGCATGTCTGTTGTTGTCCCACGTATAGAGCAAGCTCGGCGTTTCTATTATCGGCTGACTCACAGTGGTGCCAGCTTCGAGGAGACAAAAAGGTATTGAGAGAAAAGAAGGGGGTGTCTTTTTAGAAGCTTTTCCGCTATCTCCCTCTGTCTCGGCGTGCCGTTCTTCGCCTTTTCGGCGAGGTAGAGCGCTATTGCCCTTCTTATTTCGCCGTCCCTCTCCGCCAACCTCAAGAGGTCTGCCGTGGCGATGTACACCACGTAGTTGGGGCCGGATTTCACAATGTTCGGCCTAAGCCCAGCCGACTCAAGTCTTCTGGCGACCTCCAGCGCCTTCCCGACATCGCGGGTGTAGTGCTCGGCCAGAAGCGAACCGCCTCTGCCGCTGACAAGATGCAGATACATCGCGACACCTGCCACAGCCACGGCGCCTCTCCTCGGCTCCTCAGCACGTGTGACCGTAGGGATCTCGCCGTTGTTTTGCCTATACGCCTCCCTAAGTACGTCTATACTCCTCTTCTCCGTCTTCAGCTTATGGGTCACCCTGAGGGCGTCGTCTGTGGCCAGCTTTATGTAGATCCATTTGTGGGCCCTCAGCAGATCCAGCAGTTCGCCGTATGTACTAGCCGACTCTTTAAGCTTTGCAAACGCCTCTTTGCCGGAGGCAATTAAGGCCTTACATACGCCTATGCTACTGCCCAGCCTCCAAGGCTCCTTAGCCGCAATCATTAATTTGTATTCGCTACTTAATACCTTCCCTCGTTCGGCTTGGCCATCGCCAAGCCACATAGTTAGCAAGGACGCCCACTCCTCGCGTCTGAGGTGGCTCGCGACGAGGTCTACGGCCTCCGCCTTGCCCTACTTCTGTCTCCAGCTGTTTGCCCTGAAATGCAATGATACGCTTATCCTCTCGTGCGTCAAGTTAATCGATTCGACGTGTATGTAAAGCTCTCCGTATCTTGTTGCGGTCCAGGCGAACACCTGCCAGGGCTGTGTAGTGATCATGAAGGGCCGGCCCTTATTACTGCCTTCGTCGCTTGCCCTTCAGCCCAGCTGGAACAGCTCAAGCCTCTCGCGCGGAAGCTTCAGCAGGTAGGGAAAACGCGTCGAGGCGCTTACACCGTGGATTAGAACACGTGGAACGAGGTTCTCTCTTGTATACATCCACGTCCCGTCCGGCGCGTACAGCTTGTTGCCCTCCACTCTGTACGTGCCCTCGGCGACGGCCTCGTACAGCGCCGTCAGCTTCTCTTTCGCCTGCATCCACGCCTCCAACAGTAGTCGCTTCAGCGTGTCTTTGAAGTGAAAGAGCTGTCTCTTCTCCTCCTCTGAGAGTTGAAACGTCTCGGTGATCTTCTGCGTTGCGTATTCCACGTACAGCATCCACGCCGGGAAGACCCAGTCCACAGGCCCCCGCAGAACGCCACGCCTAGAAACCTCCTCAAGCACCTCTTCCAGCGTCGGCGGCTTCTCAACAAGCCTCAGCGCAAGCTCCAGGCGTTCTTTTCTTTCTATGTTTCTATCCATAACACGTTAAATGCAGAGGCGCATGTTGAACTGTCCTTTCCATGTCTCTTCTTTTTGCATTGCTATATAAGCCTTCTCTCTACAGGTAAAGACTGACAGGTACAGAGCTACAGGTATACCTGCCAGGATACCACGTGGAGCTGGCCGCGGAGGTCGTCCCGCTGGCGAAAAGGTCTGAGGCGCCAACACCTGCAGATACTCCCCGCAGGTTTTTCCTCACAGGAGTAATTAAACCTGTGAGCGAATCCCTAGGGATGTACCTGCAGGCGGATAAGCCTCTTTTCCCCATCCTTTGTCTACATCATCCCTCCAGAGGAGCCCTTCGCCCCAGCCGCGGAGCACGAGGCGGCGCCGGAAGGCCCCATAAAAAGATGAGGAGAAAAAAGAGGTCACTGAAGCCTCCGGTTCACCTCGCTCCTACCAAGCCCCTACCTAGGCATAATTCTGCCCACAGGCGCCGCCGCTGTGATTATACAAGACTCCGCCGGCCTAATTCACTGCGCTAAGTCCTTACGTCGAGCCCCAGCGCCTGGGCTCTGCGTATTATATTCACCACCTCATCCCACGACTTAGTCCGGTAGGCGTAGTAGCGGCCGACCCGCTCTGCGCCTTCGGCTCT
>Ga0081478_157918_pt1 | contig 14237 bp, 19 predicted proteins | sample OctSprmetagenome_FD_70983 | JGI IMG/M metagenome (GOLD analysis project Ga0081478, IMG submission 70983) | Hot spring and microbial mat streamer communities from Octopus Spring Streamers, Yellowstone National Park, USA - T=80-84 v2 (version 2) | ecosystem: Environmental > Aquatic > Thermal... | reverse complement strand
CTACAAACTGTCTACCGAAGGCGTGCCGGTGACGTTGCATTGGTCGCACGTAGCGGCTGAGGAGAAGTGGCCTGGTTGGGAGCGCTTCATAGAGAGGGCGAAGGAGCTGAACGAGAAGTTGGGGACGTGGCGTCCTTCTGGCACCGTCGCCCCGCCGCCTGGAGCCGCGCAACCCACTGCCAGGGACGCTATGAACATCAGCCCGGACGGCACAGTCAGTGCCGTGAGGGTGGCCAACGTGCCTACGGAGTACGCGCCGCCTAAGGTGCCCGACGGCGTGCGGAGACAGTTTGAGAATCTGCTTTCTGAGCTGAAGAAGCTGAGGGAGGGCGTGAATCTGAAGAACGTCGGCGAAGCGCACAGCAAGTTCATACAGCTGAGGGATAAGACGTTGGACATCGCACGCGCCTATCCACAGCTCATTGATGATGCAAACAGGTCTGTGGGAGAAGTTGGGACAAGAATAAGAGAAGTCTCCGACAGGTTGCATCAATCACTCGCCAAGGCGGCTGGGAGAGACAGCTTCTGGAGGGGGGACGGCGACGTGAAGACGCCTATCGGCGTGTATAAGTACGACCCAGCCACTGGCGTCTTCCTCTTGTCCCTCTACGATAGGCCGACCGCTGAAAACATCGTCGGCTACATCAGAGACGATGGGACGCCAGTCGTGATAAAGAAGACGCAGAACATGTCTGAAGCCCTTGACGAGTACAACAAACTTCTGCAGAAGCCGCAGACAGCTGGCGGCTCCAAGCCGCCGTCCGTGCCTGCCGCACGGCCCCAGCCGCCAGCTATGCCACCAAAACAGCAGGCAGACGTCCTCCAGCCGTTGAGCGGCGCCGTCGACTTCTTGTCAAACTCCATTAAAGCTGGCGTTGGCGTCGCGCTTACGGCGTTTGGCGGCGCCAAGCCGACCTCTACGCCTGAGTTCATGCAGGCGCCTAGCGGACAGCAGAGACAGGACGAGTTCGCCGCCGCGGTCAGGCCTTCGAGGAGGGCTCCGGACTACGTACTCGCCGAGGAGGAGGCAAAGAAGCGGCGCTCCTCCTCTGGCCCGTCTAGCTTCTCTAAGCTGTTCAGCAGTCTGGCTGGGGTGCCTGCGCTTGGCTCGCACCTGCAGACCCCAAACATTTCTTCCAGCTTTGTGTCGAACCACCAGCAGAGCAGTACCCGCGACTCCGCCAAGGGGCGGGGCTTGTGGGGCGTCTCCTCTCCATCCACCACCGCCGCCGCGCCGTCGTCTCCTGCACAGCTAGCCGAGGCGGCTCAAGCACGGAGCGGTGGGGCGCCTTCTTCCGGGGCTTCTTCAGGGGCGAAGAGACACCGGGGGAGGCCTGCGGCGGTTGCAATATAACGGTTTTTAACTCTGTGCTTTTTTTCTGGCATGGTTGGGGAGTTTATCCAAGTCTTTGCCCTGCTTCTCGCCATCGGCGTAATGCTCCTCTTGTTCTACATGTTGGCTGTGGGGAGGGACAAGCTGACTACTCCGCTTTCCACGTTCCTCGTCCTCTTGACCTTCATGTCGCTGTCGATGTCCTACCTCTCAGCCAGGGTGTACATCCCGCTCCAAGTCAACAGCACCGCGGTGAAGTACTACCAAGACCCCTACGGCGTCGGGTTCCTCTCGGTCGTCATATCCTTCATATCGCTTTTCCTCGGGCTGACGGCGCTCTTCATAGCGCTAGCAAACCAAGGAATGAGGAGCCTCAGGGCATAACGATTTTTTAGGCGGCGGCGCCTTTCTCCGTATGGCCCTTACAAAGACAAAGATAGTCCTCCTCATGTTTATCGGAAGTCTCACGGCGGCTTCTCCAAACATCTTAAGGATCCTGGCGCTGATCCTCCTCTTAACATACATAACTAGATATAGAGAAGATGAAGGCGCCGCAAGGATGGCGGCCTTCGCTGCAGTTGGCTACTCCGTAGCCCTGTTCCCAAGCCCCTGGCATGCAGTCGCCGCCGGGGTGATGCTGTACCTCATCTACAGGAGGTGGGAGGACGCTGGGTTCCTCGGCCTGCTGAGCGGGCTCCTCATGGTCACCGCCTACATGTTCTACACGTTTGCCGAGCAGAAGCTAGGCTGGATCTACGGGGTGCGCCTCTTCTACACAGACACAGCCACATCGATGATCCTGGGCTACGGCCTGTTCTACACAGGCATCGCCGTCACCGCCATCTCCGTATTCCTCATATTCATGAAGGCGGCTGAAGAGGCTGTCAAGGCTGAGACAACTGAGGAGCGGATGTTGAAGAAGCTAGCCCCCAAGCGGGAGGAGTCGGCTGAGAAAAGAGAAATGACGGATGAAGAGGATAAAGGGGAGGAGAAGGCTGTGGTGGAGGAGAAGCCGACTGAGGTGAAGAAGACAAGAGTTGGGCTTCCTAGGTCGGTGGAGATATGATTCTAGTAGCTGTGCTCGTCTTCGTGGGGTTCATCCTTCTGCTTTTCGCATACGGCAGGTACCTAGACGCCGACTTCAAAGGCGCCGCAGTTTACGCCTCCACCTCAGGTCTCTTCATAGTCCTCGCCCTCTTCTTCGCCAAGGAGCTCTCCGACCTCGTCGCCGCCGTCCTCGTGGGCACCTCCATCGTCTATGTCATATTCGTCGCCGCCCTCCTCCTCTGGCTCAGGGGACGGCCTCCGCTCTGACGTCGGCATGCCGTACACCCTTGGCGACATGCCCCTCTGCCCCCTGCATGTGGGCGATATAATCGCAGAAATCACATTGGCCGGGTCGAAGTCTCCATCTGGAAGCGGAATGGGGTATATGTACACATCCTCCTCAGCCCCCTCCTCATCACCTCCGCCCTCCTCGGCGTATGCGGTGATGTATACGGCGAACCTAGGCCTCCTGCCCCTGGGCGGCCTCTCGCCCACGGCGAAAAAAGGCTGGTCGGTGAGGAATAGGTACGCACCAAAGGCTTCATCTCTGTGCACAACGCCGACCAGCGGATATGGGGGAAGGACGTCAAGACTTTGGTACATGACGTGGAAGACGTCGCTCTCGCCGACCATCCACTCGCCGCAGTCGCCGCTCCACGTCAGCGTCTTCCAGTCAAACTCACCGCAGGTCGACTTGTCCACAGCGTCGAAAGTGACGTACTGCGCGGCGCCGTATGCAACCCGCCACACCGCTACGGGGGGCCAGCTGAGGAGCCACGCCCCGCCGTCTTGCACAACAAATCTTGCCCCAGATGCACACTTCGCACTGCCGCATTCAAACGACCCCAGCCACGCCCCGCCCTCAAGATCCTTAAGCCACACCACCTTGCCGCAAAGCGGAGTCCCGGGCGGGAAGAGCATAATAGACACACCGGCAGACCTCAGCACGTCAAACAGCTGTACCTTGGATCCAGACCTCGCCAGGCGTTCCAACAGCTTGGAGACTTGCATAACCGATGTGCTAGCCGGAGTTAATATGCCGTACGAGCTAGATCTAGCCGCCGCCCTAGCCCTGGCATGCCACCTGGCGAAGCTCTATGCTACGTACTGCACCAGAGGCGCGTGGGTGCCAGCTGGCGCGCTGGCAGTGAGCTGGGGAGGCTTCAACATCAAGAAGTTCCTGTCGGGATTCCAAGGCAGACTTGCCGAGGAGCTGAAGAAGGCGGGCGGGCTGGCTGTGGCCAAGAAGCTCATGACGAAGAAACTTGCCCCAATCACATCAACGCTGATCTACTCCGCCGCAGATGCAGACGTAGGCGGCGCAGTGGTCAGAGCGGTGCCCTGCGGCGTCGTGCTGGGTGCCTACTGCAGGCTGAAGTCCCTGCTCGGCTTATAAATGTGAAGAAAATTCGTGAATGTGTCTGAAAGGCCTAACGTAGTTCTTGTCCCTACTCCCCGAACGCCGGAGTCGGCGCTTAATGTCCAGATCGAGTTTGAGAAGGAGCCTAAGGAGCCTTGGGAGGCGGCTCTCCTCAGCACATTGGAGCAGACGCTGGAGGAGATCACGAGGCTGAGGGCGCTGTCCGACACCTACCTGCTGGGCGGCACACCAGCGATGAACATGCCCCCTGCGCCCACGGCGCTTCCCCACATCCTCACAGCCCTCGCCTCCTTGGCGAAGACCATCGCCGCCGTCATCGAATCGCAGATAGCCAACATGGAAAAGATGACGGACAGAGAGGAGGCGACGAGGTTTGTGTCTAGAGTTTTAGGCGTCGGGCGCAGGCTCTACCACGCCTTCGGCATGACGGTGGCTGAGTACACATCCACAGTGGTGCACGGCCTCGTCACGGCGCAGGAAGCCAACTCCTTGGCGATGGGCGTGTTTACTGGCATGGTGCCGTTTAAGGCTGGCGGAGAGGTGGCGGTTCAGCAGGAGAGGAGATGAGCGCGCCTTTCCCCACCCCCGCCTCGCCAGCGGCAACGCCGACGCACGACACAACCACTGCGGCGGCGGAGACCGTCAGGACGGTGACGGTTACATACATCCACACGCCTACTGCGGCGGCTGAGCCCCCGCCAGACTTCGCCTCGTTGATCGCCTTGGCGGCTGTGCTGGCCTTGATGGGCGGCCTGATCGTGGGGTATCTCGCCGCCAGGTTTCTAATCATATCGAGGATGGATCAAGTGGCCCGGGCGTTTTTGGAGGGGCGGGAGGTGGCCCTCGCCGTAGGTCGAGACTTGAGGATTAGGGCCTATCCACTAAGGCGGCTGAGCCCCCACTTCGCGGTTTCGCCGGTCACCAACGCCTACATGGTGATCCCAGATGACTCCCGTCCGTTGGTGACTGAGGGAGGGCGGCAGGTGTGGGTGGCGCTTGACCTAGGCAGGGTCATAGCTCCGGCGAGCTTCAAGTATGACCCCTACTCGGAGCTGTGTATGGTGAGCGTGGTGCCGAGGGACTGCGAATCGCTGGAGACGCCTGAGTGCTGGGAGAAGCTGGCGAAGGCGGCGGCTGAGCTCGGCGGGTGGCAGACCTTCGTAGGGCCACTGAGGGTGATGGTGTCGATACCGACGGAGAAGGTGCTGTACATCCTAGGCGCCAAGGCCATGCAGTTGATGGCGTCCATAGGCCACAGGCTTGAGGCCTTCAGCCTCAGCTTGACGAAGACAGACGTGTTGAAGTGGTTCACGTCGACGCTCCAGACGACGATACAGCGCTACTGGATCTACATCCTGCTCGTGGTGATCATAGCCATCTTGGGCATGGCCATAGTCGGCACCGTGAAATGACGGAAATCGCCAGGTTGCTGGCGTACTTCCTACTGCCAAAGGACAGCTACTGCTTCCTGGGCTTCTGCCTCAGGCGCGACAGCGCCGCAGAGAAGACGTACGCAAAGGGCGGCCTGTACGCGGCGTTTGACGTAATGACGCCCTACATGCCTCAGATCAGCGTCCCCGTCGAAATCTTGGAGCCAGCCGACATGACCACGCCCTGCGGCGAAAACAGATGCAGATCAAGCCGGTGGCAGTACGCAAACCTAGCCGCCTTGGTGAAGAGCGCATATGGGCGGTCGGGCGTGTTTGCGGTTGCATACACCGCAGACGGCAATGTGCCCAAGGTGCCGAAGCGCCGCGTCAGCATAGAGCCGCCTGCACAGCCAGACGCGAGGTCGCTCAGAACCATCATGTCCGCCAGGATATCTGCCATGCGCGAATACATGAGAGAAACCTGCACGCCCGGCCACTGCCCCAGCTACATCTTTATAGTCAACGGGACGAAGGAGTACGAAAGACCTGAGGAGGTGGCGATGCAGATCATGAGGAGCCCTACCTCCATCTACGAAGTGCTCTACATCGACAGCAAGATAGCGGTCTACGCCGCATCGGCGTCACACCTCCACAGCCTAGCCGTCGTAGCCGTCGAGAAAGAAGAGAAATGAGGGTCAGGGTTACGTACAGGTCGAAGGGCTGGGGGTGGGTGAGACCGATCTTCCATGCGTGGCTTGAAGGCGACTACGTTGTGGTGGTGGGCGGCATGCGGTTCAGGTGTGCGCTTAAGAAGTATATATTTACGTCATCGTGGTGTGGCAGGAAGTATACTTACTACAGATCTACCGTGGACTGTCGCAGATGCAGACTGCTGTGTGAAGTGTTGAAGAGGTACAGGCTGGCTGAGGTGGAAGTGTTCAAGTCGCTACAGCTGAGACGTTGATATATATTTTCGGCGAAGAGCTACATATCTGCGGCGTAAGTTAAGACGGAAAATACATACAGTCAGGCCATCTGGCCCTCTCCCGCCTAAGGCTCTGTACTGAAGGCGAGCGCGTTGAGTCTCCTGTTTGTATATACAGAACAGCCTTTACGCGTTTGGCACCCTCGGCGGCGGCATAGAAATCTGCCGTTTAGAGCTCTAAAATACAGTGACAAGCGACGTAATTTCAATATTCTATTTATTTATTTATGTGACACTAGAGACGTGTCTACTGCCGCTGTACTTCTGGTCAAGGCGGTGTACGTGGCCAAGGACGTGTGCATTAGGATACCGGAGCCGCCGCCGTCTGACGTAGTGAAGGTCGAGGTAGACGGAAAGCGGCTCCGCGCCAGGCATTTGAAAATTCGCGTAAGGAGAGACGGCAGGGAGTACGTCTACCACTACCTCTGCTTCGGCTTGAACAGCGAGACGCTCCAGCTGTTGGGGAGGACGCTGGAGGTGCGCGTGCTGGCGACAGCGGCACCTGTCAAGGGTACGGCCAGCACTGCAGAATTGCCGATCCTACCACGGCAGTACCTCACGCTTCCGTGCACCGAGAAGATACTGAAGCTTCTGGAGATGGCTGGGGGGTGCATAGACGTGAGGACGTCCGAGGTGGGGATGGCGGTGATGTGCGCCGCAAGCACCATCAAGGCGGCGCTTAAGAAGCTCCAGGAAGAGGGTAAAATAGTGGAGGAGGGGTGGAAAGTATGTGTTTCCCGCTAGCGGAAGCTACAGCTAGCGGGGTTGGGCCTAGGCGCGGGTTCACCGGCGCCGCATGGGCCCCCGTCGATGCCGCGAAGCCCCCTATCTGCGGCCGCATCAAGGCGCCGCCTCACCGCAGTGCGGTTCGCAAGTCGACGCCGCCGCATGTAGTGACATCTAGAGATATTAAAAATTATGCATGAAAAGGATTGCAATGCCTGCACTGACCGTCAAAAAAGCCAGGGAGCTGGCGGTGAAGGCGCTGTGCAGGAAGCTGAGGAGCGGCATGGGGGACGTGGTCACCCTGTCGACCAAAGACTTCTGCAGAGACGTGAACCCCAAGCCATGCGGCGAGGCGCTGAAGAGTCTCTGCATCGAGCTCGGCTGTGTGAAGGTCTCCAAGAAGAGGTACGTGTTCCGACGCGCCGACATTAGCTTAAATATCTGCCGCCAAGAGACGGCACATGTATAGAACACAAATGTTCGATGTAAAACTGCCGATACGCTCCGCGAAACTCGGAGACCTGCCAAAGGAGCTGATGATCGGCATAGTGGTCGCAATAATGGGCATGGTGTCTGTGGTCATCGGCACGGTGCTGTTCGGCTCCACCGCGGGCATCGGCGCGTACATAGACAACGTCTTCAGGGGCATGGGCGTCCAGGCCAACATCACGGCGACGATTAGGAGCTTCAACTTCCCGGTGATATTCAACCTCTTCGGCATCGCGATGTTGATCGTCGGCTTCGTGATAATACTGCTCGGGTTGCTCAACATAGGGAGGGAGGCTCAGAGCGTCTGGAAGTCTTAAAACAGCCCCCCTTTTTCCATGTGTCCCCTCTCTGTTGTTTTCTTCTCGGCTTTTCTAGCCGGGGTCTTGGCAGGGGGAGCAGTTGCCGTATCTGCCGCAATGCTTGTGCTCAGCCTGCCAGCGGCATCCGTCGCAGTAATATGGGGCGGCGGGGTGATGGGCTCCCTGGCCGTGTTTGCCGCCGCCCTCGCCTGGCGGCTCACCTCCACCGCGTGTAGATCAGCAGAACGACAAGAGTGAGGACGGCGATCACTGCGAGAGGCGTCATCGGAGATATCACGTCTGTGAAGTCGCGGCGGAGGGGCGGGTACCTGATGATCGAGACGGCGTAGGGCCCCGGCGCAATCGGCACCACGGCTGGGCCGCATCCGTGCCACTGCCAAGTGGCGTTGGCAACTACTACGCATGTGGCGTCTGTGATGTTGAGCGCAGTAGACGTCCTGGCTGTGCCGTAGATCAAGTAGGCGCCGCTGGAGACCCTCAAGTTGTGGCCGCGGGGCACCGTGACGTTGGCTCCGTAGCCCATCACGGCGGCTATGTTGCTGACAGCGCCAGTCATCTTGACGTGGATGTAGTCCGTCACCGAGATGAAGAAGTAGGCGGCTAGGAGCGCGACGGCGAATGCGGCGAGAATCAAGACGAGTCTGATCATGTCTGCTCGCGGATTGCTGTGACTATGTGGATGACTGCAATTAAGATGACGCCTATCGCCGTCGTTTGGACTGTGGTGCGGAAGTAGGGGTACATGATGTCGAGGTAGTCGAACGCCTCTATGCGGATCCCCACTGCGGAGAGAGCCGCGTTTAGGTAGGAGACGAGCCACGTCACGACGTAGACAACGGTGTCTGCTGTGAAGAACATGAAAATGGCGGTGGCGATGACGAAAATCCACCCAACCATAGGCTCATTTTGCGTAAAAATTTATAAGTCTATGCGGCGGTCTGTTCATGATCCCCGTGCTGAACAGAGTGGGGAGGGCCGCCTTCATGTTCTACATGTTCTTCGTACTTGTGTCCTTCATAATTGGCGTTGCGTATCAAGTCGGCGGCGCCGAGCCGCCAAACGTATCTAAACAGCATGGGAAGATCCCCCAGATCAACCCAAGCACGACCCTGGGCAACTCGACCTACGACGCCGCGGTTAAGTACTTAGAGACAACGCAAAACGTGATGTTCCTCTCCTTCCAAGCCGCGGTGCAGTCCCTCACGTACATCCTAAACGCCGTGGTGAATATGGGCGGCTTCTTCGTCTCTCTAGCCCACGCCCTCTTTGACGGTACGCCGCTCCACGGCCCCGTCGTTGCCATGGCGGCTACGGTCGGCTACGCCATACAAGCACTTGCCTGGATGTGGATAATTTCAAACGTCGCCGCACTCCTCAGAGGAGGATGAGGCTTTCGCCAGTCGCCGTAGTCCTCTTCACCATCGCGTTCGCAGTTGTATCCATGCCCCTCCTCACAGCCCTCTTCACCAACATCGGCAACGTCCTCGCCGCCGTGCCCATCCCCCAGGCGGAGACCGAAGCCGACCTGGGGAAAAACATGCTGAAGACCATGTCCGACTGGATCTTCATGCTCCTGACCAACCCCCTCGCCCTCGTCACACTCGTAGCCACCTCCATAATCATATACGCCGCCGAGCAAGGCGTCAGGAGACAGTAATAGCTTAAATACGGAGACGCAGAGATCCACATGCTGACGGTTAAGCGCATAAGGGTCAAAGGCTTGAAGGGCAGGTTCAGGGTGACGCTGTACAGCAGGGAAGGAACATATGCGCTGTCGGTACCCAAGTCAGGGCTCGGCCACCTGTTGCTACCAGTGGCCAGAGCCCACCCGTTCGAGGTGCGGCTCAAATCTGCGGTGCAGGTGGACGTGCCAAAAGGCATAAAGCCAGTCGGCAAGACGGCACGCAAATCGCTGACATATACGCCTCTCAGGCCGAGGAAGAGACGTGCCACAACGCATGAAAAGACCACCCCGACGCCAAAGATCGAAGAGGTAACCTCAGCCGTATACGCCACACCAGCTAGAAAGAGCGGGAGAAAGGGCGGGAAGAAACAGTCAGTAGCCACCGCCGTCTAAGCTTTTAAACCTGCAACCCCTTTTTTCTATGCGGATACTCCTCCTAATCTTATCTTTAACAGTTGTCGTCTCGGCACAGTGGGCCCTAGACTCTTCTGCAACAGGGTACAGGGGGTGGACGCTTGGCGTAGATGGCACACTCCCTGTGTCGCTGACAGTCGCGGCGCAGTTGTTGCCGACGCCGTTTTGGCAGGAGTGGATTTTGGGCAACTGGACGATGGGCTTCGCCGTTGGGTACGGTTGCAGAATACAAGCGGGCCCCCTGCGCTACGGCATCTACGTCGGCGGCACTGGCGCATACATAGAGACACCCGCTGTGCGGTTGGGGCAGAACTTCACCGTCGTCGCCGTCGTCAAGCCGAGGTATACATCGACCGACTACGGCTACATCTGGCTCTGGCGTAAAGACGGGCCGTATTGGCATGGCGAAATCGGCGCCACTTATGAAGGCAGTCAGGCGGCTCCGCTCTTCACCGCCTTCCGCGTAACCGATGCGTCAGGCGCCGGAAGAGTCGTGGGCCACAGCGGCAGGCGCAACTACATTGCTCTCGCATATGTGGGGGAATACCGCCAGCGTGAAGACGTATACTATATGTACATCTACGCAGACAGGGGACTTGTTGCGCAGGCGTCGTTTCCTGGCCAGCGCGGCGGCGTTCAGAGCTCTGCGTTTAAGTTGGGCGTCTACGACTACGGCATTGAGCAACAGATGTGGTACGTCGCCTTCGCCGTCTACAACCGCTCCCTCTCGTCGGCTGAGGTTGCGGCGTGGAGACCTGAGGCGCCCGTCGGCGGCGACCTCGTGATGCACTACTACGCCCACCCCCAGCACGTCCGCGATGCCGACAGCGACGGCGTGTTGGAGTGGCTGGATCTAAGCGGCAACAACAGACACGCCAAACTACGTGGCGCCGTCCCGCAGTGGTTTGTGGAGCCCGCCGCCCTCAGCGCACAGCAGTGCGGCGGCGTCTCGCTGTCAGCGACGTGGGACGGCTCCCCCGCTGTTTCCTCCATCACCGGCCCCAGCCGCTCCGTCTTCGAGCCAGGTAGGGTGCACTTCGACGGGCGCACTGGCTATGCCGTGGTGCCGATAAGCTTCCACGGCTGGCCTGGACTTACGATCGAGCAGTATGTATACATCCCGCCGTGCAAGCCCATCCGCCACTGGAGCAAAACCAGCATGCACGGCAACACCTGGAATGCAAACAACACCTATGTGGGAATTTTTCAAACAATAAACGCTGGGTTCTGCAACCAGGTGTTTGTCTTATCTCTCGGCTACAGGCGCCCTGACAGCAGTGAAAGAGCTGTTGTCTACTATACATTGCCGTTTGGCAGGTGGCTACACTTAGTGCTGACATTCAACAGATCTACGCTGGTTGCGCGCGCCTACATCAACGGTACGCTTGTGAGACAGGGCACCTGGGACTATCAATACACTATCTTTGACTACCCGCCCACCAGGTCTGAGTACAGCAGGTTTGTCCTTGGGGCAAACATCTACTTTGGGGAATACACAGCTGTGGCATACGCCTACGTGCGGATCTACAGCAGAGAGTTGTCGCAGGGCGAAATCCAGTGGAACCTCCAAAACCCCAACAGCCCCGTCACCAACGGGCTTGAGGTCTGGCTTCACTGGGATTCTTTTAGGGGCAATCAATGGCTGGACAAGTCTGGCAGGGGCAGACATGCAACTGTCCACGGCACTGTCTACGCCTACCCCCACTGGCGGTGGACAGTTGGCGCGTATCTGCAACACGGCTACCCAGCCGCGTCCCCCTTGGTCGTTGCCGATCTCCGACTCAACAGCACGCCTTGGACGTCTGGCGCATTTAGGGGCGGCGCCGTTCCGCTGGTGCGCGTAGACGGCGCCTACGTAGACGCCGCGGCGTACAGCGGTAGCGGGTGGACTGTTGGCAGATACGTAGCGCCCAACTCGGCGCTTGGATTTGACGCGGTGTGGACGCCGAGTGAGAACCACAGGGGCTGGATCACCGTTTGGCGGGTCGGCGCTGTAGCGCTCAACGCCACGCAGGTCGGCGGACACAGCGTCTCTCTCAACGCCGCCTCCGTGCGGGGGTATGCGGGGATTGTTTCAGCTGTCTTGGGCGACGGACTCTACGTCAACGGCACCAGGCGCGTCTCCTTGCCGCGGGGCTCAAACGCCACATCCTTTTCGCTGTTGCCCTCGGCGCGGGGCGGAGCGAGAGCGTTGGTGAGATACGCCTGGCTGGACGCCGGTGTCAGTTATGGCGCCAACAGCTCCCAGACGTACGGCAACTACGGCGGCGTCTTATATACGCCGTCTCCACAGCCGTCTCCGTGGGCGTACTACGTAGACTTCAGGTGGTGGCCTCCCGTTGCTACGTGGGGCGTCCTCAGCAATCCGCCCTTCACGGCGGTGAGGCAGAGACAGCCCAACCAAGTGCTGACGCCTGTCCTGGTCTCCGGCTCTCCGCAGGTCTCCTCCTCACTGTGGGGGCCGTTCGGCGAGGTCTGTCTGGCGCAGGGCAACGTGGCGTTCGGCGTTAGGCATGTCTGGCTCGGCACTTCGCCGCCTACCTGCGTACTGTCCGCGTCTTACACAGCCAGCGGCTCGGTGCAGACAGCATCGTTCAACGCCACCGCCCCCATCCAGCTGTACTTCACGTCGTCGCCGATCCAGCACCCACATGCGGCGAATTCGGTGCCTGGCGCCAAGTTCTGCTCGCTTGACGCGAGGAACTTCACCGTGCCGTATCTCTCCCTGAAGGCGCCGGGCTCCACTGTGGTGACCGACCGGTGGGCGTGTGCGCCGTCTGACTACTTCGTGGGCGGGTACGCGGCGAATTCACAGAGGGGCTGGGCCCTCATCGCGCCAATAATGCGCGCCTTCAGGATCAACACCACCTCCGTCGTTTACTTTGGCCCTGGCTCTGCGGGGCTTGCCGATGCCCGCACCGTCTCCGCCATGTCGGCTCAGGCGGTGGACGGCAGGGTGTGGCACATCTACACATCTGGCACAGGCGTCGCCGCGGCTACGTCGCTCCAGACGCCGCCGAGCGTCTCCAGCACGGGTGGCGCCGTGTCAGCGATGTTTGGAGTGCCGCGGTCGCCGTCGACCATCCTCAGCGTGTGGTGGGCGGACGGCTCTAGGTACTACGTCACTGCGGCTGGTCTCGCAGATGCCCCCATTGTCTACATATCATCTTTCACAGGCACGCCAGTTACGATCTACGCCAGTCTCAACGCGCCCTCTGGCAACAGCTACCACGTCGGCATCTTGAGCAACAACACGTACATGTGGGCAATCTCCCTGACGGGGCCTGCGACGTTCCCAGTCTACATCCCCGCGGCTGGCTACTACACCGTGCGGCTGTACCGCGGCGCCGACAAGGTGTGGGAGAAGAGCGTCTACTTGTCGTCCGCCGTTGCGCTGACGATCGGGCCGGTGGAGGTGCCCGTCTTCACGGCGGCGAACCCCGTCTCCCTCTACACTCCAGCCGCGCCCAAGCCGCCGGTGTTTGTGCCGTCCATAACTATGCAGATGCCGCCGCATGCAGTCGGCATACTCCTGCTGGGGGTCTTCGCCGCGGCTTACGTCTCCACGCGCGAAATATCGCTGGCGTCGCTGATCGCTGGCGCCGTGGTAGCCGCGCTCGGCGTGTTGATAAACACGCCGATTTACGGAATCGTCGGCGTTTTCCTCCTGGCGTTCGGTCTCTGGAACAAGGCCCGGAGGCAGGGTTCGACGTGACGGCCGCAGTCCTCCTCCTGCTCCTCGCCGCGGCCGCCGCGTTTGGGCAGGTGGCGGTTACGCAGGTTCAGCTCGGCACAGAGACATACATCGCAGTTAAGATAAACGCAACCCAGCAGTACAAGGCCAACTTCACCGCGCTCGCCTATGCCAACGCGTCTGGCGTCTACGTAGCGGCGAACCCCCCGACGCAGAGAATCGCCTGCTACTGGGACGGCAGGTGGTACAACGGCACCGGCCTGGTCATGATACCTAACTCCACCGCCAGGCCGGTGTGCTGGTTCGCTGGCTTCCCCTACCCAGTCGCCGTGGTGCCGATGAGGGAGGAGATCCCCCCGTTTCCCCTGCCGCAGTACGCCTGGCTCGTCGGCATAGCGCCACTGGTCGGCGCGTTGATGTGGCGGAGGATCGAGGTGGTTGGCATCGTCGCCATAGCCACTGCCATAATCAACGCCTGGGCATACCCCATCTGGGGCTACAGCCAGAACCAAGCCATCGCCGTCTCCATGACGCTGTTGACGATAGGCACGATACTCATACTGGCGTCTCGCGCCGGCGAATAGCTTAAATATCGACACGCAAGCTTTTTCGTGCTGCCAAAAACGCGCACCGCAGAGGTGGTCTCTAAGCTTGACCCTACGGCGCTTGAACGGTCTGGCCTAGACCCGCAACAAGTGAGGAGACAGATCGAGGCGGAGACTAGGAAGATCACGTCCCCACCTCCACCGTCTCCTCCCCCACAGGAGTCTCCTCCTTCACGGACACCATCACCT
>Ga0081478_137202_pt1 | contig 14249 bp, 4 predicted proteins | sample OctSprmetagenome_FD_70983 | JGI IMG/M metagenome (GOLD analysis project Ga0081478, IMG submission 70983) | Hot spring and microbial mat streamer communities from Octopus Spring Streamers, Yellowstone National Park, USA - T=80-84 v2 (version 2) | ecosystem: Environmental > Aquatic > Thermal springs... | reverse complement strand
TGGCGTCTGAAACTGCTTTAACATCAGCTCTAACCCTACCCTCGCTAGCCGTTATAAGCTCTGATAGTGTCCTGGCGTTAGTTGATATAGCTCCAACAATCCTACCCTCGCTATCGCTTAGAGCTGCTACAACCCTACCAGCCTGGTCTGTGACGACCTTCGTTATGCTTAGGTTAGCTGATCTGATGAGGGTCGCTAGCCCAGCTACATCTGTTGAAAGCCTGGCTACACCACTGCCAACATCGGTTAGCTTAGCGTCCATATCGCCTAGCCTGGCTAGTATAGCGTTGTTCTGGTCTGCAACTGTTAGCACAGCATTAGCTACAAGGCCTACGTTAGTGTTAACCTCCACGAGTAGAGCTCTAATATCAGATCTAGCGGCTGCAATATCACTTCTTATGGTTGTAACAGCTGTTCCTAGAGCTGTGCTTAGGGTGTCAAGCTTACCGGATATAGCTGTAAGCTGCTCTAGGAGCTGCTCTAGGGCACTGTTGAAGACGTCTACACCTGTGAATATAGCTGCTATGAGATCCGATAGCGTAGCTGGCGGCACTGCTACACTTGTTACATCTGATGCTATATCCTCAGCTGCTATTGGCGAGAACTTCGCCCTAACTGTCGCCACTACCAGTAGATCTTTCCCTATGGCGTCTGCCGGGGCTGTGAACCTAGAGTAGAATATCCCTTGTCCTGGGACGGCTACCGTTGTAGCTGGGGTGAAAATCCTAGTCCCATCGCCAACCCTTAGGTAGACTGCTAGGTCAACTCTCATAACCTGATCCTGTCTAGCAAGGCTTCCACCGTAGAATGCTAGAACCCATATATCGAGCGGGAGATCCGCGAACTTAGCAGCACCAGTAACAACTCTGACCGTGAATGGTGGTGGAACACCTATAGTTATTATTATCTCAGCCTCAGCAGGGCTCTGGTGAATTCTTATAGTGTAGACTCCAGGAGTCCTTATAATAGATGGGAGGTCGATCCAGCAAGTAAAACTACCCTTAGGAGAGGCTACAACGCTCGCAGGGCTAGCAGCAGGGCCTGAGAGCAGCGGTATGTCCCTTAGACCCAGCGTTGGAATATCATATTTAACAGCCTTACCAGCCTCGAAACCATAGCCTTGCACGGTCAGGTTAACAGCAACAGGGAGGAACACCCTCTTCTTAGCAACATTATCAGCGGGGTCGACTGCAGCAAGAGTAGCACTAACATTAAGCATCCTCCGAACAGCTGGATCACTAGTTGCAACTACTCCTAGTGTTTTTACCTCTACTCGTACTTGGTAGCTTCCAAACGGAGCTTCTGGTACATCGAATGTTGCGCTAAGGGATCCAACACCAGTCCTTGTAACGTTAAGTGCAACGGTTATGGTATCAGGGCCCACCAGGGATATATTGAACCTTAACGCTCCAGGAGGAGCACCGTAAACTAGGAGTGTGAACTTCCTAGCAGCCTCAGGCTCCCATGTAGCGGGGGACGGGAACTTCGTAGCACCCAAGTCTACCCTAGCAGAGGCTGTTGGTAGTATCTGTATTATCCTGGGTCTAGGCTCTATGAAAACCCTCACAGTACCGAGGCTTACAGTTCCCGTCGTTGTTGCTATATTAGTTGTAGTTGCAGGATCTCCGGTGTAAACCCTTAGGGTGACACTGTTACCAGGGTATAAGGCTATCCCTGGGGGTATCTGGACTATGGCTCCGAAAGAGCCGTTACCGAAGACCCCTGTGGAGGCTGCTACCGTGAGTGGTATTCTAACAGTGCCATTCACGAGGTCTATGTCTGGGGTTACGACCAGGAATCCTCTACCAACTATGAACAGATGCTCTCCAGGAGCGAATGTGGGTGATGTTAGAGCGCCTGCGTTGTCAAAGCCTTGTACAGTTATCGTCGCGTTAACTCTGATGGGGGATGGCCCTGCTAGAGCCTGTCCTGCTGAGACGTTAACAGTGGCTAGTATGGGCCTCCCACCGTAGGGGTTATCGGGTATCGTTACAGTGAATGAGGTAGTTCCAGTATCAGCGGGGACTGCAATGGATGATGCTGGAGAGGCTTTCACCGGTAGCTCGACGTATGTGAAGTCAGGGAGCCTGGCGAAGAATGCTACGCTGGGAGTGTACGTTCCAGGCTTGAAGTTTCTAAGCTCTATGCTAGCACTACCTCCTACCACTCCAGGTGAGGGGGTGAAGCTGAATCTTACCGTTGGGTATATGTTTACTGTCTGGGTCCACCCTACGCTGGCCACCGTGAAGTTAAAGATAGCGGTATCTGTAGCTTTGCCGGTCGCTACTATCCTGCTCTTATCTATTTTTGTCCAGTTAACGCCTGATATTGTTGTGCTACCGTTCTTCACTGTTGCTATGAGCTTGAAAGCCTGGTAGGCTACGGTTATAGTAGCGTTAACGGTTGTTAAATCTGTTGGGAATAGTAGTGCGAAGTCTCCTATGGTCCCGTTAAGCCTTACAACGTTGTGGGGTGCGTCTCCAGCTTGTTTGCCGAAGTTCTTAGGGCTCCTCAGGAAGTTCGTCTTATCCCTTGCTGCAGCCTTGGTACCGTTTGATGCGTATAGCTCTTGTGTTCCCTTGATTAAGGTGAAGTTGACTGCATCAGCTCTCTCTAGGGTTCTACCTTTACCTATGTCGAAGTCTCTGCCTATAGCTGATAGGTTTAACACGAACTCAGGATAGTTAGACCTGCCGAAGAATGTGTAGTAGGCGAAATCCCTCCTGGGGCCGTCTGTTGGAGCGTGTAGAACCTTTAGAGCTCTCTCTATGATAGCGGTGTCTACTAGCAACGTGAAGGCATCTGATACTACTGCTATAGCACCTGTAGCCCTTGATGATGTAACCTTAAGGTATATACTGCCTGAACCTGCTCCAAGCCACCCTCTTACGGTCTCGTTTACAATTAGTGTTCCGAAGATAACACCTGGGGTTGTCCCAACAGCTAAGGTCGCTAGGAGGTACTCTTCTACACCAGGATTAACCAACGTTGTATCAGGGTTCTTGCTAGCCCAGAAGTATAGCACTGGAGCACCTTGAACGGGGTGGCCTGCTATCAAAACCGTCCTATTGAGTATGAAGCCTAACTCCCCACCAGCTGTTATAACGAAGTTCGTAACCCTTAATGGTGTAACCTGAGCGCTAACAGGGACCGCTGCTATTAATGGTGCTAATAGCGGTAGCACGAACAGAGCTACTACTAGTAGGGAGGCCAACCTCCTAACATCCAATCCACTCACCCAAACCCACCATGCCATAATACTCTTGGCTGAGGAGAGGGGGTATTTAAGGGTTACACCCCAACACCCTAAAAACCAGAACCCCCAAACTCCCAGGAGGTCTACCAGGTAACTCTAACCAAAACCGATATAACCAATATAAGAGAAAACCGTGTTATAACCCAGGAGCTCTAGAGTTTAGGGTGATCCTACCATCATTATTAAAACGTTTTAACGTTAAGAGTATTAAATTACTGCACCACCGTACCTCATAAACTTAGTTCATGTCATGAGCACCTTTCATCACCTAACAACACATTCCTCTGAGCTACTCTAGAAGTAATCTTATCTTAGTAGGTCTAGCTATATGGGAGAAACCTGGGCGTAGAGGCTTACAAGGGATTTCGTGAAACCTCTAGGGTAAACCTAACATCATTGGAGGTTGCACGAACATAGAAACCTCCAACTTGGTACCAGAACAGTTAATAGTGTAGAGAATGTTTCCCCGCACTCCTCATTAAACCTATCTAAGTTTGTTCGAAAACTGTTCGATATTGTTCGAAAAACATGTTCGATACCGTTCTGTGAAGTGTTCGAGGAACAACATCGAACACCTACTTGAACTCAAGCACATCCATGTCGAATGTGCGAGTTGAACGTGTTCGATTTAGTGGGAAGTAAGCGTTCAATATCTAGTGAACCCTAACGGCTTGCACAAGCCTAGCAGTAACCGGCTTACCTGGTTGCATGATGAAATAGTGCTGGTTGTTGCACGTCCAACTAACTGTACAATTAGTATCCGATTAGGGTGTCCCCTGTGTTCAACTGGACGTTCAATGTAAGTGTTTCCAATGTGAAATTTTGGACACATTAGATCGATATTGGACAGTCCTTCAACTGTTTAAATTGGACATGTTGTTTGTGTGTTCAATGTAGACGCGTCCAAGTTCAACATGAGTGTCCAATGTTGTCCAATAGGTTCGATTGGACGTACAATTGGACAATATTGGACACGAAATTGGACAACATTGGACATGCTTGAATAAACTTGAACAGTATTAGGGGTTAAGGAGGGTTTGAAATGGGGTTAACTAAGCTATCAAGATAGGTTTAAACGGAAACCGATGAGAGCCTCTACAACGCCGCCTCCTACAACATGGGGAGCTCCTCCACCTAAATACGCTTAGACTTTAACCAAGGGTTACCTAAATAGGTGCTTCACGAAACTCCGTGCATAGCTCCGACCGCCTCGAAGCTCTAACGTAGCACCTCATTACAGGCTCTCGATAAGCATGAAGGGTTATTATAACGAGAGTATTCCAGCATCTCGGAGAACCTCCTAGGAAGTAACCTTAACATATGATCAAAGTGTTAAACCGTATCACGAGATCGATCATGGAGGCCTAGTCCTAGTACTGAGGTCCTGGGATAGCGTGCAGACATGGAAACGTCGACCTTGATAACCGTTCTAGCTTCGTACAGGGTAGTTAAACCTAAATAAACCCTCATACCATAAGATGTTCAGCTGTGCTAACTAGAAAGGGGATGAAGAGCCCTAAATAACTCTCATGATGACGGCTGAGATTACTTGGAGTACGTTTAAGTTCCTAGACTGGGAGCCGGGTTGGAAGGTATTACAGATGGGATCGGGAAGCTCTCTGGGTGGATCTAAGGAGTTGTAACTCTCCTTGGATTTCCCATGGCTACCCCTATCTAGAGCTACTAACAGGGTTGAGTTTGTGAGGATAGACGTTCTAGAGCTTCCATTATGTCTAACTTAACGGGTTCCAGTGATCTATCAGACGCTAATGTTGATCTTAGGATGCTCCCTCTAAATGATTAGAACGACCTTCACGATAGAAACCTACCCGAGAGCCACAGCTGGTATTCCTGAGAGTTCTAACCGTTAAGGTAACTCTATCGAACACATGAGCTATCCCATCTACCCCCACACTACCAGGTTTTAAAGCCCTTACACCTAGAGAAGCTTGTATGAATGTAGAGCTAGGGTTAGGTCTAGACCCTAGCCTAGTGGGAGTTCTCACTACCCAAGGATACCTTCAACCACCTCCATGTACTAAGCTGGAGTAGCTCCATAACCTCAAGGTGGCTTCAAATAGCTTACAACGTGAATAGACGAACTTGGAGCTCTAACTCTAAGCTAACAATGCTCGACCTCAGCCTCTCAAACATCGCACTTCAAAGTTCTCAACCACACAACGTTGTCTAGAGTGAGTTTTATCTATAGATCTTAGAAGTTGAGAAGGCCGTTGAAGGGGACGCTAATAGAGCTCTAGTTGAAGCTAAGGCTGGGATCCCAGGATGCTATGAAGGGTCATAGGGGTACTCATAGGCTACATGAGGGGTTTGAGTTAAATGGGTTAAATGGATAGCATAGAAATGGTATTAAAGGGGATAGAAGGCTGGAATCCCTTAAAAAGACTTTGAGTACCTTATCTGTGAATGAGCTTAAGTCGATGGTAGGAGTTACTATGGAGGATTACATTGCAGTACGACTCTCTAGGTGGCTTGAGGAGAAGGGATACAAATGCGATGTCAGAACCAGGGTCACGATCATGGTTAACCCCGTAACAGGAGACTCAAGGGAGGTCGACGTTATATGCTGGAACCCACTAGTAGTAGGAGAGGTCACAACAATCAAAGCAGTAGATGAGGCTGAGAGGGGGATAGAGAAGCTACTGGATAACGTAGCGTATGCTGAGAAAGTAGTGGGGGTTAAGCATTACGCTAAGGTGCTAGCAGTAGAGGGGGCACCAGGTGAGGTTGTAGAATACCTAAAGAGGAGAGCCAAAGAACTAGACGTAATCTTAGTACTAGCAGAAGGTACTAGGATTTAAGACCTTCAAGGCGACCCCGCAACTGGAGAGAAGATCTAGAGAGCTAGACATAACCCCGGTGCCAGATAGAAGGTGTTAGGGTTTAAGACCTTAATCTTTAAAAGCTCCAATGCATGTTAACAGAGTGGGGGGCGATGACTGGAACGCCGGGGGCTAACGCTGTGTGGGATTGAATGCCGTTCATGGCGGGGCTGAATGGTGAGGAAGGCCCTCATGCCCACGGGAATCCAGAACATGGAGTTGAAAGAACGAGGTATTTGAGGGAGAACTCTAGGTGAGCCTCAACAGCAAACTGAGGGTCGAGTTTGAGGGTTTTAACAAGCAAGTCTACCACCAGGGATTCTACATAGAAACCCCTCCTCCTAGCCTCCTCTACAAGCTTGCTTGAAACGTAGAGTGTCAAAGCCCCCAACCTCCATTGATCCCTATAGGTTCTCAAGGCTTATGAGCTTACGTTAAACACTGTGGTTGAATGTTGCCCTTGTTATGGTGATGGGGGCTACGGGCTATTGGTGGTGCATCCTCTAGGTGGGGGTGCCTACAAGCTGTTAGTTTATAATAACTTTTGGTTGCGAGAGTGCTATATGGTTTGAGGTGGGGTGTATGCATGTCAGGTTTGCTGGCTTACTTCTACTGGTTTTCATCTTATCCTCTGTGCTCCCAGCTTATGGTTTTGATTTGTGGAGCTCCGGGGGCTCTATGTCTATTCCTGGTCCGTGGAGGTACTGGTTTGTTGTTCTAGGCGATTCTAGCGATGTCGTTGACGTGGAATCCCTCATGGCTTTATCTAGGGATGTGCAGGAGCCTGTTGTTAGGGTTATCGAGTCTCTTGGTGGCAGGGTTATCCATAGGCATTGGGTTGTGAACGCTGTATCCTTTGAGGCTTCACCTGATGTAGCTTTGAGGATCGCATCTCTAGGCTACACCGTCATCCCCTCTTTAACCTTTGAACCCCAGATGGTTAGAGCTCGCACCCAGGGTGGTGTGGAGCCGCTCGACCCTATCGGTGTTGATACTATTGGTGCTAGGAGGCTTCACACTTTGGGGATAACAGGTGCTGGTGTTAGAGTTGCAGTCATAGATACTGGGGTTGAGAACCTACACCCATGGCTGGTGAGGGGTGGTAGGAGTGTTGTAGCATGGGAGGTTGACGCTACGGGTACTGGTGTAGTGGATTACTGTGGTAAGAGAATCGGCTTCCACGAGGGCGGATTTCATGGGACGCACGTTGCGGGGATTATAGCTGGGCAGCATCCTAGAACACTTGGTGTGGCACCGGGTGCCATGATATACGATGTAATCGTCTTCAGGGAGGAGGCCTACTGTTGGTGGGCTTACACTCACGACATAGTGAGGGGTGTTGAGCTAGCACTCCTAGGCCCTGATGGGAGCCCTAATACTGGGGATGAGGCTGATGTTATAAACCTAAGCCTTGGATCCCTATGGCCGCCATGGTGGGTTGTAGATGCTAGGAGTGGTAGGGTTGTGGAGCCTCTGGTTAGAGCTCTTGAGAGAGCTGTAGGCATGGGTAAGGTTGTCGTGGTTGCCGCTGGGAACGCTGCGGGCCACATGACCATTAATACCCTATGCGCACCCCAGGGAGTCATATGTGTTGGCTCGTCAAACCAGCTGGGTACCAGCAATAGGGGCGATGACCGGATCTCATGGTTTAGCTCTAGAGGCCCACTACCATGGTTCGACGTAGGCCCTACGGTCGTCGCACCCGGTGAGAGGATATACTCTACGATACCAACAGCCCTCGCCTCCCAACTGCGTCTACCAGAGCCAGCTCTAGAGGCTAGCGGGACCTCAATGGCCGCACCCCACGTCTCGGGAGCTGTAGCACTACTACTAGAGCATTACAGGAGGCTGGGTAGGGTTCTAACAGTTGATATGGCTGTAAGGCTCCTAGTACACTCATCCACAACCATTAGAACCACGCATGGACTGGATCTTGCTGGAGCTCACGAGGCTGGAGCCGGGCTCATAGACGTCTATAATGCTGCTTTCACGGAGCTCATAGTAGATGTTAACGGTAGCTACATGGCAACGGTGATAGCGTTAGACGATAAGATTAACCTAAGGCTAACAGCCTACAACACCGGGGCATCCCCGGTAACAGCTGATATCAGGGTGTGGCTTGATGATAGCTTTAGGCCACCAAGGGAGGGTTACGAGCACGCTGTAGCAATCTCACCTAGCAGTATAACAATACCACCTAGTGGTAAGGTCGAAGCCACCATAACAGTTGATGCTGAAAAGCTACCTCCAGGCATCTACGGGGGCTACATAGACCTAGTTACTAGTGGTAGGAGCTACAGGGCCGTCGTATCACTAGTGGTGCCAGCTAAGCTTGAGAGGGTTGAGCTAACAGCTAGATCCGAGGTGGAGCTCCTGATAGGCAGGTATTCGGGCCCAGGCTGGACCCCGTTCGAGTGGGTTGTAGCAGTCTTCTACATCGATAAGCCTCTTAGGGAGCTTGCAGGTGTCAGGGTTGAAGTTGAGGACGTCTACGCAGCGCCTGTAGCCGTTAAGGTATTCGATGTAGGGGCAGGCCTCATGGTGTCCGCAGGGCACCCAGGCTACATCCTAGCCAGTCAGGGCTTATACGTTATCCTGGTCGAGCTTGACATCCTATACTGGTTCCTAGGCTTTACTTTCAAAGGCCTCCGGGGTAGGGTGGTTTTAGAGGCTCCGCTCTTCGAGGAGTCGGTCTCAACCCTTAGGGATTACGTAGAGTCACAGCTATCAATCTTATCCACAAGGGTCTCCAACGTTGAGTCGAGGGTATCAGATCTAGAGTTGAGGCTGAAGGGCCTGGAGTCCAGGCTTTCAAGTGTTGAGGTTACACTACAAGCAATCCAGTCCAGGCTTTCCGATGTAGAGTTAAGGTTTAACACTCTATCACAGGAGCTCTCAGCGGTGAAAACGCAGGTCGAACTGCTGGCTAGGAGTTTGAGCGATCTATCATCCAGGGTTTCAGGTCTCGAACTCTACTCTAGGATGCTAGCATCTAACATCTCAAGGTTGGAGCTCTCACTAGCAAAGCTTGAATCCAGGGTTTCAAGTCTTGAGGTTGAGCTGGCGAACAACAAGGCTGTCTTGGAGAGGCTGAGAGGGGATCTAGAGGCTTTGAGAGGCGAGCTTCTAGAGGTGAGCAGGAGGCTTAGACTGGAGGTAGAGTCGACGAGAGGCGAGCTTGAAAGCCTATCGAGGAGGCTTAACGAGACAACTGTAACACTTAAGGCCTTAATAGAGGCCGGCGAGGCTAGGACAGCCAGGGCCCTAGAGGAGCAGGCTAAGCGCATAGAAGGCCTAGCGGGGAGCGTGAAACTCCTATCAGAAACCCTGGAGGCGAGCCTAAGAGATGTTAACAAGACAGTAAGCCTAAGACTGGAGCTCCTAGGAGCAAGGATATCAGAGCAAGCAACCCAGCTTAGGATGATGGAAGATAGGGTGAAGACACTCAGAGAAGACCTGGAGAAGACATCCAGAAACCTGGAGGAGGCGAGGAGAACACTAGAGGATATGATAGCAAGGGAGACAAGGGAAGCCCAGGAGACAGCAGCGAGAAGCACCATGATAGGCCTAGCAGCACTAGCAATAGGCCTAGCAGCGGTGGCAACAGCAGGCTACACAGTGCTGAGATCGAGAAGAGCAACCTAGAGCTTGACTCCGCTACCTCCTCCCTATCCACTACATTTTACAAACCGCATATCACCCTAGAAGTTTGAAGGTCATATGAATTTACATGAATAACGTGTAAACTCCGTAGGCCGCGGCCACCACACCGAGTACACTATAGTGGAACCCACGGCTTCCCCTCGGCACCCTAACTAGGGTAACATCTAGCTGTGGGGTTCAATGTAAGCTCATAAGCCTTGAAGACCTAAAGGGATCAATGGAGGTTGGGGGCTTTGACACTCTACGTTCCAAGCAAGCTTGTAGAGGAGGCTAGGAGGAGGGGTTTCGATGTAGAATCCCTGGTGGTAGACTTGCTTGTTAGAACCCTCAACCTCGACCCCCAAGTTGTTAGTGATATCCACCTAGAGCTCTCCCTCAAATACCTCGGTGAGGGTAGGGCTTTGGTCAACAGGGATCCTGTCCGGGCTAGTGAGAAGCTCTACAAGGCTGCTGAGGAGGCTGTCAAAGCCATAGCCATATTCTACAACCTACAGGATGTTCTCGCTGGGGTTGAGGAGAAGGGTAGATGGACTGTATCATATCTTGAGAAGGCTGTCGAGGCTATTAGTGAGAGGCTTGGAGGATGGTTCCTACAATCCTGGGATAACGCTTGGGCTCTACACGTCTGGGGTTTCCACGAGGCTAAGCTAGACTCTAAAGCCGTGGAGATAAGGTTACCCTATGTTGAGAGGATGGTTTTAGAAGCGGAGAAGATCATAAGAGGGAGGATTGAACACTCGTGAGCCCCCTAGGTGAAAGGATAACAATGTAACCCACCACGCTAAAGCAAGCAAGTAAACTCCAGCCTTGAGAACTTAGGGTGCAGGCGGAATTCTAGAAAGCTAGACATAACCCCGGTGCTAGATAGGAGGTGTTAGAGTTTAAGACCCCAATCTTTTAAAACTCTGATGCATGTCAGCGGAGTGGGGGGCGATGACTGGAACGCTGGGGGCTAACGCTATATAGGATAGAATGCCGTTCATGGCGGGGCTGAATGGTGAGGAAGGCCCTTCATGCCCACGGGAATCCAGCACATGGAATTGAAAGAGAGTAACCCCTGGCTTCGGGAGTCTCTTGATGGCCCCCCGGGAGTTTGGGGGTTCTGGTTTTTAGGGTGTTGGGGTGTAACCCTTAAATACCCCCTCTCTCTCGACCCAAGATTACGGCATGGTGGGTTTGGGTGAGTGGGTTGAGTTACAGGCTTGTATCGGCTCTCGTGCTGGCAATGCTACTGCTACCTTTGCTAGCGCCCTTTGCGGGGTTCGTGGTGCCAGCTAGAGCTCAATCTGAGATCTTCACCATAACATCTGTCCTAGCAGTGCCTGAAGCCCTCCTAGGCTTCTACCTCAACTACACTCAGGCTAGGTCTGTTGTCGGGCTTACAGGTTTAACCCTAGAATTCTACATTTCAAATGACGGCGCGGCGGCTATACGTACTGGGGATGTCCGTATAGCTAGTGTTACAGTTACAACTGATACCAGGGATGTCTTTGGGACGCTAAAGCTACCGGATAACACTACGCTATTCAACCTACTAGGCAGATCTACGGGAACACTATTCGTTAAAGTCACAGACGGCTTTAGAGTTATTGTTGCAAGCGCGCCCTTCAACCTAAGCGCATCAGGGCTATTCAGAGCGCTAAGCATATCCAAGACTAGGCTGGCATTCTACAACAACACGGAGTTTGGAGTCACAAGCGCTACAAACCTAACAATAGACCTTAGGCCCTACGGGCTAGACGGACGAGGCATCACGCTAGGAACTTTCGATTACAACATTACAAGGCTTGTAAGCGAGGAGCATGTGTACAGGCTGGTAGAGTTCGACAAGACACGTGGCACTTACGAGTCGGACGTAGCCAGATGGAAAGCTCTGAACTCCTATGGCACCCACTTCACGGTTAACTTCACGAGGTTAAAGGAGTTCCCGCTGAACAACCCTGAGAGGACTGCAACCTTCCTGGGCGTTGAATTCAACTACGAGGACTTCGTAGTAGAGTACTTCGCCGGAGTCTACAAGAACTACAGGAACGCCATAAAGGTTGATGCCGGCAGGCAGGTTAACACCGAGCCCAAAGACTTCACGAACGAGGTTGAGGTTAGGTTCAGCCTAGCATTGCCTAGAACTAGGACCGTAGACATATTCCCGAGCGTGGCAGTCACATCTGTGAACAGGGACGCGCGTGGTGTTACAGGAGAGCTTAACGTAGGTGATGAAGTAACCTTCGATCTAAGGAACTTCCCGAAGAGAATGTCGATATTCTGGGAGGCTTGGGTTTACGGTGCAACACTATCACCAAGGCTATACGATGTTAACATAACTGCTATTAACGCAGCATATAGGACCGACGCTACAGGTAGCGCTTCCTTCACGTTATCAGTGCGTGCCGCCCAGTATGGTGGTAGGGTTATAGCCTACACGTTCACGACCGCTAACGCCACCCTAGGGCCCTTCAGGGGAGCTCCTGCAACCAACACTACGACCAACGCTATATGGAGGGAGGCTATCAAACCACACGTCTACATATGGTCGTTCAACGATCAAGGCGCGATAAGCCCCACCAGGCCTATAGCCCCAGGATCCTACGTTCTAGTAGTTGGCAGAGGTTTCATAGCCGAGCCTCTGAGGTTCGAGCTCGTAAGACAAGATGATGGCGTTAGGCTAGCTGAGCTAACGATGAGAAGGATGATTGGGGTTCTCGATAACGGTAGCTTCGCAGCCATAGTACAGCTCCCAGTAGACCCACTACCACCAACTCTAGATGACAAAAATGTCTTCGTTGTCGCTAGGGGCACTGTTACCGAGACCAACGTTGGTAGAACCGCTAATGTACTCGTAGAGCCAGGTGCTAGAACCCTAACCCTAGACTATGATGGTGATGCAGCGGCAGTCTACATAAACCCGGATCCCAGAGCTGTTAGCGTAAGATCGTTTGATAAGAACATAATAGCCCTCGGTGGAGATGTCTTCCCACATGCCGCCGCATGGGAGCCTGTGGAGAGGAGGACTATAACTGTTGAGGCTATAGGCCTTAGCAGAGCTTGGGCTGTTAGGGCTGTGGGCGTAAACCTTACAAGCATAGACAATCCAACACCCGGCCTCACCTACAGGGCTAACGCAACCCTAGCATTGAACGAGCCGGTTACATTCGGGTACTTCAGGAAGACGTATCCTGTGCCAACACTACCACACACCCCCAGCGGCTACCAGGTCAAGGTGTTTAACAGAACTACCGAAATTGGAAGCTCAGACGCGAGTAAAGCTAGAGCTGCTAGGATTAACGCAACCATAGCCGTCATAGACCCCGCTGACGGTGTGCCCAGGAAGGCTGTAACCCTAGCATCAATACAGGATGTAGATGTTATAGGCTACGGTTGGGCTGCCAGGCTAGATGCTAGCCACGATGTACAGCCTGTAGCGTTCGCTAGGGAAATACCTCTAGCTACCTCAGGCGTTGATGGTAGCCTTAGGGGTACTGTGAGGCTCCCACTATACGTATCACAGCCTGGAAGCTACAGGATACTGGTGTACCAGGACGAGACTAGGGTATCGCCATCTAAAAGATTATCATCGTTCGTCGATGTTAGCGTTGGTGTTCTACCAGCTTTCACCATCAAGCTTATGACCTCCGCTATTAAGCTAGCAGATCTACCTATAGACGTCTGGGTTGTAGCCTACTTCGGCGGTAGCGTTGCTAGCGTTGGCCAGGTTGTTAGTGTTACTGTCGATGCTATAGCTAGGGATGTTGGTAGGAGGACCATAGCTCTAGCACCAGAGCCTCAAGCAGGAACTAGGGCTGTCTTCTACGGCTCCATAGACCTGGTTAAGACTTTCGGTGATGCCGTTAAGGGCAAGGAGGTGCTGCTTTCAGCCACAGCTATTGGAAGGTATACTACTGGAGCCCCACTACAGGAGGCCTACGATGTAGCTGTCGTAAGCGTACCACCGGCAACCATATCTGATATACTATCAGCAATAACCTTGAGCTTTGATATCATCGACAATTTCGTGGCGCAGCTCACAGCCATATCAGATAAGCTTGATGACCTAAGCAAAGCTCTGGGATCAGCTGTTACAAGTATTAGAGGTGATATTGCGGCCGTTAGATCTGATATTGCAGGCGTTAGAACTCTACTCCTGGAGGTTAACACTAACGTAGGCCTTGTAGCTAATGCTGTGCTAACAGTTGCAGACCAGAACAACGCCATCCTAGACAGGCTTGCTAAGATGAACGCAACGCTGGTTAGCATTAGCGGTGGTGTTGCCAAACTCTCAACAGACGTGGCCGGTGTCGCCAGCCTCATCAGGGCAGCCAACCTAAGCATAACGAAGGTCGTCACAGACCAGGCTAATAGGGTTGTAATAGCTCTAAGCGATAGTGAGGGTAGGATTGTTGGAGCAATATCGACCAACGCCAGGACACTATCAGAGCTCATAACAGCCATGGAGGGTAGGGTTAGAGGTGACGTTAAAGCAGTTTCAGACGCCC
>Ga0081478_162837_pt1 | contig 14275 bp, 14 predicted proteins | sample OctSprmetagenome_FD_70983 | JGI IMG/M metagenome (GOLD analysis project Ga0081478, IMG submission 70983) | Hot spring and microbial mat streamer communities from Octopus Spring Streamers, Yellowstone National Park, USA - T=80-84 v2 (version 2) | ecosystem: Environmental > Aquatic > Thermal... | reverse complement strand
ACACGATGGATTTGCTGCGATGGCTAATGGGCGAAACGCCGACGATAGAAGCGGCGATGGCGCAGCGCGATGACCGTTTCCGATGGTGCGTCACCTTCCTCGCCCGCTATCCAAACGGTGCTGTTGCGACAGCCATTGACACAACTTGCACGCCTTTTGCGACAGGTTGGCGATTTGAACTGCACGGGACGGAAGGGAGTCTGGTCGGGACAGAACGCTACGATGATGCTGTGACGATGGAGCCATCAAAGTTGCAATGGGTTAGCGAACGAGGGGAAGTCGTTTTGCGGGGCACTTACCGCTATGTGCCTGACGCTTTTCTGTGGACACTTTGTGACCTGCTGGAAGCAGCAGAACAGGAACGAACGCCTTTGTGTAGCGGTGACGACAACCTTCAAACGATGAAGTTGCTTTTTGAAGCAGAGAAACTCTTAGCGGATGCGACGATTGAAGTGGAGTAAGAATGCAAAGCGGTCCGCCCTACTTTCAGCGGAAGGCGACTCAAGCAACACCGAAAACCCAATCAAATGGCAGATGCCCCAAGTTATGGCACGACTTTGTTGAGGGGATACTCGATGATGTCGCGGGCGCCTGCTTCTTTAAGTTGTGGGATGAGGTCGCGGACTTGAAGTTCATCCACGATGACTTCAATGGCAACCCAATCTTCGTCGGCTAAAGGCGAGATTGTAGGCGCTTTCATGGCTGGCAGAACTGCAAGGACTTTCGGCAAATCCGCCCTTGCCACATTCAACTTGAGCCCCACTTTTTGCTGAGCCATCAACGCTCCCTGCAAAAGCAGCGCTAAATGGCGGATTTTTCGTTGCTTCCAATCGTCCTGCCACGCTTTCGGGTTAGCGATGAGCCTTGTCGTTGACTCCAAAATCGTCTCAATGATTCTCAGGTTGTTAGCTCGCAAAGTTGCTCCCGTCTCAGTCACATCGGCGATAGCGTCAACCAGTTCGGGAACTTTCGCTTCTGTCGCGCCCCACGAGAACTCCACGCGAGCGTTGACGCCCCTTTGTTGCAGGAACTTTTTGACAGTGTTCGGCAACTCTGTGGCTATGCGTTTGCCTTCCAAATCTTCAACTCGCTGGTAAGGCGAATCGTTGTGGACTGCGATGACGAGCCGAACTTTCCCCAATCCCTGCTTCGAGTAAACGAACTCAGCCACTTCCACAACTTGGTCCTCAACGCCGTTTTCCACGATCTGGTCGTAGCCGGTGATTCCGGCGTCTAAAACGCCTTCTGCGACATATCTTGGGATTTCCTGCGCCCTAAGCAAGATTGCCTGAATTTCCGGGTCATTGATTCTCGGAAAGTGAGAGCGCCCTTCAATCTGGACTTCCCAACCCGCCATCCTCATGAGCCGCAAAGTCGCTTCTTGCAAACTTCCTTTCGGGATTCCGAGCCGAAGTCGGTTCGCCATCTTCTCGCCTCCTCGGACAAATTTTGGTCAATCAGGGAAGGTAGGCGTGCTAAAATTTTGGCACGGTTTGGCGAACAGAAACCTTCACACTTACCCCGTCGCTAAAAGAACTTGGAGGCGACGCACCATGATTGAAGTGGTCGGTTTGACGAAATTTTACGGCGAAGTCAAAGCGCTGGATGATGTGTCTTTTGATGTCCGCAAGGGTGAAATTTTGGGCTTCCTCGGTCCGAATGGTGCTGGGAAAACGACGACGATGAGAATTTTGACTGGCTTCCTGAGCCCAACTTATGGCACGGCTAAAGTCGCTGGCTACGATGTCGTTGAAAACTCTCTTGAGGTGCGCAGGATAACTGGTTACCTTCCCGAAACTGTCCCACTCTACAACGAGATGCGAGTTAGCGAGTATTTGGGCTACATGGCTCGCATCAGGGGCATTCCGCGAAAGAAAATTCGTGACCGAGTTGACTATGTTGTGGAAAGGTGCGGGCTAAGGGAAGTTGCGGACCGAATCATTGGGCATTTGTCAAAGGGTTACCGCCAAAGGGTCGGTATCGCTCAAGCCATTGTCCATGACCCGCAAGTGCTCATTTTGGACGAACCCACCATCGGGCTTGATCCCGTCCAAGTGCGAGAGGTGCGCCAACTCATAAAGAGCATGGCTGGCGAAAGGACTATCATCCTGAGCACTCACATCTTGCCCGAAGTTTCCATGACTTGTGAGCGGGTTCTAATCATTCACAAAGGGCGCATCGTTGCCGAAGACACGCCTGAAGGGCTTTCCCGGAGATTGCGCCAATCCGAGCGAATTTTGGTCCGCTTAGCTCGTGTCCCGTCACAACCGCTAAGTGCTTTGGGACAGTTGGATGGCGTGATAAGGGTTGAGCATGTCGGCGATAACTTGTTCGCAATTGAAGCACCGCCGGGACGAGACATTCGCGAGCAAGTCGCCGAATTCGTCGTCAAAAACGGGTGGGGCTTGTTGGAACTGAGGCGCGAGGAAATGACCCTTGAAGACATCTTCGTCAACTTGGTGACCAGAGAATGAACGCAGCAGAAGCCTTAAATCGAGCCAATGACTTCGTCGCAGGCGCGGAAGCGAGTTTCAATGCGGGCGCTTTAGCATCATGTGCTTTGTGTTGCTACGCTGCAGCGTTTTGGGCACAAATTGCCGTGTTGGAGAGGTTAGGTTTTCGGCAACCAAAATGGTCACATGAGGGGTTAAGGAACAAATTCTCGCTGGAAGTGGTTACAAAACGGCATCTGTTCACCGAAAATGAAGTAAGGTTTTTGCGTGAGGCGTATCAATTGAGGTCTGATGCTCACTACTCTGGAAAGGAGTTAAGCTACAAACGAGTGGAACGACTTCTGAGACACACGAAGGAGTTTGTCGAAAAAGCCAAAACATTGTTACAGAGGTGATGAAGCATGCCGCCTAAACCATCGCGGGAAAGACAGTGGAAGGCAATGTTAAATCGTCGCATTAGGGAACTCGTTGAGTTGGCTCGGGAAATTGACCCTGAAGCCGAAGTAAATGTGTTTGAGCCTTTTGAGGAAGAAGATGCGGTCTTAGAGTTGCTTGTCACTCCCGAAAAATCAGATGAGGTTTATGATGCTATGCTCACTCGCTCAACCCAAATCTGGTGGGATGATGGGTTTGACATCATCGTCTGGGTCCACGAGAAAAAGCCTGAAGCCGTAAAGGGGGAGTAAGAAATGGCACAGGCTGCGAAAGTGTTGGTCGCCGTTAAGCCCAAAGAAGCGGTTGGCAGAGTGGGCGAGTGGCTCGCCGTCACTTTCACTATTGCTTTGAGGGAAGTTCGTAGCCTTTTCAGTTCGTGGATCGCATATGTGACGCTGGCTTTCTTTGAAGCATGGGCAGGCTTCTTTTTCTTCGCTATCGCCCGCATAGGTCAGACTTCCGATATGCGCTATTTGTTCTGGAACATGGCGGTTATTTTGTTCATCGTCCTACCGATGGTCACGATGCGGCTGTTGGCGGAGGAAAGGCGTTTAGGCACTATGGAGTTGCTGCTGACTTCTCCCGTGACCGACTGGCAAGTTGTGTTGGGCAAATTTTTGGGGGCTTACTACTGGCTAATCATCGCTTTAGGGCTAACCCTTTATGTGCCCTATCTCGTGCACAGGTTTTCGGGCGGGACGGTAGATTTGGGACCTTACTGGACGGCTTACATCGGTTTGCTGCTTTTCGGTGCGACTGCCATTGCGGTTGGCGTTTTCTGGTCGGCGTTGACTGACAACCAAATTATCGCTGCCTTCGCTACCTTCGGCACATTGCTTCTGGCTTATGTCATCACTTGGCCAACGGAAGGAACTGGGACTTTAGCGGAAATCTGCCGAAAGGTCTCGCTCTATTACCGCTACCAAGACTTCACTGCGGGGCTCATTCAAAGCAAAGATGTGCTCTTTTTCCTGCTCTTGACAGTCGCTTTCCTTTACCTTGCGGTGCAAGTTTTGGGCAGCCGGCGATGGCGATGAAAGGGGTGACAGAGTATGCGGCGAATTCGTGATCTGACAAAAGCCAATGCTTTGGCTATCGGGATTCTGGGCTTCATCGCTTTGCTATTTGGGACAAGCCTTTACTTTGCCCAACCTGACAAGAAGTGGCTTTGGGTAAGTGCTTTCGGGATTGGAATCGCTTTGTGGGTTGGATTGCTGGCTTTTCACTTCGAAGATGTGCTGCGTTATCTCATCACTCAAAGAGGACGCATGGGCGCTAACGCTGTGCTCAGCAGTTTGTTCATGTTGGGCGTTTTGGCTCTGCTCATCTATGTCTCTGACCGACACAACGCCAGTTTGGACTGGACAAAAACTAAGCGCTACACTCTTTCGCCGCAAACTCTGAAAGTGCTCAAAAGCATCAACAAAGAAATCAAGGTCGTGGCTTTCTATGATGTCAACTCGCAGGAATTTGTTCGGGTGCGGGATTTGCTGAAGCGATACGAAGCAGCCAACCCAAAGATCAAAGTCCTTGTCGTTGATCCACGCAAAGAACCTGCTTTGGCTCGCCAGTATGAGGTCACCGGGATGGGCGTGACGGTGTTTGAAGCAGATAGCAGAAGGGAGAGGGTCAGTTTCGGTGGCGAGAAAGAGTTCACCGGAGCGCTCATCAAAATCACACGGGACAAGAAGCCAACCATTTACTTCCTGCAAGGGCACGGTGAACACGCTTACGACAGTTTCGCCGATGAAGGCTACGGGATTCTCAAAAGCGGCTTGGAGCGACTCAACTATCAGGTCAAGGAACTGAAATTGCTGACGGAAAAGAGTGTGCCGAAGGATTGCGATGTCTTGGTGATTGCTGGGGCTCAAAGGGATTTGTTCCCGCAAGAGAAGCAAGCGATCAAGTCTTACTTAGACAAAGGCGGACGACTGTTGCTCATGCTTGAACCTGACCCTGCCCCTTCGTTCAGCGATTGGTTAGACGAATGGGGACTTGAGGCGAAACCGGGAACGGTTGTTGAGGAGAGGAATCATGTTCCCGGCGATCCTGCTGCTATTATCGCATTCGGTTTCCGCTTCCACGACATCACGAGACCCTTCCAAAAAGCACGATCTGATGCTGTCCTGTTCATCACAGCCCGTCCAATCAAGCGGAAGACCAATGTCCCTTCAGGCGTTATCTTGACAGAACTAATTGAAACGAGCGCCGCAAGTTGGCGGGAGGAGAAACTTCAAGGAGTGGTTCGCAAAGACCCAGACGAAGAGAGTGGTCCTTTTATCCTTGCTGCAGCGGTTGAAAAGAGCGTGACGGACAAAAAGAAGATGAGGGCTGTGGTGTTGGCGGACTCGGATTTCGTAGCCAACCAGTTCATCTTTATCAGCAATTTGCCGAACGCTGCTTTCGCTGCCAACTGTATCCACTGGCTTGCCGAAGAAGATGTTTTGCTTGACATTCCACCGAAGGATGAACCACCGCAAACACTTTTCCTTAGCCGTCAACAAACTGTCTTCACCTTCGTTTGGAGCGTCATCGTCTTACCGCTGGCAATCCTGATTAGCGGTCTCATCGTTTGGTGGACAAGGCGGAGTTGATGTGAAAGCGTGCATGCGTGCAAGAGTGCAAGTGTGGATGTGAAAGGCATGTCAAGGAAAATTGAGCGATTTGAGAATTTAGAAGTGTGGCAAATGGCGAGAGAACTGGTAAAAGTCATCTACACCGCCACTGATAATGCCAAATTCCGAAAAGAATTGTGGCTACAAGACCAAATCCGCAGAGGGGCTGTGTCGGTAATGGCGAATATTGCGGAAGGTTTTGGACGACACTCTCGTGGCGAGTTCGCTCGCTTTTTGAATATGGCACGGGGATCTTTAGCCGAATTGCAGTCTCATCTCTATGTGGCTTTAGATATCGGTGTCTTGGACGAAACGATTTTTCAACAACTTTACGAAAGGTGTGACCATCTGGCACGGAAATTACACAGGCTTGTCAGTTACTTAAGAGCGCCGAAAGGAAATTAAATCAACGCATGCACGCTTGCACGCATACACTCTTGCACAAGCCGAGGTGATTTTTATGCCGTCACCGTTTCCCGGCATGGACCCATACTTGGAAGCACCAGCAGGTTGGCAGGAGTTTCATAGCCGTTTCATCAACACGATGAGCGACTTTCTTGTCCCAAAAGTTCGTCCCAAGTATGCTGTTCATATTGAACGCTATGTCTATGTCGCTGAAGTTTTCGGCGAGGAGGGCAGAATTAGACCTGATGTAGCCATCGTTGAGACTGGGCAGCAAGGAAGCATCGCCGAGCAGCAGGCTTATGCGGTGGCGACTGCCGTTTTGGTTCCTTTGCCCGTCCTTGAAGAAGTTCGCCACTACTTTTTGGAAATTCGTGAGGTTGCGACGCAAAAGGTCATCACCGTCATTGAAATGCTTTCGCCTTTCAACAAACGGGCTGGCAAGGGGCGTGACGAGTATCTTAGCCGGCGGAATGAAATTTTGCTGAGCGATGTTCACTTAGTTGAGTTAGATTTGTTGCGCGATGGGGAAAGGGTTCCGATGGGGAAACCTTTGCCACCTGCCGATTACTACGCCATCGTAAGCCGTTCCTACAAAAGACCGATGGCTGAAGTTTACGCATGGACAATCCGTCAACCTCTGCCGACCATCCCAATCCCGCTAAAACGGGGCGAACCTGATGTGATGTTAGATTTGCAAGCAGTTTTCACGACAGTTTACGACAGGGCAGGATACGATTACCGGTTGCCTTACGACCGAGAACCCGAAGTTCCTCTGAAGCCTGAAGATGCTGAATGGGCTAAACAAATAATCGCAAAGTGGAGAGAAAAAGCGAGGTGATTGAGGATGGCAGGTAAGACGGTGATGATAGTTTTGGACGACGAGTTAGATGCCGCACTTGAGGAAATTTGTCTGGAACAAGGTCGCACTAAGGTCGACCTTATCGTTGAATTGCTGCGCAAGTTCGTGGAAGACGAGCGTCTCCGCTTTGAACTTAACAGTAGCGAACTTGCCGAATTGTATCAGGCGCTTGTCAACGAGGATGTCACTTTAGCAGAAGAAGGCATGGCGGATTACCACCGGATGCTGAAGGAGACCGATGAATTATGAAGCGCGGAGAAGTGTGGTTAGCAAACCTTGACCCTGTGAAAGGCTCTGAACAAGCAGGGCTCAGACCAGTGCTTATCATCCAAGTTGACCCACTAAACGCCTTTCTTCGCACAGTGGTTATCGTCCCATTCACAACAAACTTGCGATGGGAACGGTTTCCCTTTTGCGTCCGGGTAAACGCTGGAGACAGTGGGTTACATAGTGATTCGGTTGCTTTATGCCATCAAGTTCGTGTTTGTGACAAATCCCGCTTGCTACAGTGTTTGGGGCAGATTTCAGATAGTGCGATGCGACAGGCGGAAAAAGCATTGCGAGTTACTTTGGGAATCTGAAAATCGCTCTTTCAACCCAAACATTTGCTAATTCGTGAGAGGTGATGCCGATGAAGTTGCGTGGGGCTGCTCTTTGGGCGATTGCTTTTGTGGCGCTGCTCGCTTATGTCTTGCTCAAAGAACGAGGCGAAGTCGTGCAAGGGACGATAGTGCTCAATCTCAACCCTGATGACATCGTGAAAGTTGAAGTGCAGCGCCAACAAGAGCCCAAAGAGATTGTGCTTGAGCGCAAAGGCAAAAGTTGGTGGCTGAGCAAACCCGTTCAAGCACCAGCAGATAAAACCGCCGTTGAGACCTTACTAAACCGCTTCAAAAACTTGAAAGCCGAAGTGGAACTGGACACGAAAAAGCCCGAATATGGGCTCACTAACCCAACAGCGAATCTTATCGTCCACGACAAACGAGGTCGCACTTACCGAATCCAGTTCGGTCACAAAACTCCGGACAATTTCGGCGTTTACGCCGTCGTTGAAGGTTGGCGGAAACCCGTTGTGCTGACCAGTTGGATTTTTGATGACGCAAACAAATCGCCCGACGATTTCCGGGACAATAGATTGTTGGTCTTCAACAGGGACAATGTGACGAAACTGGCGCTCGTCTATCCGGACAAGCAAATCGTTTGCGAACGGAAGGGCAAGGACGAATGGCGGATGGTTGAGCCGATAAAGACAGAAGCTGATAACTCCGCCATCAGCACCTTGCTTGACAACCTTTCAACCTTGCAAGCCCGTCAGTTCGTTGTTGAGCGTCCCAAGAAGTCGCAACTTGCCAGTTATCAACTGGATAAGCCTTCATTGCAAGTCCAAATTTGGCTAAAAGGGCGAGAGAAGCCTTTGACGGTAAGCATCGGGAAGCAACATGAAACTGAAAAAACCCGCTACTACGCCCGAACGAGCCGTTTCCCAGCCGTCGTTTTGGTTGACGACTTTGACCTGAAGAACATCCGCAAGACCGACGCTGACTTGAGGTCAAAGCGAGTTCTGGTTTTCAAGAAGGACGATGTGGAACGGTTGGTTATGCGGTATGAAGGGACTGAGATTGAGTTGCGGAAGCACAAGGAAGGCGAGGAAACTCGCTGGCGGATGTTGAAGCCCATCAAAGTTCCTGCCGATACTTGGCGGGTGGACGATGTCCTTTGGGCGTTGGATGGCGCACAAGCAGAAGGATTCATTGACAAGCCACAAAACCTTGCTGACTACGGATTGGACAAGCCTCAACTTGAGTTGCAACTTTGGGAGAAGGGACGCAAGCAGCCGAAAACGGTCTGGATGAGCGTCAAGGACAATATGGGCTACTTGCGGACGAGTGAAGGAGAGACAGTTTACAAAGTCCGGGCAAGTTTGCTTAACGACTTGAAGAAGTCGCCCAACGATTTGAGGGACTTGCAAGTGGTCAAGTTCAACCGTGACGAAGCCGAGGAAATCGTTTTGAAGTGGGATAAAAAGCGAGTGCGGTTGGTCAAGAGGGCTGAGAAAAACTGGGAGATAATTGAGCCTAAGCATAAAAGTGCCAAGTGGGAGTCGGTCGACGGCATCTTGTTCGAGTTAGAGAGCCTTAGGGCTGAAAAGTGGGTGGCTGAAAAGCCGTCGCCAGAACACGGGTTTGACAAGCCGCAACTGGTGGCTGAGATCAAACTCAAAGGCGGACGGACTATAACTGTCAAGTTCGGGAAGTTGACCGAACAGGACAGCGTTTTCGTCAGTTCCGATTACAGCGACAACCAAGTCTACCGAAAAGCCAAATTCGTCTTGGACAACCTGAAGCGCTACGGTGACGAGTTACTTCGGTAAATCGGTAAAGCAGCAGGTTTCAACCAATCAGCGCTTTCGTATCGTAAGCAACTCAAGCAAGCCATCGTTCTAAGTGACAAACAAGCGACGATGCTCGCTGTTGAAGCATTTTTGCTGCCGTCTTCCTTCAATCTGCCCGGCGCCATCTTGTCCCTTGAGGTGTGTCTTCCAGAAGGATGCCGAGTTCGCTGAGTTTTGAGCGAATTAAGTCGGCAAGGTCAAAGATGCGTCGCTGCCTAAGTTGCCCACGAACTTCAACCAGCAAGTTCAGCAACTGCTCACTCAAAGCGTCTTCAAGTCGCTCCGGCGCTTCAAGTTCAGCGACATCAAACCCCAAAACGCTGAGAAGGTTTGTGAGCCGCTCGTAAAGAAGCCTCAAAGCGACTTTCTCTGAGGCAGAAGGTGGTTCTTTGACAGTTACTCCCATCGTCAATGCAGCCCCCACCATTCGGAAGATGTATCCGAGCGCCTCAGCGGTGTTGAGGTCATCGTCCATCGCTTCGTAAAACAGTCTCGTGCTTTCCTCAACGAGTTGCATCAACTCTTCTATCCGCGCCTTTGAAGCCTCAGTCTCTTCCCCTGTCGGCATAGCCAACCGTTGTTTCAGGGTTTCCAAAGCGGTTTTGATTCGTTTCAACGCCGCTTTTGCTCCTTCGGCTCGCTCTTCGGAGTAGTCAAGGGGTGACCTGTAGTGGGTTGAGAGGTAGAGAAGCCTGAGGGCATTTTTGCCGTGCCGCTTCAAAGCATCCCTGAGGGTCACGAAGTTGCCCAGACTTTTGCTCATTTTCTCTCCGCCGACAGTTAAAACCCCTGCATGCATCCAACAGGTGACGATGGGCTTGACACCTGTCAAGGCTTGTGATTGGGCGATTTCGTTTTCGTGGTGAGGGAACACAAGGTCGGTTGCACCGCCGTGAAGGTCAAAGGGAGCGCCAAGATATTTGAGCGACATAACTGAGCATTCAATGTGCCAACCGGGTCGCCCTCGCCCCCAAGGACTTTCCCAGAAAGGTTCGTTCATCTTCGCCGCTTTCCAGAGGGCGAAATCAACGGGGTCATCTTTGTCCTCATCGGGAGCGACACGAGCGCCTGCAATCAATTCGTCCCTCGTTTGACCCGAAAGCAAACCGTAATCGTGAAACTCGCTGTCATATCGGCTCACATCAAAGTAAACATCGCCACCACGAGCGTAGGCGTAGCCTTTGTCAATGAGGGTTTGAACCGCTTTGATGATGTCGGGTATGTGCTCGGTGACGCGGGGCATAATGGTTGGGCGCAAAAGCCCTAAGTCTCGGCAGTCTTCTTCCGCCTCAGCGATAAACTTTTCGGCAACCTCTTTTGCGCTGACGCCAAGTTCGTTTGCCCGTTGGATGATTTTGTCGTCGATGTCGGTCCAGTTCTGGACATGAATGACACGCCAACCGCGATGTTCGAGGTAGCGACGCAAGACATCATAGACGATGAAAGCGCGGGCGTGTCCGATGTGCATGCTGTCGTAAGGCGTCAAGCCACAAACATACATGTGCAGGACATTCGGCTCACGAGTTTGCAAAGTTTCTTTTTGCCGCGTCCTCGTGTTGTAGAGCCGAAAATTCATCGCCTATCGTTCCCCCTTGTCAGCATAGGTTCACCTGTGTCAGAAAGGGTGCTCGGCAATCACTAATGATGCCACCGGCTTCAGAGAATTTGAGTTGGCGAACCTTCAAAATCGGGTGCGGGGTGCTGAGTGCAAAGTGCAATTCCCCTGACGCGACAAACAGGTGGTTGGAGCGAAGTTTCACGGCTTCCTTGCTGACGCTCCCCCACCTTCGCCCCAAGAACTCAAGCCACCCTCGTCCCAACTTCCCGAAGTATTGGTTTGTTGTGTCGGTTTCTCCGTCGTTGGTGGGCGACTAACAGGTGGAAGCGGGTCATAGTAGAAAGGCGGACGGTAGTAGTAAGTCGTCGGAGTTGACTCAGCGCAAACGCTCTTTTGCTTCCTGACTGGTGGGAAATTTTCAAACTTGATGACGAGGGTGTAAGTTCCTGCTGGCAGCGGGTGGAAAACAAATGCGCCCCGTTCACCCAATTCCAAAGATGAGCCAGTTTCCTCAACAGTGACCTTTGCTCCCTTGAGAGGCACGAAACCTTCGGGAGGTTGTGGTCGGTCTGTGACGATGATGTCGTCGTCTAAGTTCTTATCGGGTTCGTCAAGAGCGTTTTTCTGGACATAAACGAAGCCGCTCAAAGTGTTTGGGTTGGGACAGTCGCTCAAATCAGAACCGCAACCGTTAAGCCAAAAACCAAAAGCCACGATGGCAAGCAAAGCAAGTTTGCATCGCATGTCAAATTCACCTCGCTGGGCGAAAACGCCCGCAATCATTTTAGCCTTTTGAGAGCATCCCGCAACCGTTCACGGACTTTCGGCAAGTTGGGGTCAAGTTTCAATGCTTCTTCGTAGCAACGAACCGCTTCAGCGAAATTTCCGCGCTTAGCGTGCATGTCGCCCAAATTGACCCAAGCCACCGCGTAATCAGGTTTCCGCCTCAACGCCAACAGGTATTGTCTCATCGCACCATCGTAATCGCCTTGCTCCCTCAGCAAGTTGCCCAAGTTGTTGTGAGCGTAAGCGGTCGCCCAATCATCGGTGTCAATCTCAATGGCTTTTTGGAAAGCAGCCTTTGCCTCGTTCAAGTTACCGAGACTTTGGTAAGCGAGCCCCAAGTTGTTGTAAGCCATTGCCAGTTCTGGCTCAAACTGCAGAGCCTTTTGGAACTCAACGATGGCTTCGCGAAACCGCTTTTGTTGCGCAAGTATCACGCCCTTGCGAAGATAAGCGCGTGCGAACTTGGGATCAGCCCTGATGGCGGCTTCGCATTCGCTCAAAGCCCTCTCTAATTCTCCCCGCCTCAAGTAAATCCCAGCCAAGTTATAGTGAGCCAGTGGAAACCATGAGGGTTGGAATCGGATTGCCTGCTCGTAGCAATTTTGGGCTTGCCGAAAGTCACCCTTCCGCTCAAAAGCCAGTCCCAAGTTCACCCAAGCCTTGTAGAACTTCGGGTCAATGCTGACGGCTTTCTGAAGCAGACGGATGGCTTCATTGACATCACCCTCAGGGTTTTCCTCCTCGTCCCAAATTTCTGCTGCTTGCGAGAAAGCGATGAATGCCTCAACGGATTGGGTTGGGTCGCTTCGGATGATTTCGCGCAAAAACGAAGTCAACTCAACTCCCATCCGAACCAAGAGCCTTTCCGTCAGGTCATCGATGACGGCAAGCAAATCCCTCACGCTGCCAGTTACCGTCTCCGATGCCACATCCTTTGTCGGTCGGAGCAAATAAGCGGTGATTGTCAACCTGTCGCCTTCAACAGCAAAGAAGCCGTAAACGACAAAATCGCACTTGAAACGAGACGCTATCGCGAGAGCCTTCTGCTCTGGTGGCACATCAGCCAGCCGATTTGCGATGCGATACACATAAGTGCGATGGACAGGGATGAGGGAAGGGGCGAAGGAAAATTGAGCAGCCAAAGAACCCGGAATCGTTTTGGGCAGCCAAGCCCACTCAGAACTTGTGCCCTTGCCCTCAAAGGGCAGGACAGCAACGCGAAGAGAGGCGGGGGATTCCGAGCGTGTGGCGAAAGTTACGGACCGAAGGGAAACCGAAATCGTCAGCGATAAGACCAATGCTGCTATGACCCTTGCAACTCTCATTTGGCTCTCACCCAAAATCAAATTTGATGCAGCCGAGTGGCTGATGACAATTGGAAAGGCAAACTTTAGGTTTTGCCGCCCGATGTCGCTTTGCTCGACGAAGACCTCGCTTCCATGCCCTGTCATGCCCTTTGTCTTCCGCCACACTTCGAAGGGAACTTTTTTGACCGGACCGTGCATCTGTATTTACGGCAGCAATTTGAAGCAACACAATTGGTGGCGGGAGGTGAACCGAGATGGGTCGGGTGGCGTCGTTTCTTCTGGCAGTGCTGGCGGTGACGACTTTAGGCGCTCCGCAAGGAGAGCCTTCCGCTGTGGTCGGGAAAGTTTTGTCCCCCGACGGTAAACCCGTTAGCGGTGCGAAAGTTTGGCTTGTCGTCAACCGATGGGAGGTAGGAAAGCCAACCGTTGAATCGTCCGCCGTGACGGATACCCAAGGCAACTTCCGTCTGCCTTTCAGACCGCCGCTGCGAGTTTACAGCGCCTATGCAATCGCCTTTCACCCTAATTTCGCTGTCGGCTGGCAAAGTTTTGACCCGCGCGATTTGAAACCTTTGACTGTTCGGCTAAACCGACCTGCACCGTTGGCTGGCATCGTTATAACTCCCGAAGGCAAAGCACTCGCCAATGCGAAAATCCAAGTCTGGTCAGTTAAAAGCATTAGTTCACGACTGGCGTTTGAGGTTGGGAAAATCGAGTTTAGCATTAGCGACATCCCAGAAGAAGTTACGCCTTTTTGGACAGTCACCGACGAAAACGGACGCTTCGTCTTGAACAACTTGCCCGCAGAGGCAGATGTTAGACTCATAGCCCATCATCCCGATTTTGCCCCAAGCAAGTTGCCGCACCCAGAACGCTCTTTTCTCCTTCGCACAGGCACGGTTGACATCGTTTTGGTGATGGAGCCGAAGGGAATTTTGTCTGGGCAAGTTCTTAGGGACGGGAAACCTGTTGCGGGAGCACAAGTCGTTTGCCAATCTCGTTTCTACGGTCAACCAGACGAGCGCGTCACGGCGAATGAAGATGGCAAATTTGAGGTCGTTTTGACTTCTGGGCAGTGGCGAGTTTGGGCAGTTGCTGAAGATGGGCAATGGCAAAGCGAAACGCAACTCATCAGGATTGTCCCCGGCGTGAAGTTCTCTCTCACTCTGGAACTTCTCAAAGCCGTTGAAGTTCGTGGAGTCGTTCGGGATGGTGAGACGAAAAACCCTGTTCCTTTCGCTGTGGTCAACGCCTACCGTGAAATTCGCGACGAAGAAGGTTTCCAAGATTGGTTGCGACCAGACCCAGTGAAGGCAAATGAGCGGGGCGAGTTTCAGTTGTTCCTTCTCCCGGACAAATGGTCGTTGAATGCATGGGCGTCTTACGCCCCTGACCACTTTGCCAGTGATAGAAAGGGAGTGGAATTCATTAGTGATAAGCCGACGGAAGTTGAGTTTCTACTGAA
>Ga0081478_139972_pt1 | contig 14282 bp, 12 predicted proteins | sample OctSprmetagenome_FD_70983 | JGI IMG/M metagenome (GOLD analysis project Ga0081478, IMG submission 70983) | Hot spring and microbial mat streamer communities from Octopus Spring Streamers, Yellowstone National Park, USA - T=80-84 v2 (version 2) | ecosystem: Environmental > Aquatic > Thermal... | reverse complement strand
ATTTCTGGGCGGATTCGTATTTTGAGGGGCATTTTGTTAGGATGGTTTTGGCAAAAATTGTATCGCCCTTATAAGTTCCCTCCACCACGACAGGGACCCCCTCGCCGAAAGCGTCGGGAACCGCCCCCGAATACTTCACAAATACCCCCTTCCCTTCCTTTGAAAGGAAAAACGAGTAATTCCTTCCCCACTTTTCCACCCCAAAAACCACACCGGAAACCTTTACGCTCTTACCCTCAAACTTTGAAGGGTTTTCAACTATCCGATTCGCCTCAAGGTAGTAGGATTGATTATACATGGCGGTGAAAATGATATAGGCTATCACCAAAAATAGACTTACAAAGAAAAAAATAACTTTCTTCAATGCCGGGGGCGGGACTTGAACCCGCACGGGGTTGCCCCCACATGGCCCTCAACCATGCGCGTCTGCCAATTCCGCCACCCCGGCAAAGAAAGTATTATAAGGATGAAAGATCAGCCCTTCACCTGCGCCCAACTTTCCCCAACCCCAACCTCAACAACAATCGGAACCTCAAGCTTTATAGCGTTCTCCATAATCTCCTTTATTTTTGGTATCAGATCCATTTCATCCTCGTGGATCTCAAATACGAGATCGTCGTGAACCTGAAGGATCATCTTGCTGTTTTTATCCTTTATAAGTTCATAGATCTCTATCATGGCCTTCTTTATTAGGTCTGCCGCGGAACCCTGTACGGGGGTATTTATGGTTATCCTCCTGTACTCGTCGTTTACCCTCGGATCCGCGAATATATACCTCCTCCTTCCGAGGAGGGTTTGAACAAATCCGTTTTTACTTGCAAAATCAATCATCTCCTCCTGCCATTTTTTAACCCTTGGGAATCTTTCGTAATACCTATTTATCATCTCCTTAGCGGTATCCTTATCCACACCTATGCTCCTTGAAAGTCCATGAGGTCTTATCCCGTAAATTATCCCAAAATTAACCGTCTTTGCGACCCTCCTTTCATCATCCGAAATCTCATCCTTCCCGAAAAGGGTCTTTGCGGTTTCCATATGTACATCCCCATTTCTATAAAAGACCTCCTTAAGGTTTTCATCCCCACTTAGATGCGCCAATATCCTTAGTTCTATTTGCGAATAATCAAAGGATACGATCTTATAACCCTCCGGTGCGATAAAGCATTCCCTAAGCTTCTTTCCCCAAGTTCCCCTTGCAGGGATGTTCTTTAGGTTTGGATTTAAGCAGGATAGCCTACCGGTAGCGGTCGTCGTCTGTGAGAAATTTAGGTGGATCCTACCATCGCTTTGTATGTACTTCTTTAAACCCTCCACATAAGTAGATTTTATCTTAAATAGCTCCCTGTACTCAAGGATCTTTGCGGGTAAGGGGTGAAGTTTTGAAAGTTCTGTTAAAACCTCAACATCCGTTGAATAACCCGTTTTCTTTATTGGGGGGAGTTTTAGCCTTTCAAATAAAACGGTTGCCAATTGCTTTGGAGAGTTTAAGTTAAAAACCATACCCGCAAGGTTATAAATTTCCCTCTCGATTTCCCTTAAGTTCTCATCCAGCTCCCTACCTAACTCTTCCAATTTTTCCCTCGATATCAAGACCCCATTCCTTTCCATATAAGCCAAAACCCTACTTAGGGGTATCTCAAGATTTTCGTATATGTCCCAGAAGTTTTCCTCCTTTAAGGTTCTCAGGATCCCTTCACCTATCAGGGAGGAGAGGTGGGCGGAGAAAGCGCCCAGAGGGGAGGTAATCTTCCAAGCCTTGTACTTTAACGCCAAAGATTCGAGGTTATGTCTATCCTTTTCCATCTCCTCAATTTCGGGAAGTATAAGATAATCCCCTATGGAAAGATCGTAGAGTTTTCCAGCTTCGGGTAAAACCTTATAAATCTCCTTTGAATTTATACAGTATTTTCCCTCCAATTGCTCCGAGCTAACCTTCTCGGAAACAAAAATTTCCCTACTATTCCCAAAATACCACTTCCCATCAAAGGCTACGGATATAAAATCTTGCCCTTCGTACTTCTTTATTTCCGGAAGTTTTGGGTATTCCGCAATGTCGTTTAGGGCGGTGAAGAATTCCAGTTCCCTCAATATCCCCATTAATTTCTCCCTATCTGGCTCCAACAACCTCAGATCCTCAACATCCCCATCAAACGCCTCAAAATCCAACGAGAAAATTTTACTCTTGAATTCCAAAAGCCTTTCCCTTTCCGCAAGGATCGCACTTGCTATTTTTCTATCTATTTTGTTTATATTCTCAAGGATTCCTTCAATGGATCCAAAGGAATTCAAGAGATCCTTAGCCCTCTTCTCCCCCACACCTTTAACCCCGGGTATATTATCCGCGGTATCACCTACCAAGACGAGATAATCCGGTATTTGATGGGGTTTTACCCCGAACTTCCTCTCAACCTTTCCAGCATCCAATATCTCGTTATCTTTCGTCGCAATATCCATAACCCTTATATCCTCATCCACTATAGACATTATGTCCTTATCCATAGTTACCAAAACGGACTTTATGCCCCTCTCCTTGAACTTCCTCGCCGCAGAAGCCAATATATCATCCGCCTCGTACCCCTCCCTGTTGTAAGTTCTTATTCCCAGTGCCTCCCCCAGTTTTCTTATTAGATTCACTTGAATTTTAACCTCATCCGGCGTGGGTGGCCTTTGAGCCTTGTACTGCTGTAAAACCTTATGCCTGAACGTGGGCTTTGGACTGTCAAAGGCTAAAAGGGCGTAAGTGGGCTTTAAGCTCTTTTTAATATCCTTCCATATGACGTAAAAGTAATAAACCGCGGAGGTTGGAACACCCCTTGAATTCCTAAGCTGTTTATCCTTAAAGGCGTAATATCCCCTGTAGGCTACTGCGTGGGCGTCTATCCCAACAAACATCCCCCAATTCTACATTTGAAAACCTTCCCACCTTATAATATCCAAATGATGGACATTCTTACGATGGTTTTTCCTTTCTTAATTTTGATACTCGCCCTTTACTTTTTCATAATTATGCCCCAGCAAAGGGAGGAGAAGAGGAGGAGAGAAATGATACAAAAGCTCCAGAGGGGGGATAAGGTGGTGACGGAATCCGGGATAGTGGGGACGTTCCTGGAGAGGAGGGATGATGAGGTAATAATAGAGGTTTCGGCTGGGGTTCCCGTTAGGTTCAAGGCTTGGGCCATAAGGGAGGCTATGAATGGTAAGAAAAATTAGGATCTTTCCCGATCCGATTTTAAGGGAAGTTTGTGAGGAAGTTGATATAAAAAACCCAACTGAAGAATTCTTTTCTTTAGTTGAAGACCTCATAGATACGATGTTCGCTTACGATGGACTGGGCCTCTCCGCCCCCCAGATAGGTGTAAAAAAGAGGGTTTTCGTCGTGAATATGGGGGAGCTTACGGGAAAAAAGGGGGAAGTTAAGGTAATAGTAAATCCGGAGATAATATACCATGAGGGTGAGGAGGTGAGGGAAGAAGGATGTCTATCCTTCCCGGACCTTTATTACGAAATAAAGAGGCCATACCTTTGCACCCTAAAAGGGTACGAGCTTAGAGGGAAGGAATTTTTTCCCGTTGAGATAACCGCCACGGGATTGTATGCGAGGGTTTTGATGCACGAGACGGATCACCTAAACGGTGTTTTGTTTATAGATTACATAGAACCCAAAGAGAGGGTAAGGGTTTTGCGGGAATGGAAGAAAAAGATGAAATCAGGATCATACACTTAAAGGAAACGGATTCCACAAACGAGGAAGTTTTTAGGTTAAAAGATAAGGTAAAAGTTCCGTTTTTTGTTAGGGCGGATGTTCAAGTTAAGGGTAGGGGTAGGTACGGGAGGGTTTGGGTTTCCCAAGAGGGGGGGCTTTGGATGACGGGTTTGTTTGAGAAGAAAGGGGAGTATGACGGCTTTAAATTCATGTTTGGAAGTGCCCTTGTGGTATATAAAAACCTTTTAAGCATGGGAATTAACGCAAGAATAAAGTTTCCGAACGATGTGTATTATAAAGATAAAAAATTATGCGGGATCCTCGCTGAGGAGAGGGAAAACCTAATTGCGGTGGGTATAGGCTTAAACGTAAACCAAAAGGAACCCCCTGTCCCCTCATCCACCACGCTATACCTTATCACAGGTAAAACTTACGACCTTGAATTTCTCGCTTATAATATCGGAAAAGGGCTTATGGAAATAGACCGAAAGAGCATAGGGGAAGTGGTAAGGGAATACAGGGAGAACCTTTCAACCATAGGTAAAACCGTAAAGATCTTCACGCCAAGTGGAGCCATTGAAGGTACCTTTGAGGACTTAGACATGGACCTTAACGTCATTTTGAGGGGGGATGTAATTTACGTTATCCCCGCCTTTGAGGTTTTACATTTGGAGGAATATGAAGGATGATACAAAAATTGTTAGGGGATTGGATGAGGAGGCGTTCCATAAACTGGACGCCCATCTAAACAAATCATTAAATTCCCACCGACTCCCCATATACCAAACCTCAACATACCTATTTGACTCCATTGAGGAGGCATACGGAGCCTTTACTGGAACCGAACACCACCATATATACTCCCGGGTAAGCAACCCAAACGCCATATACCTTGGGGCTAAGGTGGCGATCCTTGAGGGAGCGGAGGCGGGGATTGGTCTAAACTCGGGTATGTCCGCCATTATTACCGCCCTGCTAACATTACTCAGACCGGGAGATAGCCTTATAGCATCAAAACCTTTGTACGGTGGCACATCGGAGCTCCTTGAATTTTTAAGGGAATTTGGTATAAAAGTTAAGTTTTCGGATGCGGAGAGCATTTACGAGGATCTTGAAAGGGGAAGTTATAAGGTTTGCCTAATTGAAACCCCAGCAAACCCAACCCTTGACATCTTTGACATCTCCCTCATTTCAAAGCTATGCAAAGAAAAGGGTACGTTCCTATTGGTGGATAATACCTTCGCAACCCCCTACCATCAGAAACCCATAAAGTTGGGGGCGGATGCTGTAATCCACAGCTCAACGAAATACCTTTCTGGGCACGGGGATACAATAGGTGGTGTGATAGTGGGAAAGGAGGATTTTATAAAGAAAGTTTTACATATGATGAAACTACTTGGAACAATAGCACAACCGTTTAACGCATGGCTAACCGCCAGGGGCATAAGGACGCTTGCGGTAAGAATGAGGAAACATTCCGAAAACGCTTTAAGGATCGCTCAGTACCTTGAAAGTAAGGAGGAGGTACTAAAGGTTTATTATCCGGGCCTTCCATCCTTTAAGTATTACCACATAGCAATCAGGCAGATGGAGAACGGTTTTTCTGGGATGGTTAGCTTTGTTTTGGACGGAAATATCGATCACCTAAAGAAATTCATAAGCAATCTATCCCTTTTCCAATTTGCGGTCTCCCTCGGTGATACCGATAGCTTAGTAACCGCACCCGCCCTAACCACCCACGCCCTATCCCCAATAAAAGACTTTCCGGAAAATTTAATTAGACTCTCCGTTGGAATAGAGGATGTGGATGACCTAATAGAGGACCTTGAAAACGCCTTTAGAAAAACCTTTCATGGACAGAGGGTGAAGTAAGGTTACTGAGGCTGTTCTAAAAAATCCCTCATCGGGACGCCCCTCCAGCCTCTAAAGGGACTAACCTACTCCTCACCCTATCCCACACCCCTTCCACCAACACTGGCTTCAGAGGGGACAAATCCCTTGGTAGAATTCGTCCAAGGATAGGGAAGAGGAGGGCTACCTTCAGAACTTGTCAAGCTACTTGAGAGACTTTCTTATTCTCTCCCTATTCGGGATTCCTTCCATTGGCTCCCTTACAGGAGCTTGGCTCACCCTGAAGGCTTTGTATGAGATTGGTTAATAGCTTTTTTGAATTCTCTACACTCCTTAGTTCGCTTTCTAATGCATTCCTCTTATATTGGTTTGTTTCTTCCTCTAAAAGTTCTCTAAGTTCCTTTTCTCTTTCCTCATACCTATTTAGGGCAAACTCTAAATATGCTTTGTCTTTCAAAAGATTTTCATAATTCTCAGGCATGTCTTCCCTAAATCCCAGTGCCCTTCTCCCTATCACATAAGCACCAACTATGTCTTTGTCTATGTTCAACTGCGGTGCATACTTTAGAATGCCAATAACTGAGGTATAGGCGGGATTTACCTCTATCACTTCCACTCCCTTTAACACTGCTACCCTTTTCAGCTTTTGCAAAAACTTTTTGGCGCTCCAATGGTGAAGTCTTTTTCTTAGTGTAGCTTTTCCATCTCCACGCATTCCTTTTTTGAGTTTTTTTAGGTTTTCTACGGCTATAGCTTTACCTTTCTGAATGGCTAAATCCACTATCTGATGGGCTAATATCCACTCTTGATGGTCCTTGCTGCTTTGGGAAAGTCCTAAAAGATTATGAAGGCCAATAGTCTGATAGCTTACTATTTCTCCAGTTTTTGATACCTATGCTATGGCTAAGTGTATGGGCGATACATTAGTGTCTATGGCTATTACTCCGTTCTCTCTTTTGTATCTAACTTCAGGTGTTGGAAGTTCAAAGGATACACATCCATAAACTTCTCCTTCCTTTAGCTTTAACTCCACCGTGTAAGGAAAGTAGTTTTTTGTTTGCCAACTTTCTAAAAGTATAGTCATAAAAGTGGGCCACTTGTCCTTGCTGTTGCTTGGTTCTCTTAAAACTTTGGCGTAGATAAACTCTCTGTTTCCTTTGTCTGATTTTGACCCAATGCTTACAAGTGTTCCTTGTCTTTGTTCTCTCCATTGATTTTTAAGTTTTTCTCTTGCTTTCCCTGTAAGGTGATTTTTGCAGAGCTTTTCAAAGAGTCTTTTACCTCCAAAGACTACGGGTTTATCTATGGGATATTGCTTAGCTTTGTAGATGGCTGAGTAAATGTATTTAGTTGGCAATTCAGGAAATAGCTTTCTTAGTCTTTGGTATATTTGAGCATAAGGGTTTTTTGTTTTATCTTTTTCTAACTCCCTTAGCATATTGTATGCCACACGGATGGCAGAGGATTGCTTACGCATAAGCTTTATGAGTTTTTCTTTGTCTTCCTTTTTCAGTTCAAGCTTGAACTGTAGGCTAACAAACATCAAACCTAGATTTTAGAGGAAAAACCTTTTTGTGTCAATGGGTTTGTATTTTTAGAACAGTCTCGTAAGGTTACTTGACGCTGTGGGTAAATTTGGGCATTATTGAGTGCTCGGACCACCATACCGGGGGGGAAACACCCGGTCCCATTCCGAACCCGGAAGTTAAGCCCCCCAGGGCCGATGATAGCCTCGCCCCGAGCGAGGTGAAAGTAGGTCGTGGTCCGGGCGCTTTTTTTTATGGATAAACCTTGGGAGGAATCTTTCTCCAGAGCTCAATCTCCCCTTCCACCCTTCCTCTTTCCACCCCCCTATAATTCCTAACGAAACTTTCTATATCCTTCGGAAGCTCAAACTTTTCCTCCTTATACCTCCTCAAAATTTCTTCAACCGTATGCGTATAAGTTTTTCCATAAATGAAATCTGGGCTCTCAAGCAGATATATCAAAAAGTGCTGGTTTGTATTCGGACCTATGAGTAAGGTTTCCTTTAACGCGCTTACAAGCTTCCTCCTAGCCTGCTCCCTATCGGGAGCGTAAGAGATCATTTTTGCTATCATGGGATCGTAAAACGGGGTAATTTCCGTCCCCTCCACCACCCCAGTATCCACCCTTATTCCGGGGATATGTGGGAACTCAAGGGCTAAGATCTTACCGGAGGATGGTAAAAATCCACTTTCCGGATCTTCGGCGTAAATCCTAACCTCAATTGAATGCCCCATCCTCTGGATCCCTCCGAGATCCAACCTTTTCCCCTCCGCAACCTCCACCTGAAGCCTAACAAGGTCAAGTCCAGTGACCATTTCTGTAACGGGGTGCTCCACCTGAAGTCTAGCGTTCACCTCAAGGAAATATACTTCCCCGCTTTCGGAAACCAAAAACTCGCATGTCCCAGCATTCTCGTAATTTACCTCCTTCCCTATCCTCACCGCATAATCAAACAACTTTTCCCTAATCTCCTCCGTTATCCCAACGGATGGGCTCTCCTCAACTATCTTCTGATGCCTCCTCTGTAAGGAACATTCCCTTTCACCAAGGGCATAAACGTTCCCGAACTTATCCCCAATTATCTGAACCTCAACGTGCCTTGCTGGGAAAACGAATTTTTCCGCTATTAGCCTTCCATCGCCGAATGCCTCAAACGCCTCCCTCTGGGCAGAGAGAATAACCTCCATCAGGTTTTCCCCATTTCTCACGAGCTTCATCCCCTTTCCTCCCCCTCCCCCCACCGCCTTAAGCAACACCGGAAAACCTATCTTCAAGATCCCCTCGTATATCTCCTTCGGGTCCTCGAAGGGGGGAAGTCCGGGAACAACGGGAACCCCAACCCTCTCTGCTATCTCTTTAGCCTTGGCTTTATCCCCAACAAGCTCCATAGATAAGGGCGATGGACCTATGAAGATAAGTCCCGCGGATATTACCGCCTGTGCAAATCTCGGATTCTCGGACAAAAACCCATACCCAGGATGAACCGCATCACAACCCGCCCTAACTGCAACTTCCACGATCTCATCAATGTTCAGGTAATTACTCACTGGGTAAGCCTCATCAACAACGTAAACGAAGGGCCAGTTTTCGTCGTTTTTTGTAAATATACCCACGGTTTTTATCCCCATCTCCTTCAAAGTCCTCGCCACCCTTATTGCTATTTCCCCCCTGTTGGCAATAAGGACTTTCCTAATCATAAAGGTCCTTAAGGTCGTAATACGTTCCCTCTTGTTTTTGTACGAACTTTTCGGGTTCCCTCAAAATCTCCCCCATCTTCTCAACATTTAGGTTTGTTATTGGGGTGCCATTTATCAGGGCCGCCGGTGCCCCATCGCAAAGCCCTATACACTCCACCTCCTCATAAGTAAATTCTTCCTCATCCTTAACGTTCTCCTTAAGGAATTTAAGGATCTCATAAGCTCCCGCCATCATACAGCTCAAATTCGTGCATAGGTATATGTGATACTTCCCAACCTTTTCCTTGTGAAACATATGGTAGAAGCTCGCAACGCTCATTATCCAATCCTCCGGGTACCCCAAAACTTCGGATACCAACTTTACCCCTTCCGGATGAAGATAACCGTACTCGTTCTGAACCTCGTGTAAAGCCGCTATTATGGCGGTATCCCCCTCGGGAAAGATCTTTTTGACCACCTCTATCTTTTCTTTTAGGCTTGCCATCGCGAATATTTTAAGGATGCAAGAAAATATAAAATATCAATCCAAAAATGCCCGCCAAAAAATTCGTCGTATTGTTCCCAAAGTACCCCCTACTTTCTAATGTCGCCCCTATGAGGCTGTCCGAGAAAAATCCTAAAACCGCCGAAAGGAAAATTGGAATGGGATTTAATCCCATCAACCAACCGAAAACGCTCAATACAGTTATGGTTAAGATCCCCGCAAGTGTCCCCTCAGGGCTTATTCCCCCCGATGTCCCCTTTGGAACCTCCTTAAAGTTCGTAATTAGGAATGTTTTCCTTCCGAACTTTATTCCGATCTCGGTTGCCACGGTGTCCGAGAAGGAAACCGCCAAGGCTGTTAAATATCCCCCCTCAAAGGAGGTTATGGCGCAAATAAGGGCGGGCAAACCGTTTGCCAAAACCTGTTTGTAATCCCTCCTTTCCCTCTTACCGCTGTATATTGAAAGTATTGAACCCAAGGTAAGGAAGGATAAGGGGGGTAAGGACCAGAGCCAACCAAGCTTATAAAGTATGATAAAAGCCATGATCGATGTGATGAGGGATCCTCCCCAGCTCAACCATCCCAACTGATAAGAGAAAAGTCCGACAAATAGGGAGGCGAGGATTTTAAGGATTATTCCCACTCTATGGTTGATGGGGGTTTTGATGTGATATCATAAACCACCCTGTTTATCCCCCTCACCTCCCCCGTTATCCTCTCGCTCATCCTTTCAAGGACATCATAAGGAATTTTAACCCAATGTGCGGTCATACCATCAACGCTCTCCACTATCCTTATAGCTATCACCTCCCCTTCCGTCCTATAATCCCCCTGAACTCCCACGGTTTTCACAGGTATTAAAACCGCAAAGGCTTGCCAAACCTTATCGTAAAGCCCAGCCCTCCTCATCTCCTCCTCAACTATCTTATCCGCTAACCTCAACCTCTCAAGTCTATCCTCCGTCACCTCCCCTACTATCCTAACCGCTAAACCCGGACCTGGAAAGGGATGCCTGTTTATTATCTCCTCATCCAACCCCATATACCTACCTATCCTCCTAACCTCATCCTTAAAGAGGAACTTGAAGGGCTCCAAAAGCTCAAATTTTAAATTTTCCGGTAATCCACCGACGTTGTGATGGGTCTTTATCTTCGCGGATGGACCAAAAACCGACCTTGATTCTATTAAGTCCGGATATAAGGTCCCCTGGGCTAAAAATTTCGGCTTCTTCTCCAAACCCTCCGCGAAGCTTTCAAAAACCTCTATAAATGTCCCCCCTACAATCTTCCTTTTCTCCTCCGGATCCTTCACCCCCTTCAACCTACTTAAAAACCTCTCCTTTTCGTTAAGAATATGAGCGTAAGGGAAAAGTTTTTTGATCCTCTCAACCTCCCCGTACCTCAAAAGCCCGGTATCAACGAATACGAAGTTTAACTGCTCCCTTGGGAGGGACCTTTCAAGGATCTTTCCCAAGACGGTTGAATCTACTCCACCCGAAAGCGCAAGGATCACCCCCTCATCCTTAACCCTTTCCCTTATCTCCCTCACTATTTCTTCGTATATGTTCTCCGTTGTCCAGTTCCTCTCAATTCCCGAATACTCCGCGAAGTTCCTTAAGATCCTTTCTCCGAATTCCGTGTGCGCCACCTCTGGATGGAATTGAACACCGAAGATCCTTAATTTTTCGTTGAATATTGTCGCGTACGGTGAGCCCTCGGTCTTAGCTAAAACCTCAAAACCCTTCGGGATTTCCTCCACCTTATCCCCATGGCTCATCCAAACTCTAAAGGATCCGGGAAGCCCCTTAAATAAATGATCCTCCTTTAAAACTTCCAAGTTAGCCGGTCCGTACTCTTTCCTTTGGGATGGCACCACTTTACCACCCAAAAGGTGCGCTATGACCTGAAGCCCATAACATATTCCAAGTATGGGTTTGCCGGACTTTAAGACGCTTAATGGGGGTAGGGGTGCCCCATTTTCGTACACGCTTGCTGGACCGCCGGATAGGACAAATGCGATAGCATCCTCGGGCGGTTCAAAGTTAAAGGGCAATATCTCCGCATAATATCCAAGCTCCCTAAACCTCCTCGCTATAAGCTGGGTGTACTGCGAACCAAAATCGTATATGTATATCTTTTTCATTCCAAAAATTGCCTAATATAACTCTCGTATATCCTCCTCTCTTGGGGTGTAAGCTTTTCGCCGGCTAAAACCTTCCTGTAAATTTCCGATATTACCCTCCTATCTATTATCCTACCGCTTTCAAAGGATTTTATGGTGTAGGGTTTTGGCCTTTCAGCCTCAAATATCGGTTCCGTCCTCTGCTTCCTCAAAGCTTCTCTAGCCTCCAAAAGTCTTATCCTTATTTCCTCCGCCCTTTTCCTCAGGCTCTCAAGTCTCTTAAGGGCTGAAGGATCCCTCATATCCCTCTCAAGCTCTTGCATCTCTTTTAACGTCTCTTCCAATTTTCTCAAGATTTCACCAGGCATCCCTTCCCTCCTCATATTTTCTATCAGTCCGCTTAGGGCGGTGTTTAAGGCCATCTGCCTTGCGAGGAGCTCCGCAAGTTCCTCCGAACTTAAGCCTTGCCCTAAGTTTTCCGATATTGCCCCCTGCTCACCCGCCATCCTTGAAAGCTGTCTCAAATATCCCTCCATCCCGGATCCACCGGAATTTTGGCAAGCCTGGGCGCTTGATGAAGTCATAAGACTCAACTTTACCAACCCCTCCCTCGCCTCATTCAAAGCTTCATACGCCTTCTCCCCATTTCCCCTTGCAAGTTCCTCTTGAGCCCTATTCAAATTTTGATAGATCTCCCTTGCGGTCTTTGATAAATTGGGAGATACAAAAACATTCTTGTTTGAAAGCTCCCTTAACTTTTCCTCAAATTCTTTCACAGCCATCTTTGAGCTTTCTATGTTCCTCTCGTTCGGGTTTTCCGCGAGCCTTTGGTTTATAAAGGCGGACGCATCCGAAATCTCGTTCAAGCTTGATACAACCTCCCTTGTCCTATTTTCCATCAGGGAATTGTAAAGTTCCTCCGCGATTTTTGACGCATCCGAAAGCCTCAATGATGTCTTACCCTGATCCTTCCCAAAATTCCCCCCTTTCCTCATCTTATCAAGGGCAGAGTTTGAACTTTGTAAAGCGGAGATTAGTTTCTCTTTTAACTCATCAAGTTTCTTTTCGTCTATCCCCTCAAATTCCCTATACCTTTCCAACTCCTTCGCAATACTATCAATTTGTGAGGAAATCTCCCTTTGGGAGGCGCTGTCGGGTTTCCCCGTTATCTCCCTTTGGAAGTTTGAAAGCTCCATAAGTTTTTGGGAAAGTTCCCTAAGCTCCTTCTCTTGCCTGTACCTCTCAAGTAGCCTTGAGAACCTCTCCAGATCCCCTTTAAGATCCTTCTGGGATAACCTCAGCTCCCTAAGCGCCTTCGCGACCCTCTCCGGATCCGCCTTCTCCAAAGCCCTATTCAGCTCCTCAAGCTTCCTTCTAAGATCTTCATCCATAATCTCCCTCAAGTTTTTCCTGATCTCGTTTATTAAATTGGAGATCTCCGGATCGTTAAATTCTTTTGCGAACCTCTCAAGTGCCTCTTGGATCTCCCTATAAGTCTCCCTAGTTGATGTTATTGCGGATTTTATCTCCTGAAGGGTACCACCGGAGAGTTTGTTATCCGCCTTTATCCTCTCCTCAATTTCCCTCAGCCTCCTCTCTAAATCTCCCAACCTATCCGCGGAAAGGAGCTTTTCCTTTAGTTCCTCCAAGGGATCCTTGGGGATGAGAATAAGGGTATCTGAGAAAGATATCTTTCCCCCCACATCCTTTGCGTACGCAACCATCTTTAAAGTATCACCAACCGAAAACTCCAAGCTGAAGAAAGCGTTCGGCACCCTTTCCTTTATGTTAAAGCTTTCCCTTTTGCCGTTTATGTATATTCCCACATCCGAAAGCCCTATATCGTCGTAAGCGGAAACGGATACGGGGACGTTCCCACCTTCTGCCCTGTAAATTCCCGAAGGGTTTATGGAAATTTTCGGTGGTAGATCCTTAATAACTTTAACGGAAAAAGCCTTAAAGGTGAAATTCTTACCCTTCTTGAAAACCCTCACATAAACCGTCGTATCTTCCAGTATTAATTTAGGAAGGTTTATAAATTTTGCGCTATCCCCGTTGTGTAAGATCTCAAGATCCTTAAACCTTGAACCTTCGTATGCGAAATTATCCTTACCCAATTCCCTTTCCGGAAGCCCCGTATATTCCGGAGGAACAATAAAACCCTTAACACCGTAAAGGACGGGCTTCGCAATTACCCTAAACCTTTCCTCCCCCCTATACCCCTCCGCGGTAATCCTATAACTACCCTCGCTTAAACCGTAAATCAAAAACTCTCCATCCCCCTCAAAAACGAGATTTCCAACCCTTATTTTCCCCACCTTTGGCTCAGTTTTAACTTTTAAGGTTTCCCCCTCAAAAACCTCCCGCCTATCCAAAGAGAAATTTATTTTTGGCTTCTCTTCAGAAAACTTTGAAAGCGCAAGGAATGCAAAAACAGAAAACGGAAGGAGAATTAGATAAATGTTAAACGTTGGCCTGAACCTTATTTTTTCCCTTTCAACTTCCCATTTCAGCCTCCTCACGGAAGGGTGGTTCAAATCCCTAAGCTCCAAAAGGGATACTAACCTCTCCTTAAGGTTTGGGTTCAACCTCTCAAGGTGCCAGGCGAAACGTTTTTTATTTATTGGCAAGGAAAGTAAGAGAAGGATTAGGGTAAATATGGTAAAAATCATCGGAAGATAGTATTTCCCCCAAAGGAGGAACATCCCGAGGGAGTAAAAGGTCAAAAACCAAGCTAAAGTAAAGAAAATATTCAAAAAGTACAACCTTTCAAACCTCTTCATATCCCAACATCATCAAAAGGGAGGACTTTAAACCCTCCTTTATGTAATCGGTTTCCTTAAAACCCAAATAAGCCGCCTTTAAACCGGAAAATAGGGAACCCACCATGAATGTGGCT
>Ga0081478_147342_pt1 | contig 14319 bp, 7 predicted proteins | sample OctSprmetagenome_FD_70983 | JGI IMG/M metagenome (GOLD analysis project Ga0081478, IMG submission 70983) | Hot spring and microbial mat streamer communities from Octopus Spring Streamers, Yellowstone National Park, USA - T=80-84 v2 (version 2) | ecosystem: Environmental > Aquatic > Thermal springs... | reverse complement strand
CCCGCGAAGGCTTCAGGGTCTTCCCAGAAGGTGACCGGATGAAACCGATTGAACATGGCGGCTCCCCGCAAAGTGAGCCTCACATGCGCAACTGGCTTGACTGCATCAAAACCCGTCAACAGCCCATCGCACCAATTGAGTGGGGACACTGGTCAACCAACCCGCTCCACCTCGCTAACATCGCCTTCCGAGTCGGCAGATTGGTCAAGTGGGATGCAAAGCAGGAACTGATTGTGGGCGACGAAGAAGCAAACAGGTTTTTGTGCCGAACCTACAGGAAACCTTGGGGCGAATATGTCCGCAGATACTTGGCGCCGCAGCATCGCAAGTATTACCGAGAGGCATGATATTGGGCAGGGTGAAGGTTGGGAAAAAGCAAAAGTTCCGCTGAGTCCGACATCGCCAGTCACAAAGTTTCGTCGTTAAGCCCACATTCGCCCAGGCAACTTTTCCCTGCGCCGTGCCATTCAACTTTCAGCCAATCGGCGATAGTGGATGCGACATCGGCGAAAGTTTGGCGAACGCCCAAAGGTTTGCCCTCTCTCAAACTCGGCGTCCAAATCAAAAGCGGCACATATTCGCGACTGTGGTCGGTGCTGGGAGTCGTCGGGTCATTGCCGTGGTCAGCGGTGATGATGAGCAAATCGCCCTCCCTCAATTTCGGCAGGAAGTTGCCAAGCCACTCGTCAAACTCTCTCAGCGCTTGTGCGAAACCTTGAGGGTTGTTTCGGTGACCGTAAACGGTGTCAAAGTCAACGAGGGTGCACCAAAGGAAATCAAAATCGCCCTGCGCGGTCAGTGTTTCAACTTGCTGCATGCCGTCTCGGTTATCGGAAGTGTGAACGGCGAAAGTCACGCCCCGACCGGCGAAAATGTCGTCAACCTTCCCAACCGTGACAACTTTCAACCCTGCTTCTGTCAAGGCATCAAGCAGGGTAGGGTAGGGTGGCGGGACTGAGAAGTCCCTGCGGCGTGGCGTTCGCTTGAAGTTGCCCGGTGTGCCTATGAACGGTCGCGCTATCACCCTCGCAACTTCGTGTTCGCCCCTCAAAATCTCGCGAGCAATTCTGCACCACTCGTAAAGTTGCTCAACGGGAACGATTTCTTCGTGGGCTGCAATTTGGAACACGCTGTCGGCGCTCGTGTAAACGATTGGGTATCCCGTCCGCAAGTGTTCTTCGCCCAATTCCTCGATAATCGCAGTCCCTGATGCCGGCTTGTTTCCCAAAACTTTGCGACCAATGGCTTTTTCAAAGGCTTCAATGATTTCTGGCGGGAAGCCGTTGGGATAGGTCGGGAAAGGCTTTTCGCGGATTATCCCTGCAATCTCCCAGTGCCCCGTCGTCGTGTCCTTGCCAGCAGACACTTCGCGCATTTTCCCGTAGCAAGCGATGGGTTTTTCGGCAGGTGGAATCCCCTCAATTTGCTCAATGTTGCCCAAGCCCATTCGCTGCAGGTTCGGCAAATTCAACCCGCCAACCGCTTTCGCCATATTGACAAGGGTGTTGCTTCCCTCATCGCCGTAATCGGCTGCATCGGGCAACTCACCGATGCCTACACCGTCCAGAACAAGCAAAATTGCTTTTCGCCTATTCATCGGTTTTCACCGTCCTTGCCCTATCGGCGGCACGAATTTTGCGTGTGCTCTTGCCTTTTCCAACAACGCTTTCAGGTGCGTCATAGCATAAAACTGCTCCGCATCCAGTTTAGCGGCGACGACCTTCAATTGCGCTGCCCAAATTTTGACGCTTTCTCGCTCCCAAGACGGCAACCGTTTTGCGGCATCTGCGAAATTCTCGGAAGCAGATAAGCAAAATTGCTTCGCTTCGTTCAATTTGCCTTCAGCCAACGCAAAGTTCGCAGCCTTGATGTAAGCGATACCCGCACAAAGTAACGCCCGCCCGATAAGCCAATCTTTGCTTTCCCGGTCATCGTCCAACCTTTGAGCAAGCAACCGAAGCGAAGTCGCTTCACTGCTGTTTCTGATTGGTCGCAAAATTTTGTTGAGGGCAGTGTCAAGGTTTGAGCGGTCGGTCGAAGACAACTGCTTGGCAACTTGCTGCCAAGCGTTTGCTTCCCTGATGGCAAGTTTGATGGGTGATTGGGCAATGCAACCGGCGAGGCACCCGATGGCGAGAAGCATTAGCACCCAAAAGCGAGTTCGGCGCAAACGGTTGCGCTGGAAAGCCATTGTCTTCTTTTTGGCTTGCTTATGCTGCTGCATTTTTGCCGCCTTCTTCATCCTCGGTCACCGCAAGGTTCAAAATCTGCCTGCCAAAGACCGACCCGTTGCAGTCATAGATGCTGGACATGGCTCTTTCACTTCTTTGGGCATTATTGATGTTGGCGCAAGCCATCACGGGTTGAAGGAGTCCGAAATCGTTTTGGACATAGCCTTGAGAACACAGCGGCATTTGGAAGCGAAAGGCTGGGTCGCTGTGACGACCCGCGACGGACCTTGGACGCCCTTCACCCTTTCCCAACGCCCCAAACTTGCTCGGTCAGTCCAAGCCGATGTTTTCGTCTCCCTGCACCTCAACAGCCACAATTCTCGAAGCGCTCGTGGTTTGATGGTCTTTTACTGGCGCCCCGAGGACAAGCAACTGGCGGAACTGATTCAAAATCGGCTCAGCGAAAAACTTGGGTTGCGGAATCGCGGCACAAGGACAGAACCCTTTGCCGTTTTGGTTTGGTCATCTGTCCCTGCAGTTTTGATTGAGTTGGCTTTCATCTCCAACCGCTACGAGGCTCGACGCTTGAGCAACCCGCAATTTCGAGAGAAGGCAGCAAAGGCTCTGGCTGATGTCTTGGACGAGTGGCACTCTCAAAAGCGAAAGAGTTTGCCCCAGTGACAACCCGCGCACCTATTTGGCTATACTTCAACCCGAAACCTTCACAGCGGAAAGAAGGTGGAGGACCATGTTGCACAAGTGGGCGCTGTTTTTCTTGGCTGGGTTGATGAGTTTGTGCATGGCATTTTGTGCTTGAGAGGTGACAGGCTATGGTCAGGTGGTTTTGGGCAGTGACCTTCACAGTAGCCTTCAGTTTCACCGCTTTCGCCCAAAGGTTGGAACTCAGCCTTGACGGGCGATGGGAGTTTGTAACGGTCAAATCCTTGGACGAGCCACCCCCGACCAATGGCTGGAAGCCAATTCAAGTGCCGGGAACTATTTACGGCTACAACTACGAACGGGCATGGTTCAGGCGAGAGTTCTTCGCCCCTAAGGAGTGGCAAAGCCGGCGCCTCATCCTTCGTTTTGGCGGCGTGAAATACAACAGCCGCATTTTCGTCAACGGGAAGTATGTTGGCGGTTGCCTTAATGGCTACGATGCCTTTGAAGTTGACATCACTGATGCGGTTCGCTTCGGAAGCGACAACGAATTGCTTGTAGGGGTTCACGATTGGACGGGAGTGTTTGTGGGTGAGCCCGTCGATTTCGCAAAAGAGCGACGACCCGATTTGAGGGAAACGCCTCAAGACCGAGTTATCGCCCTGATCGGTGGTCACTTTGGTAACTACGGCATCTGGGATAGCGTGGTCTTGAAGGTTCTCCCGCCCGTCTACTTTGCCGACATCTTCATCCGTCCACTCGTCAGGCAAAATCGGCTTGAGGTTGATGTCACTATCGTTAACGCTGGCAAAGAGAACTTCAGCGCAACCTTACACGCCCGCGTTTTTCTCTGGGACGGCAAGGGTCGAGGAAAAGACGGACAGTGGGGAGTGACTGGAAAGCCAGTAGCTTCGTTCCCCGATGCCCCAGTTCAAGTTGGTGGGGGTTCGCAAAAGAGATTGACCATCAGTTTGAAGAATCCGCCCCTCGAGTTCTGGTCTCCGCACCGACCGCGCTTGTATGTTTTAGAATTGAGGTTTGACAAACCCAACACAGATGTGCTGCGCGAAAGGTTCGGGTGGCGAGAGTTTTGGTGCCAAGGCGGAGATTTCTTCCTCAACGGGAGAAAAATCCACTTGCTCGCAACTTCTTGGTGGCCACCGACCCAAGGCGTTACCCGAGAGTTCGTTCGAGAGCAACTTCAAGGCATCAAAGCAATGAACGCCATAGCCTTCCGAACTCACACCCAGCCGTGGCAAAAAGTTTGGTATGAAGTTGCCGATGAGGTTGGGCTGCTGATGATCCCTGAGGCTGCCATTTGGAACGACGACACCGTTTACCGGGTCAACGACCCTCGTTTTTGGGAGAACTATGCAGCCCATTTGAGGGCTATGGTGCGAAACTTGCGGAACCACCCGTCCATCGTTATGTGGAGTTTGACCAACGAGTTTTACGGTCCCAGAGCCAACGACGACACCCCAGAAGTTGAAGCCAATTTGGCACGGATGGGAATTGTCGTCAAGTCAGAAGACCCCACGCGACCGATTACATACGAGTCGGATGGCGACCCCGGCGGAGTTGCCGATGTTATCGGCATCCACTACCCAAACGAATTCCCTTCAAGACGGTTGTGGCCTAACGACGCTTTTTGGATGGAAGAACCCCGTTTTATCACTGGTGGTGGCGGGATGTTCTGGGACAACAAACCTTTCCTCTGGGACCGCCGAAAGCCACTTTACATTGGCGAGTTCCTCTGGGTCCCATTGCGCGATCCATCAACCCAAACCCTCTTCTTCGGCGACGAAGCCTATCGTGACCACCGGACTTATTGGTTGCGAGCGAAAGCCATCGCTTGGCGGATGCAAATTCTCGCCTATCGCCACTATGGAGTTAGCGGCATTTCTCCGTGGACTGTCGTTGAAGGTGGCAGCCTTGACGAGTCCAATCCGCTTTGGGTCGCTCAAAGGGACGCGTTCAGACCACTTGCCTCTTTCGTTCGGCAATATGACAGCCGCTTCTTCTCGGGCGAAAAGGTCAGTCGCTTGATTGAACTCTTCAACGACACCTTGCTTGACCTTCCCAAAACTTTATTCCAATGGCAACTGCAGGACGAAAGCAAAGTGATTGCGGAGGGCAAAGAGACCCTTAAAATGCCCAGCGGTTCACACCTCGAGCGGACTTTGACACTTCCCCTGCCCAAGGTCCAAAGCAGGAAAACTCTCAAATTGCGACTGGAACTCGAAGCGAGCGGTGCGACTCGTTTCCGCGCCGATTTCCCGCTTGAAGTCTTTCCCAAGAGCCCTTTGACCCTGCCCAAGGCTTTGGCAATTTACGACCCTCATGAGAAACTTGAGCCGTTGCTGAGGGGACAGATGAACAACTTCGTCCGCCTCAAACGCCTCACTGACTGGGATGGGAAATCCATGCTGGTTATAGGACCTGAAGCCTTGAAAGGGCGGAAAGCGGGAGAGTTCACCATCGGGGCTTCTGACGAAAACGCGATGTGGCTGGCAAAGAAAGTGCAGGAAGGTGGTCGCGTGATTGTGCTTGAACAGACCGACGAAGCAACAGACTTCCTTTCAGTGCAACTTTCCAAGCAATCATCGACGATGGCTTTCCCCCATTTCCCTCACCACCCAATCACGAAAGGGCTCTCGCCTAATGATTTGCTTTGGTGGCGAGGCAACCACATTGTCAGCCACTACGAACCCGTCAGACCGCATTGTGCCGGGATGCTCCCCCTCGTTGTCACAGGCTCCGCCATGGGGGTTTCGCACGCTCCAGTTGTTGAAATCCGGCAAGGAAACGGTGTTTGGTTGATATGCCAGTTGAAGGTTGTCAGCAAATTTGAAACCGAGCCGATGGCGCGATTAGTGTTGCAGCGAATATTCGACTACATCGCAAGTTACGAGCCACCGAAGGGCACTATCGCTTGCTTCGGTCCAACGAACTTGCACGAGAACCTTGACAGACTTAGGGTTGATTGGGAACCTCTCACAAGTTGGGACGAACTGGTTTACCCGAAAGTAAGGGTGCTCGTCTTGCAGTCCGATGGCGAAACGATCGTTCGCAACATCGCTAAGATTCGCTCCTTCCTTCACTCAGGCGGAACGATAGTGTGGCATCGCCCAAATCGGACCGAGTTCGAAAAGGTCAAGGTTGCTTTGAACTTGCCCTTGACAATGCAACTCTACAAGGGAGCGGCGTTGAGGGCGGAAGGGGAAGGTGAACTGCTCAACGCTTTGTTCCGCGAAGACCTCTACTGGCTCGGACCTGTGAGCGGACCGGATTGGGAGCCCACGCCGTTGGCGACGGACATGGCTGAAGCGATTTTCACGCCAGAGTTAACTTTGGCTTCGGCAAGGAAATTTGAGGCTGAAGTCAACGCGAGACTTGAAGGACAAGGCGTTGGAGTCCAAGATGGGAGCATTTTCTTCTGGACGAACGGGCGGGCTCATTGGCAAGTGGACTTTCCCAAAACCGGCAAATATTACTTCGCCTTGATGGCGCGGGGAACACCCGTTGAAGGAGTTTACCCCACCGTTGAAGTTCACTTGGACGGCGAAAGAGTCGGGATATTTCACATAAGCAGCGAGAAGCCGAACCTGTTTGGGCACCTCTTTAACGCAAAGGCAGGCAAAAGGCGGTTGACAATCGCTTTCGTCAACGATGCGTGGCGTCCACCGGAGGACCGCAACCTCTGGGTCGATTACTTCCTGATTGCACCGGTGGAAGGCGAAACCCCGGTGGACATGCTTACATCACCGCCAGCGTTGGTGAGCGTCCCCGTTGGAAAGGGAAGGTTGATCTTGAACGCAATTCGGTGGGACGAAGCAGGGCGAAATGGAATGAAGGCGCAAAGGTTCTTTGCGACTCTGCTAACCGCTCTTGGGGCTAAGTTCCGGAGAGCCGCTGAAGTGAGCGTCATTGAAGCGGAACTCATGAACCCGCAGCCCAACCTGCAGTGGTTCCGACGGGAAATGGACCACATCTACATGGGCACCAACGGCTATGTGGAAGCGAAAGTCAAAATCGTCAAGGGCGGAAAATACCGAATTGGGATCTGGGCAAGAGGGACAGCGATGAAAGGCGTTTACCCAATTGTCGCTTTGGAAATTGACGGCAAGGAAATCGGTCGGGTTGAATGCCGCAGCGACGAATGGAGCATCCACTTCGTTTCCGCCAAGTTGCCGCAAGGGAACTACACCTTCAGGCTCCAATTCATCAACGACGCCTACGATCCAACCGCTGGCGAGGACAGAAACTTGTGGGTTGACAAAATCGAGTTTGAGCCGGTTCAGTAACTGGGCGGAATTTGGACCGAATTCGTCACTTCGAGCCGCTGCAGGCGGTAAGGCATTCGCCTATCAGGACTCGCAAAATGAAGTTCGGGCACAAGTGTCAATTGAAGTGCAAGTAAAGGGGAGTGATGCAGTGTGAGGGCGAACGGATTGGCAATCTTGGCAGGAGTGTCAATCTTGTGGGCAATTTGTGAGGTGGTGGTTTCCATGGGAGCAGAGAAGGGGCGATGGGCTAAGCAAGTTGCAGTGAGCAATGAGAAGATTCGGCTAACGGTCGAATGGGTGGGCAATGGCTATGGAGTTGCGAACCTTTTTGTTCGCTACAAGCAGCGGTGGGTTCCTCTCGCTCGTTGGCAACCGCTTACATTCGCCGTCTACGACGAAAAAGGAAGCGAAAGGGAGTGGACGCCGCTATTGCGCCAAGCGACCGTCCAACGAAATCGCTTGCTCCTCCTTGACAGGTTAACTGACCCAGACGGTGGCGAGTGGCAAGTAAAGTTGACCGTTTCCCTCGTCCCCAATGAACCTGTGGCGAAAGTTCGGTGTGAATGGCGATGCAACAGCGACCGACAATTGAAAGCACTGTGGGGTCCGAACTTGCTTGTGGTTGAGGGCACTGAAAAACTCTGGGGCTTATTGCCCGGCGTCGAGTTCCTTTACGATGGCGAGCCATCTTCCAACCCGCGCGATTTCGCCCCGCCGCTGCATGACCGCAGAACGCCTAACCCAAAGAAAGTCACCATTCCGCTGATGGCGATAACTGTTGGTGGCGAAAATCTCGTTCCACCGAAAGATGCTGACAAGTTTTTCTGCCCGGATTCGTTGTTCGACCTGCCCAGACTTTCCCGCAAGCCCACTCAGTTGCCACCCATCACTGTTGCCCTTTTGTGGAATCCTTTGCAACGGTGGGACGGTGAGCGGATTTTGCCTTCGCTTCGGTTTGAGAGCCCAAGTGCCGAAGGAAAAGGGCATCGGCTCGGTTTGTTCATCCCGTCGTGTCCCGATTTCGTTCCCGAAAATTCCGACCGAGCCATGAAGCCTTACAACCTTCGGGCAGAGCAAACTTTGGCTTTGGAATTCCAAATCGCTGTTGAGTTCGGAGACATCCTGACAGCAGTGCGTCGCTGGTTGAAAGAGGTTGGCAGGCTTCCCAAACCCAATCCTGCGCCGCGAGACTTTGAGCAACAACTGGCTCTTGACAGGTATGGGTTTTTGCACACAGTTTGGGATGAACAAACGCAGAAGTGGCGACACTGTGTCGTTTGGGCTCCCCACCACACTCCCGGTTTCGCCACGCTCCTTTGGTTCAACGGGCACATCACGAAGGACGAAGAGGGCAAAAGGCAAGCATTGGAGCGGGTGCATCTTGTCGCCGAACAAATGCTGAAAGACGGTGGGGCGAGTTTGTTTACCTCAACTGCCAATTGCCACATCATGCGATGGGAGTTCCCCTTCCATTATGGCTACTTGCCTGAAGCCTTGACGGCGTTAGAGGGCATCATCCAAAACTTGATTGCCAGCCAGCAACCTGATGGCAGTTGGCGGTTTGAACCCGCTAACGAAAAGCAAGCAACTTTGGGGCGCAAAGGCGATGCCGTGTTGGGCACGGTGGCGCATAACGCTGCCATGCTTTTGCGATACGCACGCATCACTGGGGATGCTGAAGCGCTTCAAGCGGGCGAGAAGGCGTTGCGTTTGATGGAGCAATTTCGCATCCCTTGCGGTGGGCAAACTTGGGAGTGCCCGATGTATGAACCCGACATCCTGCCAGCCGCGTGGGCAGTCGCTGCCTACCTTGAAGCCTTTTGGGCGACAGGCAACCCGCATTGGCTTCACGATGCGGTTTATTGGGCGGAAACGGGCGTGCCGTTCGTTTACCTTTGGCAATTGCCTGACCGACCGATGATGCTCGGTGCGACCATTCCCGTCTTCGGCAGCACTTTTTACACCCACTCGTGGCTCGGAATGCCCGTGCAATGGTGTGGGCTCGTTTACGCCTATCAAATTCAGCGGCTGGCAAAAACGCTGGAGCGCCATCGCCCCAAAGCGAACGGCTCACCGTTGCCGTTGAGTTTGAACTTCACCCCGAAAGATTGGCAACGGTTGGCGGAACTCATCACCGTCAGCGCCCAATACCAGCAATTTGACGAAGGCGAACTGAAAGGCACTTACCCTGACAGCATCACCGACTTCATCGGCCGCAACCCTGCTTTCATCAACCCTGAGGACATCGCTGTCAATGTGTTGGCGCTGAACAGTTTTGACCCTGACATCAAGACGGTGCGGGTGAAAGTTGGGAAACGAACACTGGTCATCAGTTCGGGCGCTGAAATTGTGGATGCCCGTTCGGGTCGGGAAGGTTTGCAATTGCGCCTTCGCTACTTTGCGGGCGAAGTCAGCCACACCGTCGTCACCAATGCCTCCGAACCCAAATCCGTCTTGGTGGACGGACAACTGCTCCCCCGCTCCGATGCTCCCATTCGTCGCTCCCCAAGTTGGTGGTGGGATAGCAACAAGCACCGCCTCTATCTCGCCGTCCCGCATCAACGCAACGAAGTTGCTATCATTATGAAGTGACGGAGGAGATTTGGAGGTGCACCTTGCTTGGGTAGGAAGAGGCGAAAACCTTCAACGGATAAATGGGATGTGCTGGAAAAAGCAAAAAGGTGTATCCCGCCAGTGGAGACGATCTTGGACAATGCATGGAGCGCTTTGTCCTTGGACGAAGAATTCATCCGCCATTATTTCGGTGAAGCGTTGCGTCAGATTGATGAACGGGCGATGGAGATTTACCTTAAGCATGAGCGCCGAGCGATGAAATTCGCCGCACAAGAATGGTTAGAGCAAAGGCGTAAACTACTCCAAAGAGAGTGGGACCACCTATCAGCACTGTTACAAGAGGATAGGTGGGAAGCGTTCAAACGGAAGGTCGTCCCAATGTTTATGGACTTTGCCCAGTTAGTTCAAAGGCTGGAGAAAGACTTGGGCAACATGAGGAAAGCACGAGGCGGATTGACTTTTGAACGAGCCGTTGAAAAGTTGCTATCAACGATTGCAATCCCTTACGAGAGACCAAGAGGACGAGAAGCCCAGAAGTTGGAACGCATTGACCTTGTGTCGCCCGATGTGAAGACTGCTCTCAATGAACCTGAACGGGCTATTTTCTTGACGCTAAAGCGCACTTTACGGGAACGCTGGAAACAAGAAGTGCCCGCCGCTCAAGGAAGACGCTGTTGGCTCTTAACCCTTGACCCTGACATCACGGAAACGAAAGCCGATGAAATTCACGAAAAGGGCTTAGAAGCCTTCGTGCCCGAAGAAGTTGCCGTCCGAGTGAGGCAAAAAGGTAAAATTTGGGTGCGGTCTTTGGACGAACTCCCTAAGTCACTGCGAGAAGCGCTTGAGGGGTGAAATGAGGTGCTAAGCGATATTGAGGCGCTAAAAAGCATTGATTGGACATTTCGTGGCGTGAAAGCCAAAGAAGGTATTCACGGTTTGCACAGTTACCCCGCAATGATGGCGCCGCCCGTTGCTAGGAAACTGATTGAGATGCTCAGTGAGCAAGGCGATACGGTGTTTGATCCCTTTTGCGGTTCTGGGACGGTCACCACAGAAGCAGTCCGATTGGGTCGCCATGCAATTGGTTTTGACATCAACCCTTTGGCGCTCCTTATCGCTGAAGTGAAAGCAACACCTATCATGCCCCAACGCCTTTGGCAAGCACTGGCGCAAATTGAAAGCAACCTGCGAAGATTGGGTGAAGTAGAGCCGCCAAAGTTCGCTAATATTGACTACTGGTTCAAGCCTGAAGTGCAAAAGCAATTAGCAAGGTTGAAGGCAGCGATAGATGCACTGGAGGACGAGGCGGTTAAAAAGTTCAGTTTGATTGTTTTCAGCCGTGTCGTCCGAGAAGCAAGCAATACCCGCCCTAACGAATTTAAGTTGTTCCGCCTGCCACCCGAAAAACTGAAGCGGCACAACCCAGATGTCTTTCGTCTCTTCCACCAACGCTTCGCAGAATGTATCGGCATCATGAGCGATTGGTGGCGAGAAGTTGGTGATTCACTGTTAAAGCCGCAGTTGAGACTTCACGACGCCCGCCAACCTTTCCCTTTGCCTTCCGAAAGTGTTGACCTTCTCTTGACCTCTCCACCATATGGAGATGCACGAACGACGGTCGCTTACGGTCAGTTTTCTCGCTTGTCTCTTCAGTGGCTTGGATTGTGGCGGGAAGATTTGGACCGAATCAGCCTCGGAGGTCATCATCGGTCTATGAAAGTGCTTGTCCCAACCCTGAAAGAGGCATTAGAGGCAATTGCTAAGGTTTGCCCGAAACGGGCTCAGGAAGTTGAAGCGTTTTACGCAGACCTTTATGACTGCCTGCGGAACATTGTGCCTGTAGTGAAGCGAGACGGTTTCGCTGTTTTCGTTATTGCTAACCGAAAGGTCAGAGGGATAAAGTTGCCGACAGACAAAATCATCGTGGAGATGTTGCCTGAATTTGAATTCGTTGTCTCTTTGCCTCGACAAATTCCCAATAAACGGATGCCCTTGCGCAACAGCCCATCTAACATCCCCGGCGAAACAGACACGACGATGTTGGAAGAGCACATCGTCATCTTGCAAAAGAAAACGACGCTTCACACTTTGGCGTCTACATTTCATCAGTTGCGCATCTTGGAAAGGAAAGGGCGTTATCAGGGACAGTAAAAGGAACGCTTTACGCTGATAGCGGTGGTCACAAAACAGACCTGAAAGAAAGTTGCTATGAGAGGCTTGACACAAGGCTCATCCTCGGCTATCATTTTTTCTCGGCAATTCATAGCGCAAGAGGAGGCGGGAATTGTGCATTGGTTTGACTACTGCGCTCCAAAGGGATTAGAGGAAGCGTTGGACATATTCGCAGAGTATGGGGAAAGAGCAAGGGTACTGGCAGGTGGGACGGACCTAATTCTCTTCATGGAGAAAGGTCGGCTGAAACCAGACTTGGTAGTTGAGATTCCGTCTTGCCTACCCTTTGTCGGTATAGAAGCGACAAACAGTCATATCCGAATTGGCAGCCGCACCACTATGAGGGAACTGGAGACATTGCCCCTCATTCGGGAGAAGATCCCTATACTTGCTGAGGCAGCGAGTAAGGTTGGGTCATTACAAATTCGAAACTTAGCAACAATTGGCGGAAACATTTGCACGGCTTCCCCAGCAGGTGACACGCTTCCCGCGTTGTTGGTCTTGGATGCATCAGTGAAACTCGTGAGCAAAAGCGGAGAAAGGTTAGTCCCACTCCGCGAATTCTTTGTCGGTCCGGGGGAAACTGTCCGACAGCCAAACGAATTGCTCACCGAGGTGATAGTGCCTTTGCTCCCTTCCCATTCAGGATGCAGTTTCTACAAACTTTCAGTTCGTCGCTACATGGACATAGCGATAGTGAATGCAGCAGCCTTTATCGCAGTGAATGAAGACGGATTTATCACCGACGCTAAAATCGCACTCGGTTCAGTCGCACCAACACCAATAAGAGCCTATGAAGCCGAAGAGAGGCTAAAAGGCAACACTATCAACGACATCCTCTTGGACGAGGTTGGAAGACTTGCTCAGGAGGCAAGCAGTCCCATCACTGACCAAAGAGGGACTGCAGAATATCGCCGCATCATGGTTTACAGACTCACCAAACGCGTTGTGAGAGGAGCATATGAGCAAGCAGTGGCGCAAATTCAATCGTAAATTCAGCGAAAGGAGGAAAACAAAGTGGGAGAATTCAAGGTGATAGGCAAGGGCGTCGTTCGCACAGACGCTGTTGATAAAGTTACTGGTCGCGCCGTCTATACAGCGGACTTGACTTTTCCGAGGATGATATATGGTGCCTTTGTCCGCAGTCCTTACGCTCATGCCCGAATCAAGCGAATTGATACCAGCAAGGCATGGAAGGTTCCGGGCGTAGTCGCAATTATCACCCAAGAACAATTGAGCAAAGATTACGCGCTGGTTGTAGAGGAAGAAGTTCACGCTGCCGAAAGAGTTCGCAGGCTACTTGCTGGAGATAAAGTCAGGTATTACGGCGAAAAAGTTGCTTTGGTTGGGGCAGAGACCTTAGAGGCAGCGAAAGAGGCTGCTTCTTTGGTTGAGGTTGAATATGAACCGCTCCCTGCCGTAACAGACCCGAGAGAGGCGATCAAGGAAGGGGCACCCCTTGTCTGGGAAGACCGAGAACCTGTCCAAGGTCCAAACGGCGAGTTGCTTTACAATGTCGTTTCGGAAAGCCACCATCAAGAAGGCGATGTAGAGCAAGGCTTTGCTGAGAGCGACTACATTTTTGAGGACGAGTTCTATGTCCATCGGGTTCATCAAACTTACCTTGAGCCTCAGGCGACAATAGCGGCTGTTGATGAAAAAGGCAAGATTACTGTCTGGACATCAACTCAAGGCATATTCGCTGTCCGAAGCAACATTGCGAGGTCCTTGGGAATTCCGCTTTCACGCATCAATGTCATCGGGATGACGATAGGTGGCGGGTTCGGTGCTAAGTTTGGTGGGATTGTTGACATTTACGCTGTTTTGCTGGCTCTGTGGACTGGTCGCCCCGCAAAAATCGTTTATTCTCGTGAAGAGGACTTTTTGGACGCATCACCTGCTCCGGGTTTGTATGTGCGAATTAAAACTGGCGTTAGAAGTGATGGGACGATTGTCGCCCGATATGTTTATGCCCTTTGGGATGTGGGGGTTGGAGGAGGCGCATCTTGGGCGACAGGCGCTTTCGCTCGCCTTTACAAAGTCCCACATGTTAAATGGGATGCCTACGAAGTGGCAACAAACACTCCACCAGTTGGCGCTTACAGGGCGCCAGGTTACCCGCAAATTCTCTTCGCAAGTGAAACTCAACTCAACAAAATCGCTTCTGAACTTGGAATTGACCCTGTTGAACTTAGATTGAAGAACCTCAGGGATGACCCTGGGTTCAAAGAAACACTCTTGACAGTTGTTGAAAAGTCAAACTGGTTCAACAGAGAGAAGGTCGAAAACGAAGGTTGGGGCATTGCTATGGGATGGTGGCAGAATGCATCCTCTCCAGCAGCAGTTTTCGTTTCGCTTCACGAAGATGGCTCAGTTAAAGTGTTTTCTGGTTTAATGGACCTAACAGGAACTGAAACAGCAGTCACCCAGATTGTCGCTGAAACATTGGGCGTTCC
>Ga0081478_130295_pt1 | contig 14323 bp, 16 predicted proteins | sample OctSprmetagenome_FD_70983 | JGI IMG/M metagenome (GOLD analysis project Ga0081478, IMG submission 70983) | Hot spring and microbial mat streamer communities from Octopus Spring Streamers, Yellowstone National Park, USA - T=80-84 v2 (version 2) | ecosystem: Environmental > Aquatic > Thermal... | reverse complement strand
TCTGTGCTATAGCCTTTTTACGCTCATACAAGATCTTAATGCTCTAGAGAGGCTTTAGATCAACATGTATGAAACCTATACTAGGCTCGTAGCCGTCCAATGAAAGCTCATTACTATCCCGCCCAATAACCTTTCTAACATAGATCTCCTCAGAGCTTTGAAGGGGATAACCACTCTATCGTCAAAGATTATAGCCCCACCAACAGCCCAGCCTCTAACCCTGGCTCGAACCACGTTGATTTCTAGGATATTGAGGGATATTCTCCTTGCCTTAGAGTTATCCTTATGGTTCTAGCTTGGTAATCTATCTTAATAAGCGTTGTCTTGCATCTAGCGAGTCTCCTCCTAATCCTAGGCTTGATCTTTCTAGCCCTCCCCCTTAGATATCTCTTCCTCCAATTCTCCATAATCGAGTAGGCTGTCCTGATAACGGCATCTACCCAATGCTGCGTAGGGGTTATCCTTCATAAGCTCATCTCTAAGGCGTTTCTTAAAAGCCCTACTTTGGAATTATTGGGATTCTCACCTTCAAACCTCTGATCACGACCAGCTTCCCACCCCTTCTAACAAGCTCTTGGAAGCAATATCTCCACTCAATATTATCCCAGATCATATCTATAGCCTTCTGAAGAGCCTTAATATACCATGTTATAAGCTTCGAGACCCTATTACCCCTGATGGGCACAGAGCATGATCTCACAAGCTCAAGGATCCTCGGCAAAATCGCTCCATAAAATGATATATCAACCCCCATAAACTTTTATGAAACCCAGAACAGTTTCTTGAGGCTAGCAGGGTTATGTATTTAAGGATGTTATATATATATTATTATATCTAAGTTATCTACAATATCTCTATATCTATTTCTTATCGTCACCTCAGATATTCCAAGAAGATCCGCCATCGCTTTTTGAGACCTCTTGTTTTCTAGGATTATAGAAGCTAGATATACTGAGGCCGCCGCTGTTCCCTCCGGGTTTTTTCCGGATGCAGATGTTGGATCGACCTTCTTGAGCACATCGAGAATCCTTTTTGATAGAATCACTATGTTGTCGCTTAGACCTAGAGAGCCAGCGATCTTCGGTATATATGTTGCAGGCGACATAGGCGATCTCGAGTCTAGATCCCCCCTCTCTCTGCTCTTCTTCTTAAGCTCGTTGAATATCCCAGCCCAGGATAGCCTCTTGGTTGCATTGTGGAGGCTCTTCTCATCTATCCTCAGAGTCTCTTTAAGTCTCCTCATCTCGAGGGGTATACCATAGATTCTGCATACCTCAGCTATCATCGCCCCCACTATCGCGGCTATCATGTTTTTCCTCAGAAGACTCTCCTTAGAGGCCTCCTTGATCATCATACCAACTGTCTCGGCAACGAAGCTTGGGAGCCCCAGCTTTGCTACTGCGTCATTCATGATCATCTTAGCCTCAACCTCCTTCCTAGCTCTATAGTCAGAAGGCTTCCTAGTAGCCGTGTTAAGCCTGCTATATTTCCTCCCAATAGAGCCTCTGGGATCTATATAGCTTGTGAGCCCCGCATCGTGGACCTTATTTGTGAGCTGAGGTCCAACCCTGCTCCTTGCCATCTTATCCTCTGGGTTATATTCTCTCCACTCTTTGCCAAGGGATACAACGCCCTCCTCTATCACAAGACCTGTCCTAACATCTATATACTCGCCCCTATCATGGTCATATATAACTTCCCCCCTAGCTATCATCTCACTAAGATCTATTGTGCTTGTGCTCTCTATGTCAGTGCTCATCTAGATCTCCTCCTGACCTCATATAGAATCTCGTCTCCAACCGCTACGGAGGCGCCCTTGCTAAGCTTGATCACAGCATATGGAGAGGATACAGGGCCTATAACGTCATTTACAACACCTATAGCCTTTCCCGACAACTTATGAACGGCTCTAGCACCTATAGAGGGTATTTTAAGAGGATCCCTTATCCTCACAACCACTTGATCCCTTACTATAGATGTAACCTCGCCCAAATTGGTGAGCTCCAAGCGATACACCAATTTGTAATTACATAGATATTACTTACATAAGGATGATTATCAAAGGGGATTACATTGATTTTTAGAGATCCTCCTCAATACAGGGTAATACCAGCCAAAGAAAATACCTAAATACAGACATAATCACCTTATAAGCCAGATATATACTAGAAGATCTTACTTATACGAATGCACGGAAATATATAGAGATATATAGGAAGAACACACTAAAACATATACCCCCAGTCGATTTCACAACCCCCTATATAACATAGGCTCAAACCTAGTCTATAAGGTTTGATGATGGGCTGGAGATGCATATCCCGATAACTCTACTAGAGCATTCTAGAGGCGACTACTATATTGCTTTACCTAGACCTTATAGGATCTATGTCTCAGCAACATGGAAACCGCGTCTCCATAACTTTGTGGGAGACTGTGAAGCTAAATCCTCTGAATCGCTACGAATTTAATCCTAGTCCAACTCTATAAAAATCGAATAGTTTGAAGAACCTCTCCGTAACTCATCCAATAGAATTCGCCAAATCACGAAACTGTATATTTGAAAATCGACAGCCAGCACACTGTTAATGGGATAAAGCTTCTCAGATCCACTATTGCCTCAAAACTCTTAGCAATAATGTTAATAACGATATAGGGAGCGTTGATCATGTCTCTGAAAAGCCAACTACGCATTTTAGATCATCCTTAGAAACATGGGCGAAGACCCTAAAAAATAGCAAAGCCAACTCACATAAACTCCCTTTTCATTCTCTCCACATAGGCATGATATAAAAGGCTGTTGATCCGTAGAAAGACTGTGAGCTCTGGGTGAGCCAGAACGACTTTCAGAATATGTCATATATTTCACTATCTTATAACTATGAGAAGAGAGTATAAAGTTCTAATAACCATTAGACCCGGAGTAACCATAGCAAGCGCATAAAGCTCACAGGTCTTGATACTTTCTCTTAGCAAAGACCCCTAGGCCCAGCACTCACTCCCTAATATATTTTAATTAAGGATACCTAAATCTAAATATCCCAAAATCCATACGATATACCTCCAGACGATAGGGGAGAAGGATTGAAAAATAAGGAGAGGTTTTAAATATATATTTAATGCTTAGGATAAAAAAGATATTTTTAATATTTAGAATTATCATAGCTAAATCTGCTTAGCTATATATAAATTAGGTCATCTTTTTCATTTATTGTCGTTTTCCTTTTATGTTAAATAACTACTATTGAGTGTATAACAATATATAATGATATATTAAATAAATCAAAGGAAAGGAATACTTTTTAACCGAGATAATGGGGATAGATGTATGGCATTTGTATGCAATTGCTTTACCCAATACTATGCTGTGTCTAGATTTCCTATGATAAGTATTAATCTGAAAAATATAAAAGCTGGATTTGTGAATTGGCTTGTATGTAATAAACGGGTTCTTCTGCTAAAGCTAGTAAGGGGTCAATCTTCGGCGGCGTCTATCCTAATTGAATCCTTTATGGTATAGAATGCAGCTTATATCCCCTTTTAACATGATCCTGTTTAGGAGGAGCCCTGTGGAGGGTGGTTATGAAGGTATATATAATCTCTGCGTAGGAGTGGGGATCAAGCCCGTGCTATCCTCCATAGGGCTTTTCAGATGTGAGGTGTTTACAAGCAAAGATTTAAATATAGTTCTTTATCTAGGTCTGTTTTACCTTTTATCAGAGATGCTGATCTCCGTTGTATCGGCTCTGAGAGGGGGTGGGTGCTTTAGAGGAGTTGCTTAGAGAGCTTGAGAGAAGGGCTGCTGCGGTTTCTGAGGCTATGAGGAAGAGAGGTATTGACTACATAGCTTTGACGTCCTCTCCTAATTTTAGATATCTAACCGGCTTCTCGGAGGAGAGCTACGATAGATTAATGCTCTTTCTAATGAACTCCGAGGGGGAGAGGATCCTTCTAGCGCCTAGGCTAGCTAACATACCTAGCTGGGTTGGTAGACATATGGATATATCTATATGGAGTGATTCCGACGATGTCAGTGCTTTTGTTGAGAGGGCTGCTAGGAGACTTAGAATACATGGTAGGAGGGGTGCTTTTGAAGATACAATGGATCTCAAGATCTACCTCTTCCTCAAAGAAATACTATCACCGGCGTCTACACATCTAGCATCAGAGATCCTGAGAGATCTAAGGGCGAGAAAATCCCTGTACGAGGTAGGTGTTATAAAGAAGGCTGTAAATGCTGCTGAAAACGTCTTCGAGGAGATCTACAGAATCCTTGCTCCAGGCTTGACAGAGAGGTTTCTAGCGTCACAGATATCGAGTGTAATAGCTTCGATGGGCTTTGACGAGGCATTTAAAGCAATAGTAGCTTTTGGCGAGAACACAGCGAATCCCCATCACATCCCAGGTGATAAGAGGCTGGCATATGGAGATCTAGTTTTAATAGATCTAGGTGTTTCCGTGGAAGGCTATATATCAGATCTCACAAGGCTCTACCATCTAGGCCCGATCCCTGAAAAGGTTAGAGAGAGGTTTTCACAGCTCTCAACATGCTTCTCAGAAGCTATATCAATGATCTCCCCGGGTGTGAAGGCCTCTGAAGTGGATCTCAGGGTGAGGAGCTGCCTAGCAGAATATGGGTTAAAGGAGAACATCCTCCATAGAACAGGACATGGGATAGGGATAGAGGTGCACGAGCCACCATATCTATCGATAAACTCAAGCGATATCCTTGAAAAGGGCAATGTATTCACAGTAGAGCCGGGGATATATTTCAAAGGTATATTCGGGTTGAGGGTTGAGAGCGATATAGCGATCCTAGATAATGGCGATGTGATTATACTGGACAAAATATCTAGAGACATAATTCAGATATAAAGATCATTTTAGACGATCAAATCAACCCATTCGAGCCCGAAATGCTGATCTTTGCCCTGAGATGGCTGGAGATTCAAGTATTCTGATTTCACCCTGGTTTACAGCATATAAAGAAAGCTATAGCTCTAGCACTTCTAGCATCTCTTTATTGCTTAGCTTAGCCACTTTGAAGTATCTAGAGCTTATCCTCCTGAGATCGGGGTTTTCCCCCATAACCATGACTGTTATCAGCCTTAGATTGTTCTCCTTTAGATGTCTCCTAACCATGTTCTCAGCTATCCTATCCTCCCCATCTGTTATCAATATGAGCTCTCCGAGGCCCTTCATCTTCAGCTCTGACACGTCTTGGCAAGCAGCTATTATAGATCTCGTTATATCGGTCCCCCCACCACTCTTAATCCTCGCTAGATAGTCCATCAGCCTGAGGGTTTCACCGGGCTTGCTAGATCTGGACACCTTTATAAGGCTATATGGGGCTGAGTCGAAGAATCTTATCAGGAAGGGCCTGCCCTCCCTCTTAGCCCTCATGAAAAGGGCTATAGCTGTTGCCTTTGCCCATCTTATCTTCTCCCCATCCATAGATCCTGATTTGTCTAGAAGGACATAGAGGGGTCCGTAATCCTGTCTCACAACCTTCTCATAGAGGATAAGCTTACCAGTTGCCCACTTATATAGCAGAACCCAGCCCGCCTCGCTATCCTCGAAAAGGGCTAGCTCAGATCTAGATGCCCTCTGTATGTGGGAGCCTCTCATATACCCTATGACCTCTCCCTTGGGGGATTTAATAGTTTTCTTTCTAAATCGGAGGGTCATATCCTCTACGAAACTAAGGCTATCTAGGAGCTTCTGAACATCTGTGTTTCTAGCAAGCCTGATGATATCGCTGGAGTTTTCGATCATCTCAAGCAGAGATCCTGTGCCAGCCTGGGTTCCCATGGAGAGGTGCTCCAACTTGGAGATGTTTTCAAGCTCGCTTCCAATCTTTCTAAGAGCATTTCTAATAGCATCTCTAATGCTAGACCCCCTTTTATCTCTATCACCACCCCTCTCCCCCTCCCCTTGATCCCTGTTCTCGCTCTCACCACCACCCTCTCCCCCTCCCTGCTGTGGGCTTAGCTCGTTTAGCAAATGCTCTAAGAAGCTGGCGCCCACTATTATCGATCTACCGCTGTGGGCTATTGTATAATATCTTATCTTCCTAGCCTCCTCGCTGCTTAGAATCTCCCTTGCAATCATGTATCTAAGCATTGTCCACGGATCCTGTTCACCCCTCTTGGGGGGAACCAATATGGGGAATGGGAGGTAGAAGAGGTAGAAAACATCTATCCCAAGATCTGTGTTGATCGCATCAGCCCTCTTAGATCTGGAGAGCTTTTTAACAATCTCTACCAGCTTGTCCCCTCTATACCTCACAAGAGGATCATCATACCTTATACCAGCAAGCACACCTGGCATTATATCACTACTCTATTCTCTTCCTTATCTTCTCCATAGCGGTGCTTATAAGTTCAATCACCCTCTTCCCAGATGTCTCGACATTCTTATCCCCACTCTCTATTATTATAGCCGACACCCTTTCCCTGAGAGCCTCAAGATCTCTGTAGATCTCGTTGAGCCTCTCCTCGTAGAACCTAGACAGCGTACTCCTAGCCCCAGGGGCGAAGGGCTCTGCATAACCATAGCTTGCTTGGAAAGAGCTTATATAGTTCATCAGCTCCTTAACATTTCTCTCGATATCCTCCAGCTCTCTTAAATACATATACGGAGTTTTAAGCTCCTCGTGGAGGATCACATTTACCTTCTCAAACTCATCTATATCTCTCGGTGCAACATATTTGAGGACTAGCAGATCCTCCTCTAAAGCCTTAGTCCTACCATTGAGGATGGTGTTCGCAGCGATCACCTTGAGGGTTCTACCCTTCCTCCTATCTGTTATATGTATGCCTTTGGATTCGAGTATTGCGAAGAGCTTTATCAGCTTTGGCTTAACCCCCTCGAGATCTACCTTGAATACCTCATCCCTTATACTCACAAGATCCTGCATTAGAAGGACAGGCTCCACATTAACAATATCGTCTCTTCTCTCGTTCTCCCACTCCTGGTTTAGGAGATCCTTCCAGAGATCGTCTGGCACAGGCTTGACATGGTGTCTCAAAAGCATTCTATCATATATCGCAGCAAGCTCCGGATCGTCTGGAACCTCGTTTGAAGCTGCGAACAAGCTCCACAGAGGAACCCTTATCGCTGTGCCAGCCTCATAGTATATCCTCTCATTTATAATCGATAATATGCTGTTGAGGATGCTGGAGCTCGCCTTGAAGATCTCGTCTAGGAATGCTATCTCAGCATCGAGCAGGGTTCTCGTGATCACCCTCCTAAACCTCTTCTCATCGATAAACACTTTTATATCCACCGGGCCGAAGATCTCATCGGGCTCTGTGAACTTAGTTAGGAGATAGGAGAAGAACCTAGCGTTTAGAAGGGCAGCTGCCCTCCTTATAAGGGCGCTCTTGGCCGTTCCAGGTTCTCCTATCAATAGAGCATGCTCCCTAGTCATAAGGGCGAGGGTGACTACCCTGGCCTCTTCATCTCTACCCACGAACGGCTTTACAAGCTCTCTGTGAAATCTATTTATCTTGTCAGTCAGCTCTTCAAACTTTGGAATTTTTCAAACCCCCTTAATCACTTTATCCGCGTTCCAGCCTAATATCTCTTCTGATCTATTGCCCATAGCTATACCTGCATAAGCCTCTTCTTCTGGAGATATGCCTCTGCACATTCCCTGCCGTGGAAGGTCTTTATCCCGTCTCCCAGCTCAAGCACATATGGGGATCCTATTATAACGCCTCCGCAGAATCCACATCTATATATAATAGATATACCCGGCTTCTCGGGTATCCATGGCTTCTCATAGATCTGGTTAACATCTATGATCTCAGCTTCCGGAACCTCCCTCTTAACCATATCGATAACCTCTCTAGCACCCTCGCCACCCACACCCCTTATAAGGGCTACTATGGTGTCACCAGCCCTCGATATATAGACCCTCTCCACAGCTGGATGTCTATAGAGGGATTCGGCAAGCTTGGCAGATCCTCTATGCCTGATCAGCACAAGGCTCGATGATACCCCTTCAAGCATAGACATGTCAACCCTTGCAACACATCCCCTTATAATGCCTAGCTTCTCCATAATCTCGATCCTCTTCCTAATCATGGGGGAGCTCAGACCAACCTTAGAGGCTATATCCTCGAGCTTCTCCCTACAGTTGCTAGAGAGTATCTTCAGAATCTCTATATCCATCGCATCGAGACTTTTTTTAACTCTAACCAAATTATCCCCAAAATATATTTCACAAAAATAGATATATTAATACAACGCACATAGACCAAGAGATATTAGCACAGACCACAGATCTTCTAGCAACCTCTTCTAAAGAGCTGGGTCTCCAGATATAAGCCCTTTTAATAGTCTCTGAAGCTCTAAAGATGGAGAGGTTATAAGATCCCTGGGCTTGAAGGGCTATTTAAACACACTCTCTATAGCCTCTACAGCCTTCGAAATGCTAACATTAAAACCCATATCCCTTAAACCCCCATTGATGGTAGAGACCCTAACTGTAGGGGTTAAAGCTCTGACTTCCTCCTAAGGACTGGGCTTTCAGTTGTAAAATTAATGATCATAGGCTACTCCAATGATTGAGTAAAAGCGCGACATTGTGGACTTCCTCCAGTATAGTTATTTTATTTTCACAGTACGTATTCTGAGGAGCTCGATTGTATCTACGCATATTAAGATAAATAAGATTTATATACCTCTATATGTACATGCGTGTACGGCGTGATGATGTCTAAGAGGAAGTTGTCTTTGAGTGTGAGGGGTCTTCTTGGTGAGGTTAAAAGAGCGTCTTTAAGTGAGGGTAGGACTTTAAGTGACAACGGGGCAAGCCTCGTCCTTTAGGGCAGGGTATGTATGTGTTTTTAAGCTTTCTAGGTAGATATCTACGGCGTGATGAGGTTATTTCTTTGAGGGTTTAGGGGGTTGGTGCCTCGGGTGGGCACCCTGTTAGTGTGCCCCGATGTCCCTAGGGGGGAGACCCCGAAGCGTACCCCCAACCCGATGATCATTGAGGTAGAGCCATTAATTCCCCACCAGAGGGCTAACACCCGAGATCCCAGCATGAATAAGATGATCTACTATAGAATTGAAAGGGGAGGGGTCATAAGAAATTAGCTAAGATAGCTGAGCAGGAAGGTTTACAAGCTACATATATCGGATGAACAACTATCTCTCCTTTCAATCTCATCGTGTACTAAGTCTAGCTGTTTTAAAATTATCTTAATAAATATTAGCAATTTATGTGTCTTCACTTAACAATGCTGCGGAGAAAGCTATATTGCTTTAGATAATCAGCGGAGGTTCATTAGATCATCTCTCACCGAGCGACAGCTCATCATCATTATTGATATATCCTAGGTGCTCTATATTTTTATTTTTTATAACCGATAGCCCTGCTTTTCTAGTATGGCTAGGAGTTGAATATAGTATCTAGCCTTGTGAAAAACAGCTTGATCGATGCTAGATACCTAGAGATATAGATCATAATTATCTTTAAGCCCTTTTAACAATAACTTTATGGTGCTTGTAATGAGGATCTATACTGATAGGTATATTATTACGCCAGGGCCTACAGAGATCCCCTATAAGGTTAGGCTTGCAATGGCTAGAGAGACGACTAATCCAGATCTAGATCCAGATTTTCTTAGCTTCTATAATCGTGTTAGGGGGAAGGTTAAGGATCTCATATCCGCCCAGTGATCTGATGTATATTTAATGGTTGGAGAGGCTCTAATGGGACTTGAGATAGCCATTGCCAACATGGTTAGAAAGGGTGATAGGGTTGTTGTAATAGCTAATGGCGTATATGGAGAGGGTTTCGCCGATATTGTTAGAGCATATGGTGGAGAACCTATTCTAGTTGCCTCTAGCGATTGGAGGAGATCTGTTGATCTTGGGGAGCTTGAGAGAAGCCTTGAAAAGAACGGAGAAGCGGATCTTATAACCCTCGTGCACTGCGATACCCCCTCGGCACTTCTTAACGATCTAAGAGGTGTGGCTAAGGTTGCAAGGGATAGAGGCACATATCTAGTTGTAGATGCCGTTTCAAGCGTTGGGGGTGTCGAGGTTAAATTCGACGACTGGGGGATCGATGTTCTCATCGCAGGCTCCCAGAAGGCTCTAAATGCGCCAACAGGGGTAACTATAATGGCTATCTCCAAGAGGGCTTGGGATAGGATTGAGAGAACCGGCTATAGAGGCATATACCTCTCCCTCAAACTATGGAGAGAAATGCTTGATGGTAAGGGGGTTTTCCCATATACAATAAGCGACCCCCTGATCTATGCTCTCGATGAGGCTCTAAATATCCTATTCGAGGAGGGCCTTGAAAATGTGTTTAGAAGACATGAGCTTGCCAGGAGAGCCTCTTGGGAAGCCGCATTCTCCCTCGGTCTCGAGCCGTTTCCAATCTCTATAGATGATACATCACCAACTGTGACAGCTTTGCTTGTTCCCAAGGGTGTTGAGGAGGCCAGGCTGAGGATGCATGTATGGAATAGATATGGCGTTATGCTAGCCGGAAGCTGGGGTAGGCTAGAGGGGAAGGTCATAAGGATCGGTCATATGGGTGTCCAGGCTTCTAGAGGGCATCTAGTCCAAGCATATATAGCCCTTGCAAGGGGGATGGAAGGGAAATTGATAGATATTCAGGCAGTAAAGCTGAATACTATACTTAAAAATGCTGAGAGATTTGTTGAGAAGCATGATTACCTTTATAGAGGATCTATATTTGAGGATGAAGCTATGGCGTGGCAGGACGCTATAGAGGTTCTAAAAGGATCTATATCTTCTTAGATAGCCTTAATATCCTCTTACAGAGACCTAGCAATAAGCAATATAAGCCATAAGCTGTGGGGTTTGATACATAGATTATATAGTCGCCATAGGCTATCTAGGAAAAGGGTTGGTGTGTCGGATGAATAATCCTAGGGAGAATATTCTGAGGATGATAGAGGAGAAGAGGAGGAGTATAGAGGATCTAAGGAGAAGGTTAGATGAGGTTGAAAGAGATCTCGAAACAATATATTCCCTCCAGGAGGTCTTTAGAAAGTGCATAGAGAGATAGAGGGTCGGGGAGAGAATGTAGAGGATCTCTTAAAAAAGCTCCTAAAGTTATCCTCAATAGAAGCATCACTCCACTTCAAACTTGCAACAAAACTCGATGAAGCTAGGGCGGAGGTGATCAGACTCTCAGGGCTCCTCTCAATGTGCGAATTAAAAGAAAAGAATCTAAATAGATATAGAGCCATAGTTGAAGAAATGATCAATAAATATGTTATGGAAATTAAACATAATAATAGCTAGAATAGCCGATAGATGAGATAAATATCGAGGCATCCTCTCCTATACGAGGTATTTTAAATACTGTATCTATAATTAGGCAATAGTTGTTGGCGCCTTGAGAGATGCCGGGACGCTACTTTATATTTTGCCCCAGCGCCCTTATAATCTCCTCGGCTATAGCCCTTGCTAGCGGTGGGGGTACTGCCTCCCCAACTTGATTGTACTGCTCGTCTCTGCCGCCTAAGAATATATGGTTATCTGGGAAGCCCATGAGCCTTGCCTGCTCTCTAACAGTTAATAGCCTATCTTCATATGGATGAATGAATCTCGAGGAGCCCATGACTGTCGGAGCTATATCGTTTGGATCTATCCTTATATAGTTTGGAAATCTCCTACCGCCGGCCCCCTCAAATAAATATAGAGAGTCGCCTCTCCTTATCCTCGCTATCCTCTTGGATTTCCTAGATGATAGGCTTACATATTCGTGGTTAGGGATTCCGGAGCCTGGGGGTGGGAGGTTTGAGAGGGTCTCGCCAGCTGTTGGAGGTCTTCTCTTTCTAGGCTTTATCTTTATATTAGATATAAATACCCTTGTCCTCCTACTAGGTGTTCCATGATCCTCTGCTCTGAGGATGTTGAAATAGACCTCTTTGTACCCAGCCTTCTTAAATAGATCCTCTATAACCCCGTCCAATGGAGGCTCCATGATTCCTGGGACGTTCTCCATAACAAATACTACTGGCTCTAGCTCTGAGACGATTCTTATGAAGTGGATCACAAGCCTCCCAATAGGATCTCTATAGAGCCTGTCAAGGGGATCTCTCATCCTCTCGGGGTTAGCTCCTGTGAATGCCTCGCATGGTGGGCCTCCAATCACTATTAGAGGTCTCCCACCTAGTATTGATACTATATCCTCTCCCCCTATCTCCTGGATATCCTCTTGGAGGGCCACAGCCTCTGGGAAGTTGGCCTTATAGGATCTTATAGCGCTTCTATCGCTATCAACCCCCATCAATATTTCGAAGCCGGCTTCGGAGAACCCTCTTGAAAACCCACCAGCACCTGAGAAGAGATCAACGACCCCTGCTATATAGCCTCTTCTCATCCCTCTCCACTCCTGATCTTATAAGCTCTATAAGCTCCTTAAGCCTCTTAATAATCAGCGAGTTATCAATAGGAGATAGTGGGGCGCCACAGTGGGGGCATTTAAAGTCATTTGAAAGGGCATCGTCGAACGAAAACCTCTCGCTGTTCTTACATCCCGGGCATGTGAAGACATATGTCTCCTCATATCTAAGCCTAGAGATCAGCCTACTCATAACAAGCTTCTTCCTTGCAATTAGTATCTGGGGGAGATACTCGATATTGGCCCTCCAGAAATACACATAATAGCCAGTCTCCCTATCCCTTATCCTCCTAGAGGTTACAAACCCGTGCTCTGCAAGCTTGTAGAGGATCCTCCTCACCTCATTCACATGAAGCCCGCTTATAGAGGCGATCTCCTCATCCTGCACCTCCCTATTAACCCTTAAAAAAATCTCGAAAACCTGTCTAGAAGACTCGCCAAAAGTACTCCTAATAATCTCCATAACCACATTCAGCCCAACGCCGGTGGAATTCCCCGTTGACATGCTGTTTAGCAACACCACAATATAGATCCCCTAGGAAAGTAATATATCCATACAAATGTTGATCCTGTCTATCTGGAGATGGAAAATCTTCATCAATCTATCTCCTCTAGGATAAGTCTCAGCTATAGTCCTCTATAACACATAGCCACATAATCGTAGCTTTGCTTTATTAAATAAAGAACCGATGTGGATTAGATCTCGTCTACCTACAGGATCCTATCCTTGTAAGGTTGCTTATAACCAAATGAGACATATGGCTGGAAAAAGATAATATATGGCTGGAGGATTAAGTGATCTAAGTAGAGCGGGATTTATACCTCACTTTCCCCCATGGCTCTTTAGGCGCCCAGAGACCTGTTCTGAGCGCTGTTAGCTCTATTACCTGTGTATGATCTATGAATAGGTTTACATCCCTGCCGAATGTGTATATATACCATCTGAATACAGATCTCTCGGCTGCTTCGAACATGAGTTTCTCTAGGCCATATTTCTTTATAAGCGTGTCCACGATATCTGTTCTCCATTTTCTAACTCCTTCCGTTATCCCCTCTGATTCGATCATTATTTTCCAGGCTCCAGCGGATAGATATATATCTATATCTCTCAGCATATGGTCATAGGGCATATTCTCTGTCTCCCATATCTCGTGCGCTCCTCCAGCACCTTTTACAAGAGATACCTCTGGCTTTGGCTTCAGCCCAGCCCTTTTAACTGCTTTCACAAGCTCTACCTTATCCTCATCCTCTATATCTATATACCCGCTTGAGATCTCCACTATATCGAACTCTAGGGAGGATGCCTCTTCTAGATATTTATCGAAAGCCTCGGGCCCTGGATCAAGACCCTCTCTGTGAAGCCCCCTGTTGAAACCAATATCCCATAATCATGGCATAGCCTGTTGATCCTAAGCACGACCTCCCTCGGGTGGAGCCTCATAGAGCCGCCTGAATACTTGTATATATCTATATAGTCCCCCGCTATCTCGAAAAGCTCTCTAAGATATGTGGGTGTAACAACTATATAGTAGCTACCCCTTATCTCTGTTAAACCCCTATCTCTGGGCTTTGGTGGAAGCTCCTCTATCTTTATAAATTCAAAGGCCTTCATATTCCTACCATATTATCTAGGCTTGGGGGTTTATAACGGGGTTTGGCTAGCTATTTCTAGCAGCCCTCGCCTTAGAGGATCTATATTCCTGTATAAGCCTCTCCAGATCTTCCTCTGATATGCCCATAGGAGTGGGTATAGATTCATATATAGATCTATATTGGTCTTTGATTTTCTCAAGACTCTCTCTATCTATAAGCACATATCTACTCGATATCGCGATCACATTTTCCCTGGGCATCTCGACACAAACTACATGACTCGATCTATCTCCTATATATTTCACACCACATTGTGGGGTTGTTAGA
>Ga0081478_131100_pt1 | contig 14351 bp, 17 predicted proteins | sample OctSprmetagenome_FD_70983 | JGI IMG/M metagenome (GOLD analysis project Ga0081478, IMG submission 70983) | Hot spring and microbial mat streamer communities from Octopus Spring Streamers, Yellowstone National Park, USA - T=80-84 v2 (version 2) | ecosystem: Environmental > Aquatic > Thermal... | reverse complement strand
TTTTGAACACTATGAAATAAGCAACTTTGCCAAAGAGGGCTACAGATGTGCCCACAACCTTCTTTATTGGAGCCACAAAGAATTTTTGGGGCTTGGCGTTTCCGCTTGGAGTTTTATAAACAAAAAGAGGTTTGGAAATTACCGGAACTTGGAAAAATACAAAAGGGCAGTCCTGCAGGGGGAAAAACCCATAGAAATGGAGGAAAGCCTTGAAGGGGAGGAACTTTTAAAGGACTATCTTTTCGTAGCCCTGCGGACAAGGGACGGCGTTCCCAAAGAGGTGCTACAAAACATTCCAGACCATATAAGGGAGTTCTTTTTGGAGGATGGTGAGAGAGTGAGGCTTTCCAAAAGAGGCTGGCTTTTGATTAACGAAATTTTGCTGGAGCTGTGGGATGAAGTGGCTAACCCTTGATGTGGGAAACACAAGCGTGGATGCCTGCGTCTTTGATGGAAGAGAACTGGTCTATCTTGGCAAGTTTTCCCATCAAGAGCTTGGGGAGCTTACAAAACAATACGAAAACATCCTCGCATCCTGCGTAAAGCCCTCCGTTCAAGATCAGATAGCCAATGCTTTCCTCTTTAAACCGGGGGATGTTCCCATAAAAACTGCCTTTGAGGGAAAGGAAAAGGTAGGCATAGACAGGCTCTTGAACCTATACGGTGCCTTGGAGTTTTACGCAGACACTTGCCTTTTGGTAAGCGCGGGCACTGCCCTGGTGGCGGATGTTTTGGTGGATGGCGTTTTTGAAGGAGGCTTTATTACCTTGGGCTTGGGGGCAAGGCTAAGATGCTTACACGAAAGGGCAGAGCTTATTCCTCTCTTTCCCTTAGAGAGCGTGGATGTGCCTTTGGGCAAAGACACCAAGTCTGCCCTTTTGGGTGGGCTAAAAAGGGAAGTTTTTTACTACTTGGAGGGACTGCTTAGAGAGCTGAAAGAAACCTACAAAATGGACTTTAAAGTTATCCTAACGGGAGGTGATGGGTGGTTTTTAAAGGATTTTGGAATTTACGACCCTTTGCTCATCCACCGGGCTTTGCTAAGGCTCAAAAGACTCTTATGATGTTGTAGTAGGTGTCCCTTTGGGCTGGCACAAAGCCAGCGGACCTTATGGCGGACACCATGTCTTCCACCTTTGGTATGGAAACCTTGTAGTTGGTAGAAGAGATCACGTTCTCCTCCATCATCACACTGCCCAAGTCATTGGCACCAAAGTGAAGTCCCACAATACCCACCTGCATGGTCTGGGTTACATGACTGCTCTGGATGTTTTTGAAGTTATCAAGGTATATCCGCGAGAGGGCAAGCACCTTCAGATAATAAACTGATGAAGCCTCCTCTATGTGGTCAAGCATGGTGTTGCCCTTCTTGAAGGTCCAAGGTATAAAGGCAGTAAATCCGCCCGTTTCATCTTGGATACGCCTGACCCTTTCCAAGTGTTCTACAATGTGTTCTGGCTTTTCTATATGCCCAAACATCATTGTAGCAGTGGAAGTTAGCCCAAGTTTGTGGGCAGTTCTGTGCACTTCCTCCCACTGCTCCACCGTGCATTTGCCGGGGCTCAAAAAGCTCCTAACCTCTTGGGAGAGAATTTCCGCACCACCACCGGGGATGGAGTCAAGTCCAGCATCCTTCAGAGCCTTTATAACTTCCTCTATGGTAAGCCCTTCAATCTTAGCAAGATATACGATCTCCGGTGCAGAAAAGGAGTGGATTTGCACCATAGGAAAGTGCTTCTTTATTTCCCTCAAAAGGTCCGTGTAAAACTTAAGGGGAAGGTTTGGATTTAGTCCTCCCTGCATAAGTAGAGTAGTCCCACCCCAATCTATCAACTCTTGCACTTTCTTTAAAATCTCCTCCGTGTCTAAAACATAACCCTCCGGTGAGCTTGGTTTTCTCTGGAAGGCACAGAACTTGCACCCAGCCACGCAAACATTGGTGTAATTCACATTCCTATCTATCACAAAGGTGGCAATGTTTTCCGGATGGAAACGCCTACGCACCTGGTCCGCCAAGTAGCCCAAGGTCGGCAGGTCTGCCCTTTCCAAAAGCTCCAAAGCGGTAGCTTGGTCTATTCTTTCCTCTAATACATGTTCAAAGCTTGAAAGTTCTTTCATAAGTATTTAGAATTTGGTAATTACTCAGGAGATGTCAATGGCTTTTAAGTTTTCCAAAAGCTCCAGATTTTTCAATGCCCTGTCTTTGCTCCTGTGGTCAAAATTTCCAGAGAGAAAGCTCTCCACCATTAGCCTGAGCTTGTCCCTGTTTCCTTTGTGAATTAGCTTTCCTTCCTTCCAAACCTCTTCCTTGGCAAAATCAAGGATAAAATTCCCACCGTTTATGAACCATCTTCTTGAAGGATTGGGATGTTCCCAAGCGGTTTTTATAGAAAAGGGCACGTCGTCTGCTTTTCCCTCCAGATGCCAAACATCGCCCACCGTGAGGGATGTAATCTGCAGACCCTTGAAAAACAGTTGAAGAAGGTAAAGGTCGTGCCATGCCAAATCCCACAGGGGAGAAAGGTAGCCTCTACCTTTCCCTAACCTTTCAATGCGTACTTCTTCCACATCCTTTGGGAAGTAATCAAGGCACGATGAAAAACTCTCTATTTCTGAAATATAAAGCGTTGGATAATGGTATATTTCCATAAACTCCCTTTTGCTGAGGGCTGGAGGTTTCTCAAGCAAGACCGATGCTCCATTCTCCAAAAAGAACTTAGCTAACCTAACATGCTCCGCAGGGTCAACTGCTATTATGACCGCCTTTACAGGTTCTTTGACTTCCTCAAAGTGGCAATAAAAGGGATAGCTACCAATCGCCTTGTTTGGGTCCCTGTCGCAGAGAACTGGGAACTTTCCCATCTCCTCAAGCTTTGAAAGGTATTTCTTGCCCATATTTCCAAGACCTATGAGAAGGATATGCATGGGAATTAGTATAAAAGTAGATACCGCTTACTTTCTCTAAAAAATGCTTACTTTAGAACATAAGCATGCATTTAATCTTGTTTCAAACCCTTTATCTCCTGCTTTCTTTGTTCTCTAAATTGGACCACACAGCTCCTAAAAGCCTCATAGCTTTGGCTTTTTTCCAAGCACTCCTTTTTTGCGGAAAGCATCTTCAACTTTATTTGCTTGCATTTTTCCCAATTTTGTTTGCACCACTCCATGCAGTGTTGGTGTTTTGGGCTACCAGCAGGATTTTGTTCCCGGGAACCATCCGATTGTGCTTGCTGGCTGGGCCAATACCTGTAGAAACAAGCGCAGTAGTTAGAACTAAGAACTTCCTCATGATTTAATCCCTTGTTTATAAAAGAAGGGGGCTTGCGCCCCCACCTCATGCTTTTTGTGAGGTTTTTTGTGCTTTTGGGTTTTGTCGTGAGCCTTCTATTTGGCATGTGGTGGTGGAGGAGGTGGTGGCATGTGGTGGTGAGGTGGTGGAGGATAGGGCTTGGCACGTGGTACTAGTTTGGCATGTGGCGCTGCTTTGGCATGTGGTCTTGGCTTGGCATGTGGTCTTTGCTTAGCATGCGGTGCTGGCTTGGCATATGGTCCTGGCTTGACATGTGGTGCTGACGTGTGGTGGTGTTGTTGAGGTGGTGGCGGGGGAGGTGGTGCTGGCTGGGCAAAGGTGATGCCCACAAAGGCAAAGGCTGTAGCTAGTGCTGTTAGCTTCCTTATGGCTAAACCTCCTTATAGGGTTTTGATAGTTTTAATTACAATACCCTCATTTCCTGTCTTCTTTGTTATCTAAGCCTATGCCCATGTTTACGCATAAACTCACATTCTCTGTAAGCCTCATAGCTTTGGCTCTTTTCCAAGCACTCTTTTTTTGCAGAAAGATCCGCTAATTTCATCTGCTTGCATTGTTCCCAATTTTGGCTGCACCACCACGCCTTATAATGTTTTCCACCAACAATAGGATAATGTCCCTGATAACTACCCGGTGGTGCTGGCTGGGCAAAGGTGATGCCCACAAAGGCAAAGGCTGTAGCTAGTGCTGTTAGCTTCCTCATGGCTAAACCTCCTTATAGGGTTTTGATAGTTTTAATTTTAGGAAGCTAAGATGAGTTTTTTATGAAAATTTACAGGCTTGAAGCTTGAAAGAGGCGGTATAATCTGAAATATTATGATATGCCTAACCCATTTGGAGCTTTGCCCCCATTGTAAGAGGATTGCTTTGAGGGTTTGCGAATACGACGAGCCCTACCCAAGGGTGGAGGCGGAGTGCCAGTGCTGTGGATACAAGGTCTATGAAAAGCCCATGAGGTTAAACAAGGAGGACTTCAAGGAAATACTGGACAAGCTGGGAAGGAAGTTGGTTGGCAGTCAGTGCGTAGATGACCGATGCGGTTCTCAAAAGGTTATAAGGCTGATAAACGAAGGGAGTTATTCGGAGTTTAGATGTTTGGAGTGCGGTGCGGAGTGGAACACCGATGAGCTGAGGAGGGCAATAGCAAGGGTAAAGGGCGTACAAAACGCAGTGAAGGATGGCAATCGTCTTTTGGAGGTTTTAAAGGCGGGTGAGGGAGAGTGTCCCCTCTGTGGGTGGGACATAGGGCATCTGCACTCCGGCTATGCCACAGTGGTGGAGTGCTTTGTGTGTGGCTATCATAACACTGTAGAAGAATATGTCCCCAACATAGACCTAACCACCCTGAACTGCCCCGAGTATGAATACTCGGAGGAGCCCGGTTGAAAAATCCCTTTCAGGAGTTTTTTAGATACGCCCAATGGAAGGAGAGGTTTTTAAAGGATTATGAAGAGATCAATTCTAAGGATCTCTCTCTTCTAGAAAGCTCCTTGCAGGGTTTTGATGTGGAAAAGACGGAAAGACTGCTGAAGGCCCTTGCATCCATGTACGTGGGCGGTTATGAAAAAAGGTTGGAAGATGAAGAGGTACGATACTGGACCAACTGGGCGGGCATAAAAACATACAAAACCTTTGGTGGCTTTCCTCAGCTTTCGGACATTGAGCTAAGTTTTCTTTTCTATGCGGTGGGTAAGCTCTTTGTCCCTCTTCTTTTGCACGAAAAGGGTGTCAAATCTGAAAGTTTTAAAAGACTGAGCCCAAAGGAGCAGGAGGACGCAGTCTCTGAGGTTTTGGATGTAATATGGGAAAATCACCTGATAAGAATTTTGCAGATCCTACCCTCCCTTTTCCAAGGGATTTCTGAATGAAACTTCTGCATAGAATCCTCCCCTTTTTGGGAAAACCCTTATGCCCCAGCCATGCAGTTCAAAGATGTGCTTTACCATAGCAAGCCCCAACCCCATACCCTCTGGGTTTGAAGACTTGTAGGGCATAAATATGATCTCCTCCTCCCCCTCTTGGATGCCTTTTCCATCGTCTTCGTAAACAAAGCCCTCCTCGGTGAGGGACACCCTTACCTTTTTTGCACCCCACTCTACGCTGTTGTTAAAAAGATTAAAAAAGCACTCTTTTATCATGCTTCTGTCTGCCTTCACAAAGCTACTGCCAACCACCTCCACCTCCAGGTTTGGATACAGCCTTGCTAATTCCCTTATTAGATCTCCCAACTCAAAGCCCTCTACCCTTATATCCCTTTGATAAGAGAGGTCCCTAAAGTAATTGACCGCAGATTTAATTCTGTTTATTTCCTCCAAAAGCAACTCGCAGACGTTTATTACCTCTTCCTTGCTTAGCTTATCCCTTTGTGCAAGGATTCGTAGCCTCTCCAGATGTAAGCTTATGGGAGTAAGTGGATTTTTGATCTCGTGGGCGAGCCTTTTGACCGCCTCCTGCCAAGTTCTGAACCTCTCTGCGGTGATAACAGGGCGGAGGTCCTCGTAGATCTCCAAAAGACCAAGGGGAAGCTGAACTTCTGTTTTTCTAACCTGTGGGTCCTCTTTGTTAATCTCCTTGTAAGCTTTGTTCTCAATAACCTCTCCTCCTTTTCCAACGAACCTTATGCCCACGGGCAAACTCTCTATCAAGGACCTTAATGTCTCCTTTTCCTTCTCAAGCCTGCTGTATAGTTCCCTTAGCTCCTCCTTCATGGTGGAGAAAGACCTGGCAAGTTGGGAAACCTCATCCTCCGTGTTTGGCACCCTCACAAAAACATCAAAGTTTCCCTTAGCAATCTCCCGAGCCTTCGAAGAGAGATCCTCCAGTGGGATGCTTATGTGCCTTGCCACCAAGTTCCCAAACCACAGAGACGCAAGCAGGGCAACCAAGGAAATGAGCACCAAAAAGTATATGTATATGCCACCTAAAATGTCCCTTGACTTTACTAAGTTCCTAAGGCTGGTGGAAACCTCATAAAGGGCACTGATGCCACTTTTTAGCTTTTGGTCCTTCAGAACCTCCACCCTGTAATCTCCCACACACAGGATAAAGGCATCCTCCTTTTCTTCCTCAACGCAGGGTGCTTTTTCTACACTCTTTACATCCTTTAGGACATAGACAAACTCCCTTGGGTCTTCCCCTTTGCTGATTAGTGTATAAAAAAAAGACCTGTACTCTTCAAGCTTGTCCCTCTCGTAGGCGTTAGCCATCTGCAAAAGTTCCTCCGTTTTCCGTGCCACTTCCTTGAGCTGGGAACTAACAAAGGTCTTTGTGGATTGCAAAAGAACTATTGAGGATGCCAAGTTTAGAAAGAGTATGGGCAGGAACATATACAAAAAGAGAAGGTTAGATAGCCTCCTCCTTAAGTTTCCCTTCTGGGCTTGCAGGTAGGTTTTTATGAACTTTCTGAAGAAGATGGAAAAAACGCCCACAAGAATGAGAAGGTCCAGGTTTATCACCAAAAGGATCAGCGGAAAACCTACAGTCCAGATTTTCCTAAGATTGTCCAAAAAGAGTATGTTTATGCCCACAAAGAAAACAAAGAATAGGAAAAAGAAAAAGAAAAGCTTAGCCCTTTCCATTCATGGATAGATGGCTACTATGTTGTAAAAGGTGTCTCTTTCCACTGGAATCTTGCCCGCAGACCTTATAAGGTTTATGAGTTTTTCTTTGCTCTGCCTGTAAGGACTCTTGGCGCCGGCAGAATGGACGATCCTTTCTTCTTCTATGGTGCCATCCAGGTCATCCGCCCCCATGTTTAGGGCAATTTGGGCAATCTTTTCTCCCAAGGTGATCCAGTAGGCTTTTATGTGGGGGAAGTTGTCCAGGAAGAGCCTTGATATGGCTATGGTCTTTAGGTCATCCACCGAAGAGGTGCGTTTGCCACCCAAACGGGTGCCCTCGGGCCAGTAGGCTAAGGGAATAAACACCTGAAAGCCACCAGTTTCATCTTGAAGTTCCCTTAGCTTTAACATATGCTCCACTCTCTCTTCGTAGGTTTCCACATGTCCGTAGAGCATGGTAGCGTTGGAGGGAATGCCGAGCCTGTGGGCAGTTCTATGAACCTCCAAATATTCCTCTGCGTTGGCCTTGTAGGGTGCGATGATCTTCCTTGCCCTCTCGGAGAATATTTCCGCACCACCGCCGGGAATGGCGTCAAGCCCAGCATCCTTTAGTTCTTTGAGAATATCTTCATAACTTCTCTTTGATATTTTTGCCATGTGGTGGATCTCTATGGCAGTCCAAGCCTTTACCACCATCTGTGGGAACCTGCTTTTAATTTCCCGCACCAAGCCCACATAATCCTCCACTTTCCAATGGGGTGGCACACCGCCCACAATATGCACCTCTCTGCCACCTTGCTGATAGGTTTCTTCCACCTTCTTTAGAATCTCCTCCAAACTCATTTCGTAAGCCCTTGGATCAGACTTGGGAACACCAAAGGCACAAAAGTTGCACTGATAGACGCATATGTTGGTGGGGTTGATCTGTCTATTTACCACAAAGTAGGCAAACATACCGTTCTTTTGCCTATTAACAAACTCCGCAAGCGTGGCAATGTATGCAAGCTCGTTGGAATTAAAAAGGGTAAGTGCGTCCTCTGGGCTGAGCCTTTTGCCCTCCAAAACCTTCTCGCCGATCCGCCTTAAAGAAACATCCTTCTGAGCCTTTAGCAAAGCCTCCAGTTCCATAGATTTAAGGATAAGCCAAGGTGCTTCAGAACGCAAGGAGTCTTTTAGACCTCAGTTGCCTTTTCTTGTATCGGAGTTAAAATTAATATCATGGAAAAGTTTGACACCCCGCAGATCATAGGTAGCCTGATATTAATTTTAGGGGGGATTGTGGGAATCTTTTGGTATTTTACAAAGCAGGTGGAAAAAACCTTTGATGTATTTACTAAACATATTGAGGAAATGTTCAAAATATTTACCGATAAAATAGAAAAGAGATTTGAAACATTCATTCATAACAACGAAAAAAGGTTTGAAGAATTCACTCAACAGATTGGCAAAATGTTTGAACTACACACACAGCAAAACGAAAGAAAACTTGAAGAATTCACTCAACACAACGAAAAAAGGTTTGAAGAATTCACTCAACAGATTGGCAAAATGTTTGAACTACACACACAGCAAAATGAAAGAAAGCTTGAAGAATTCACTCAACACAACGAGGGAAAGTTTAACAAATTCACACAGCAGACCGGCAAAATGTTTGAACTACACACACAGCAAAACGAGAGAAAACTGGATATATTGATAGAAAAAATTGAAAAAAGGTTTGATACAACAGAAAGGCAATTAAGCGAAATAATTAACGGGCTTGAAAAAAGGATGGATGATATAGAAAGAGGGCTAAAAGTCCTGGCGGATAAGGTGGAAAGCTTAGAAATAAAGAATGCACCCATGGTTAGCTATGTCCTTACACCTCAATCTAGCCAGCTTTTAATACAATTGTTGGAAAAACTTCAAGAAAAAGAGAAGGAAGCAACGCCAGAAAAATCACCTTAACCCTCAAGGTTGTAATATACTGTCCTAAAGCTTAAACAACCACAGAGAGCAACATAGAGGGCATAATGTTTAGCAGTTTGACCTCCTCAAGCAAGCCTAAAATTTTTAAACCAAGGGCAAGGATTAGCCCGCCACCCAAAAAGAGGGTATTAGCCATAGCCTGAGGGCTTATAAAGTTTCCAAAAAAGTAAAAGGCAAAGGTCAAAGATAGCTGAAAAAACAGCACATAGAAGGCAGAAAACAAAACGCCTCTGCCAAAGGTAGCACTCAAAAGGGTGGATGAAATGCCATCCATAAAAGCCTTTGAAAGCAAAAGCCCACTGTCTCCTTTTACAGCCTCCAAAAGACAGCCAGTGAAGGTAAGAGGACCCACCGTGAAGAGCAAAGACGCAGTCAAAAAACCAGAACTTATAAAGCCCTGAGATAATCTCTCCAACCTCTCCTCCAGCGAAAGCCAGTAGCCAAGTCCACCACCAAAGACCAAAAGAAAGAAAACCTTTATGGTCTCCGGCTTGTTCTCCACCAAGAGCTTTACTCCCAAAAGCAGGGTAAATATTCCGATGGCATGCATAACTCCCACCCTTAATCTCTCGGGAATGCCCCTCCTTGCCCACAGACCAAAGGAAGAGCCAAGCAAAACCAACCCAAAATTTACAACCGTGCCAAAGCCCAAAAACATCTACTGTGCCTGCTGGGTGTTTGTTAGAATTTTAGAAAAGAGCTCATACAAAAAGTCTGCCCTGTCTTCAAAGGTGTATCTTTCAAGGACCTTTTGGCGAGCCCTTGCACCTATCTCCAAAGCTTTCTCTGGGTTTTCAAGGTAAAACAGCACCTTTTCTTCAATCTCCGCCCTGTCTAAAGGAAGGTATGTGATCACCTCCTCCTCTGGCACAAAAAAGCCCGGCAAAGTAGCCCTATAATCCACCATCAGAGCACAGCCCATGCATGCAATCTCTAAGGGAGAAAAGCCAACACCCGTTGGCACACTGTGAGGATAGGAGGTTATAACCAACTGGCTTTTTCCCAAAAGTTCCAAAAGCTCCGTCCAGTCCTTTGGGACGATGGCTTGATGTCCCTCAAAGGGCGTGCCCTGAATTTCCCCAAAGACCTTTAGCTCTACCCCATTCAAGAAGCCCAAAAGGAACCACCTCTTTTTTGCGGTGGCGTAAACGGAAATAAAGTTCAAAAAGTTCAAAAAGTCCTGAGGGTTCTCTTCCCTCCACTTGGCGTATTCCTCTTGCAAGGTGGGGTTAAACATAGAAAGGATATAATCGTGGGCGTGCAATACATGAGCCTCCGGGTTTCTAAACAAAAACTCTCCCACCTCAAAGAATATGCCCAAAAATTCCTGTTTGTAATTTTCTGCCACTTGCCCTGCAATAAGGTTTGGGTCTATGACTGGTCCAAAAAAGGCTAAGGGTATTTCCCTATCTTGGGCGGGCTCTCTCATCTGGCTTGGGTCCAAGAAGGGCGTTATGTAAGAGGGAGGCTGTTTGATGCCAAGGTATGCCAAACTGTCTGCGTATTTAAGGTCGCAGACCACCGGCAAAAAGTTGTTGGCGTTTCTCATGTCCAAAAGGGGTGCAAAGTTAAAAAGGGGCTCGTCCGCAAAGATGGAAACATGCACAAAGCCCATGGCGTCCGACAGGGCAAGCCTTTTGTCCTCTTGGCTGACAGTTATAACCCCGTTGGCGTTCAGGTCCACGCAGAATATAGGACCAAATTCCATAAGCTCCTTTACCCTCTCGTTGAGGTCCCCCTGCCCTATGTCTAACTCCAAAACCTCTGCACCCCTTTCTCTGAACCTGCCGGCAAAGGCTTTAAAGTGCCTGAGCGTGCCCTCATACTCTCCTACTTTCAAAAAAGCAACTCGCATGGAAAGAATTTTAGCATAATAATCATCCTCTGGCTCGGATACCCTGAAAAAGCTTGAAAGGAATTAATGGGCTGGCTTTATGATTTATATTATATTTTCCTTGACCTTGGTTTAAGGTATTACATGATAGCTTTTTTAGGGAGGTTTAGCAATGAAGCTGTTAATTCTTTTACTACTATTTGCCCTGTCTTTTTCCCAGCATGTAAAGGTTCTCTATTCAAACGGTAGGGTGGAGGTGGTGGATACAAGGAGAACTCCTCTCAGCGTCCTTCGGGCACGTCCGGATGTCTTGTATGTGGAGCCACCCATAAAGCTCAAACTCCTTGACACCGTAGCCTACTCCTCCTCCGTAGCCATAAGGGGCAGTGGGAACTACAGCTTTAGCATAAACACCCAAAGCGGTCAGAGGCTCTCCATCCTGGCGGGTGGTGCATCTGTTTCTTTCTCCGGTAGCTGTTCTGGAAGTAGCATAAATAACCTGACCTGCACCAACGGAACCCTAAACCTTAGCGTTTATTCCTCCTCCGATTGGAGACTTATAGTCCAATCTTTTGGTAAAAACCTTCAGCTTTCGGACTTTTCTACCACCGCCTACTACATAGGCACGGGTGCAGTAAATACGGGAAGGACCGGAAGGAATGTGATAATAGGAATTATAGACACGGGTATAGACTGGTGCCATCCTGCCTTTAGAAAGTCCGACGGTTCTTCCAAGATTCTTTATTATTATGTGCCAGAAACTAACACAGAGTATACAAGAACACAGATAGAACAGTTTATAAGTGAAGGAAGGTGCGATGGAGATTACGATATACATGGCACCCATGTGGCAGGCATAGCCAGCTATATTGCTCCAGATGCAGACCTTATTGTAGTGCGCATCGATGAAACAGATCTGTTTGACACATATGTAATCCAGGGCTTGCAATATTTGAGGAATAAGAAAAACTCCCTTGGTAGACCTATGGTGGTTAATATGTCCCTTGGATGGCACTTTGGACCTCACGATGGAACAAGCATGGTGGAGAGGGCAATAGCTAACCTTTCGGGAAACGATTTTGTGGTTGTTGCGGCGGCGGGCAACAGTGGCCACGTAAGAATGCATGCAAGGGTAAGTGGTATAAACTCCACTGTCTCCTTTAGGCTCACCTTTCCCAACTGAGAAGGCGACGTCATAGACGGCTGGTATAAAAACGGCACCCTAAGGGTTGAGTTTTGCGACGTCTTAAACAATTGCATTACTGCAGAGCCGGGAACATCTGCAAGTGGACATCTTTATTGCAGTAGTGTGTATATTGACAACACAACAACAAACCATCCATCAAACGGAGACGGTAGGTTTGTGGTAGAGTTTAAATGCAGTGGTAGTTTTACCATAAGACTTACGCCTCGTAGTGGAATGCCCAACGCAGACTTATACTTAGCCTATGAAACCGGCGAGTTTATGGATTACTTTTTGCCTGATTGGCTCGGTGGCTTTTTGGGAACGGTGGTGCAGCCTGCAACATCTCCCTATGTTATAGCGGTTGGGGCTTTAACTTCAAGGTTTGTCTCTGGCGATATGAGAAGTTTTATTGATTTGGGTAAAATTGCCTTCTTTTCCTCCCGGGGACCCACGAGGGATGGAAGGCTAAAGCCAGAGGTGGTCGCACCCGGATTCTATGTGCTTGGTCCAGAGGCGGGAACTGGTGATTACATAATAGAGGCTGGAACTTCCATGGCTTCACCGGTAGTGGCTGGTTTGGTGGCTTTGATCTTGGAAGCAAACCCTAACTTGGATGTAAATGGAGTTAGAAGCATTTTGACTTCCCAAGCCCTCTCGGATGGTTTTACGGGCTCCTTGCCCAACAATATATACGGATATGGAAAGGCTTTCTTGAGTCCTTTTAGCGTCGTTGGTGGTGGCGGTGGCACTGGTGATACTGGTGGCGGAGGCAGTGGAGGTGGTTCCGGTGGAGGTGGTGCCGGTGGTGGAGGAGGTAGTGGAGGAACTGGTGGCAGAGGCAGTGGAGGTGGTGGATGCAACAGTGCCAGCCCAGACCTATACACTGCCCTGTTAGCCTTACTATTTGTTGCAGTGCTCAGAAGGTTGGCAAAAAGTAAGTTAGCTTGAAGTAAACCAGATTGGAAAAAAGGTGTAAAAAGCTAACAAAAGTCAAGGACTTTGTTTTCTGATAGGCAAAGCCAAAGAAGAGGGAAGGAAAGAAGGTGAGCAGGGAAAGGATGCCAGGGTTTAAGATAAGGTGAGGGACCACAAACATAAGAGAAACACTCAGGTTGCTGAACCTTTTCATAAGGTATGCCCTAAAGAAGAGCTCCTCCGCAAAGGCAGAGAGGGTCATACTCAAAAGCCAAAGGGCATCAAAAAACAAAAAGGCTACCGGATAAAACAGCCACAGAAGAACCCACCTGTCCAAAAGCCTTATCTCAAGAAAGGCAAGGGGAAAAAGCAAAAATAAAATGGAAAGGTTTGGAATGCCCAAAAACTTGTGCAGAGATACGGAGAGTAGCACAAGCGGGTAAAGGATGGGCTCAGAGTAGCTTTTTGTAAAGGATCTTATCCGCTTGCCTGTCATAGACCACCTCAAATACCGCCGACCTCTCTCCGCTCCTTAGCTCCATCTTTATGTGAAAGGTGGAACTTTTCACGTCTATTAAATCCCTGATATTGTAAAGGATATCAAGGGTCATGCCATCCACCATCAGCAAATCTTCTGGCTTTTTGAAGGGTTCTCTGTTTCTTCTTTCCATTATCTTGCTTGCCAAGGTTTCGTCTATTCTCGGGTCAAGGGCCATCAGCACATAAAGGCTTGCGGTGTTTATGTTGACCTTTCCTTTGGAATCAACTGTGGTAAGCTCTAAAAGCCCCGGGTAGAACTTTCCGCCCAGCTCCTTTCCCAGTAGGTCTTGCTTATCAAAGCCCATGTAATAGAGCTCCTCCTTTGCATCCAGGGGTGCCCTCTTTATGGGATAGTCGGTGTTTATAGTGCCCTTTGATTTGCCAGTCCAAACCAAAAGGTTTTCTTTATAGGAAGGGTCAATGGCAAGGAGCCTCAGGAGCCTTTCAAAGAACTTCCCGTATGGACCCTCATCCACAGAGTTTAGGTTTAAGAACCTATCTTCATCGTATATGGTAATCATCAGTTCGCCTCTATCCGTTCTAAAGGTTAGCTCCTTTGCCCAGTTGTCTTGAAGGCTATCCACGGAAGGGTCATCCCTTTTTAAAAGGTCAAGAACTAAGGGCAAGGCGTAAGAAAAGACATAGCTTGCCTGCACCTTAAAGGATACCTCCTCCACCACCTTTTGGGCAGACTTGGTGGCAGAGTACGCATCCAGCACATAGTAAGTGGACATCAAAAAGAGCATTAGGGCAAGCAGTGGGATCATCTCAAAAGCAAGTATATTTCAAAGAGCCCCTGTCCGGTGTTATCCACTGCCCTTAGCTTTTGCACGCTTATACCCCTCTCCTCCAAGGCATAGATCAGGTAAGGAAGCTTTTCTCCGGGCAAGTTTGTTCCCTGCACCTCGTAGCCCACCTCCGTTTGCCTAAAGGACTTGAACTCTCCCTGATACTGGGAAAAGAGCGTTCTTATCAACTGCTCGGTGGGTGCTTCCTTCTTCCTCTCTTGGTAGTTTGCCAGCAAAAACATAATCTCTT
>Ga0081478_143985_pt1 | contig 14388 bp, 10 predicted proteins | sample OctSprmetagenome_FD_70983 | JGI IMG/M metagenome (GOLD analysis project Ga0081478, IMG submission 70983) | Hot spring and microbial mat streamer communities from Octopus Spring Streamers, Yellowstone National Park, USA - T=80-84 v2 (version 2) | ecosystem: Environmental > Aquatic > Thermal... | reverse complement strand
CCGCCCGTGGCGGCCGCGGCGCGCAAACTGGGGGCCTTCCCCTCACCCCCTTTGGTGTGGCCCGCAACCCCCCCCCCGCCGATCCTCTCCGCTATGCGCCTAACGCCCTCCGCCAGAAGATCGCCAACCCCCCTTCTGTATGCTATGTCGTATGCCAGTTGCTTAGCCGTCTCGTAGTCGCCCCACTCAACCACAAAACCCAGCTTTTCGCCGTAGCCCCTCTCGGAGGCCTCCATGACGTAGCCAAGCACGTTCCCCAGCGAGATGGTGTCCATGCCCATGGTATCTGCTATGCGGTTCAGCTCCGCGGCCTTGTGGAGCTCGCCGATGCCTAGATTCGAGCCCAGCATCGCTATGTTCTCGTAGTCGACCTCCACGGAGCCGGACTCGGCGGGGACCCAGTGTCCGCAGGCCATGAAACAGAGGGGACAAGACTTGAGATCCGTCTCGAACTTCTCCACCATGTTGCCGCCTATCTTAGCGAATTCGTCGAATTGACCCTCGGAGAAGTTGTAGGTGGGCAAGACGCTGGCCTCCTGGGCCCACTCGACGGTAGACGTGGTGCCCTGTCTCATCCAGAAGCTGTAGCTGGGGCTGGAGCCCCCCTCCTTAACCGCCTCAACGGCCAGCTTCTGATACGCGGCCTTGTCGGCCATCGGGATCTCGCCCCTGCCCTTCACCACAACCGCCTTGAGGTTCTTCGAGCCCATGACGGCGCCCATGCCCGGCCTCCCGCCGGACCGGCCCTTGTGGGAGATAACCGTGGCGTACCGCACGAGGTTCTCCCCGGCGGGCCCGATGGTGATGACCGCGGCGTCTCGGCCGTGGACCTTCTGCAACTTCTCCTCCACCGCCCACGCGTTGAGGCCCCAGTAGTCCCCGGCGTCTAGGATCTCCACCTTTCCATCTTCTACGTAGATGTAAGACGGCTTCTCGGCCCTCCCCTCCACCACCAAGGCGTCGTAACCCGCCTTCCGGAGGCTAACGGCAGCCCCGCTACCTATGTTCCCATCGCCGTAGCCACCTGTGAGCGGGCTCTTCGCCGCGACCACAAGCTTGCCGAAGTTCGGCCCGGGGAGCCCCGTGAGGGGGCCCGCGGCGAAGATGAGCTTGTTATACGGCGAGAGGGGGTCAACTCCAGGCGGTAGCTCGTCCCACAAGATCTTTATGGCGAGCCCGCGCCCTCCTATGAAGGCCCGGGCGGCCGAGGCGTCCAGCCCCTGGACGACGGCTTTCCTCCTCGTTAGGTCAACCCTCAACATCCTACCTTGCCAACCAGCCATATATTTGGCAAATATAGATATATTTAAGTCTCCCCCACCTGCCATGGACGTAGTATTCTTTTTTGAGGTGCATCAGCCGCGTCGCGTGCGGCCGGACCTCTACCGGGTGTATCCTAGGAGGCCTGGAGACCTGGAGATATTCTACGACGAGCTGAACAGGAGCGTCTTTGAGAGAGTTGCCGAGAAGGTGTACCGCAGAGCCACTAAGATCATCCTCGAGGCCGCGAGGGAGGTGCCTGGGTTCAAGGCGACTTTTAGCGTGAGCGGGCTAGCGCTGGAGCAGTTCCGGAGGTGGGCCCCGGACGTGTTGGAGCTGTTTCGCGAGCTGGAGTCTATGGGGGCGGCGGAGTTCACGGCGCAGACGTACTTCCACAGCTTGGCCTGGTTTATAGATAGGGGGGAGTTCAGGGAGCAGGTAGAAATGCAGGTCAGGGCAGTGGAGGAGCTGATTGGCCACAGGCCCCGCGCCGCGGAGAACACAGAGTTCATCTTCAACAACGACGTCGCGTGTTTTCTGCACTCCATGGGGTTCTCCACGGTGGTGACGGAGGGGGTGGATTGGGTGCTTGGGTGGAGATCTCCCAACTACGTGTACAAGGCGTGGGGGTGCGACGCCAGGGTGTTGGTGAGGAACTACCGCCTAAGCGACGACGTTGGTTTTAGATTCGGCGCCAGGTGGTGGGACCAGTGGCCTCTCACCGCCGACAAATACGCTGCGTGGCTGGAGGCGACGCCGGGAGACCTCGTCTTTATAGCGGTCGACTACGAAACCTTTGGAGAACACCACTGGCCTGAGTCGGGCATCCACGAGTTTCTGCGCTGGTTGCCTAGGGAGGTGGCGAAGAGGCCTAGGCTGAGGTTCGCCACGGTGTCTGAGGCCGCCTCTAGACACCCCCCGAGGGATGTCTACGACGTGCCTCCCTGGGCGACTATCAGCTGGGCGGACGAGCGCGACCTCTCTGCGTGGCTGGGCAACGAGCTCCAGAGAAACGCCTTTGCCCTTCTGTCTTGGCTCTACCCATACGCCAAGGCCCTCGGCGGCGAGGTTCTGCGGCTGTGGCGGGAGCTGTCCACCAGCGACCACCTCTACTACCAAGCCACCAAGATGGGCCCCGCCGGGGAGGTCCACTCCTACTTCAGCCCCTACGGCTCCGCCTACAAGGCCCACGACGTGTACACGGCCGCCCTCTACGCCTTAGTCCTCCACATAAGGGAGAGGTGGAGCGCCGAGGCCGCGGAGAGGGCTGTCTTCAACGACGAGAGGTGTTTCTACGGCGGAGGCGTCAAGATATGTTCGCTGAAGGATCTGCGGGCTGTAGACGCCGGTTTTAAGGAGCGCCACAGGTGCGACCTGCTGAGGTGGCTGACCGACGTGCTCCTCTTGACGCCGGCAGAGGCCGAGAGGGCTTTGTCTGTTCGATAGGTTTTTTACATGCTAGGCCTAAGGAGCCGTGTATACCCCGGAGATGATAAGGCGCGTTTTCATAGTCTCCATGGAGATGGCGGGGTTGGTGAAGGTGGGCGGTCTCGGCGAGGCGGTGCGGCAGTACGCCGTGGGGCTCGCCAGGCGGGGCTACGACGTGACCGTCTTGATGCCAAGCCACGGGCGGCATCTGGACCCCAGCCGCGGCTTTGACCTCTACCCGCTTGACTTCAGGGCGTGTGGGGAGAGGTGGGGTCTCGACGGGAGGGCCTACCCATACTGCCTAGGCGCCGAGATGACCTTCGTGGAGGGGGTTAAGGTGGTGATGTTTAAGGGCCTCGACTACGCCACGGGCCACGTGTTTGACAAGTGGGGGGCTTATGAATACGCCGAGGAGAAGGCGGCGTTGCTGGCGAGGGCGGCCGCGGCGTTTGCCGAGCGGTTCGGCATGCCCGACCTCGTCCACGTGAACGACTGGCCCACTGTTCTGGCGGGCATCGCCTTGAAGGACCTGGCCGAGAGGCGGGGGATCGCGCTCCCGCTCCTCTTCACCATACACCTCTCTTGGGATTACCGCTTCCCGTGGCACTACGCCGAGTGGGCCGGCCTGTCTGATAGGGAGCATCCGGTGTGGCGGGTTTGTTGCCACCGCCGCGAGGGCTACCGGTCGGTGTGGGACGAGGGGTGGGGGGGCGTAGAGAGATTCGGCGCTGTGGAGGCCGACGCCGTGTCGACGGTGAGCTACGGCTACTTAGAGGAGCTTCTGCGGAAATACGGCGGGTGGATGCGGGAGAAGAGTTGCGTGGTTTACAACTCTACCGATTGGTCTCTCGACGACGTGAAGGGCGTATCTGAGGGCGACGTCTGGCGGCTCGTGGAGGAGGTGGAGCGGATGGGCGTTGCGGGGGGGCTGGACAGACGAGGCGCGCTTTTTCTCGCCGTGGGCCGTCTCACGCCGCAGAAGGGCTTCGACTTGGCCGTGAGGGCGCTGGACTATGCGCCGGACGCAAGGTTGCTGATCTTGGGCGTCCCGGCGGGGGACTGGGGCTACGAGGAGTATCTGCGGAGACTTGTCTGGGAGAGAGGCGGCCGAGTCGCCCTATCTACCGCCAGACTGCCGCCGAGGCTCTATAAGGCGCTTCACCACGTCGCCAAGGCCCTCGTCATGCCCTCTAGGTGGGAGCCCTTCGGCATCTCGGCCATCGAGGCAATGGCGTTGGGGACTCCGGTCATCGCCACGAGAGTAGGCGGGTTGGCTGAGGTGGTCGACGGATACGGCGTGTTGGTGGAGCCTGAGGACGTGGAGGGGCTTGGCAGGGCCGTGCAGGCCGTGGCGGCTGGGCAGTACAAACTGCCGCCGCGTGAAAACATAGCAAGGTACGTTGATGGAAGATTCAGGCTTGTCCACACTGTGGATATGCTTGAGAAGTGTTACGAAAAAGCCAGGCAATTTGCGTACTACAGAGGAATCAGCGGCTAGCCGGTGTTCCATAATTTTTTTAAAATAGGGAGCATAATATTTCGTGGTTAGAATCGCTGTTATCCCTGTCGGCGGCGAGGCGGTGAGGCTGAGGCCTCTCACGGTCGAGACGTCCAAGGCCATGGTCCGCTTCCTCAACAGGCCGCTTGTGGAGCTCTCTATTCTGCACCTGGCCCAGCAGGGGGTTGAGGAGTTTTACTTCGGGGTGAGGGGTTACCACAACTACCGCGACGTATACGACTACTTCCGCGAGGGGAGTTGGTTCGCCGTGAAATACGACAGGAAGATACGTATCAGGTACATGCCTAGGGTTGAGACGCGCGGCAATGCGGAGGCTGTTCTGGCCGCGCTTGAGTACTACGACATAAAGGAGCCCGTGTTGGTGATACAGGGAGACAACGTGTTTAAGCTCGACGTCCAGGACATGTACAGCTTCCACAGGTCCAAGAAGGCGTTTATCACCATCGCGCTTAAGGAGGAGACCGGCGACTTGAGCGAATTCGGCGTAGCGGCCGTGGACGAGAACATGCGCATATTGAAATTCGTGGAGAAGCCAAAGAGGAGGGAGGACGCCCCCAGCAACCTGGTGAACACAGGTCTATACCTGCTGTCTGAGGACTTCCGCAACTTCTTCAGGGGGGAGGTGGGCCAGAAGCTGTATCTAGAGGGCCGGCTGGACTTCGGCGGGGACGTCATACCTACCTCGATAGAGAGCGGGCTCCCCGTCTACGGATACCCCACCAAGGGCTACTGGTTCGACGTGGGGTCGCCGGGGCGGTACCTAAAGGCGGTTCACTACCTACTCAAGCACCTGACCCCCTACGAGCTGGAGGCGGAGGAGATAGCCCCGGCGATCTATGCCCAGGGGACAAGCAAGCAGTCTAAGGCGCTTAAAGAGAAAATAGGCGAGGACATAAGAAACGGGGTGATAAAGGCGGAGGGCCCCGTGTTGATAGGCAGACACGTACAGATAGGCGCAGAGACCTATATCAAGGAGTCCGTGATAGACAACTACGTAATAATCAAGGAGACCTGCACTGTAGAGAACTCCGTGGTTATGGACCGCTCATACATAGGCAGAGGCGCAACGGTGAGGCGCTCCATCATCGGCCGCCACGTATATGTGGGCGACGGCGCCGTGGTGGAGGACTCCGTAATCGCAGACAACGCCACAATCGGCGAAGGGGCCATCCTCAAGGGAGTTCGGGTGTGGCCCCACAAAACCGTGGAAAGAGGCGTGAAATTAGAGGGCTTCTCAGTGGTTTAACACCGGAGATACCGCAAAACCGAAAGCACGATGAAGACCGCCTCCTCCGTCCGAATACTCTCCACTCCTTGATTAGGCACGAAGTTGACCAACTCGCCAGGCGGCTCAATCCCCGCCTCTCTGTAGATTTCGTCCAGCCCCTTCCGCGGTCCGCCGAACACCACCAGCGTTCTTTTTCCAACCTTGGGCTTGACCTCGCATATGGACCTCCCCTCTTTTCCAGTCAAGATAACCGAGTCGAAACCCTCCACCAGCCTCTCCAACGGCTTCACCTCTACCTTGAAGCCCCAGTAGGCGGGAGGCGGACCTCTGTATGCCGACGCCCTGTATGTGTCCGGCCTGCCGGTGGGGGCCTCTATCTTGACCACGAGGCGGGTGCCTATGGGGTACGGCTTCGGCACCTTTGCGTATTTTCCCCCTCCTATATACACCAGGGAGTAGTAGCCGTCCCACCGCTCCACCACACCCTCGCGGACCTCGCCTATGTTGGGCTCGGCTGGTGCTGTGTGGCTCGGTATTTTAAGCGGCGGGAGAAGACCCGCCAACCTGAGCCGCCTGTCGAGTTTAAACACCTTCTTCCTGAGGTAGGGAGGCGTGACGAGGTACTCCAAGACGGTCTTGGCGAGGTCTATCTCCTCCCTAAGCGGCGCGCCGTAGTAGTAGATCACCACAGTCTCAGTCTTAAAAATCGCCGCGGCCCGGGCCAAGTAGCCGAGCTTACGTATTTTGCTCGCCTCGTCAGGAGCCTCTAAAAGAAAATCGTGAGGGATTGCGATTGAAAACACCTACTTCTTCTTCTCTGCTCCCTTCTTCTCCTCTTTTTTCTTCTTCTCCTTTTCCTCGGCTTCGGCCTCTATCCCAAGCTTCCTTGCCTCCTCCTCGCTCGTCATGAACAGAGACGTCCTCTGACGGCCGCCCATGGCAACTCCGAACGTCCCCGTTTAAAAACTTACCGCGTTACTGGCCGAGCAACTGCTTGAGGCCGGGGTACATCTCCATCATCTGTTCACGCATGACCAAGGCGTAGTACTGCAACGCGATCTCTATCAACAGTATAAGGCCCGCCCCTCCGCCCCACACGCCGAGTATATTGCCGAGCGCGGCGAAGGAGCCGGCTAAGAACCCGCTTATTATCGTCAAGGCGTTGATAGGCCTTTCAAGAATCTTGGCAAGTATCTTCTCGCTCTGCCTAAAGCCCGGGACGTGGAGTTGTGATCGTGTAAATTGCCTCGCCTGGTCCTCGGCGCTTAAGCCGGCCAGCTGGACCCAAACCCAGGCAAAAGCTATGGCCAAAGCCACATACAGTAGGTAGTGCAGAATCAACGCCGGCACGTTGAAGAAAAATCTATGCGGTAGGAAGATCACCTGAACGATTTCACTGATGACGGGGTTCTCTGCGAAGGGCAGGAGGAGCTGGCCGACAAGCAACAGGGAGTAGGTGGTGAATATAATCGGCAACACTGAGACGTAGACGAATCTAAGCGGAATAGTGAACTTTATCCCTCTGTATTGACCAGCCGTCACCGGTATGTTCACTTTCATCATCTCCAGGTAAAGTATAACAAAGGCTAAGACCAAAGTAGATAAGAGCCCAACGAAATCTGGGAGATACGTTATCTGGCCGTTAAGTACTACAGGTCGATCCACTAGACCCACAAGCGCCGTGGCGTCTCCCCTTGTGAAAAGATCGTACAAAGCCGCTCCAAGAGCCGGCAAGAGCCCATAGAGGTGTAGCGACTCGTTGTCATCTTTGACGAAGTCCCAGGAGAACAGACTGAGAAATATCTGGCGCGAGACGCCTAGGAAGATTATTAGACTTATGGCACTGCCGATGCCCCAGCCCTTAGACATCAAGTCGTCAAGCAGTATTATGATCACTGTAGCTATCAACAACTGAACAATTATCAAAACTCCGCCGAGCGGCGTAACTTCACCGAACTGACCCGCCAGCACATAGGCCACGGCCTCCAGCGCGGCTATCCCCAAGGCCGTCCACTTCAGCAACAGGGTAAACTTAAGACGGTCTTCTCGCTTGTTGAGATCTAGGTTCAATAGGCCAGAGAAGGCGAAAACCTCCAGGAGTATGCCCGCGATGACGATGGGGCCGATGCCCAAATGAGCCAAAGTGCCGTATGCAGTGCCGAAGATTATTGACAAGAGTAGCTGGGCTTGTTGGGTACCTTGTTGTTGTTGTGCATGCGCTACGCCGTAGAGCGGCGTAATCGTCATGAGTATATATACGGTAGCCACAACGACAGTCCAGAAAAGCCTCCTGGAGAGAGGTATTTTACGTTGAGGTCTAGATACGGTAGGTATTATAGTCAGGAACGAGATGATACGCTCTTCACTTGATCTGGCTGTGGCTGGCCCAGCCGTTGCGCGTAGATTCACGGAGCTGGCGGAGTCGTTAGTTATTTAAACATAACTAGTCTTGAGGGGCGGGGGGGACCTCTGTATAGGGTGTTGCTGGATGTGGTTGTACCGTCGGCGATCTCCGCCTCGGCCGCGGGGTTTGAGGAGGGCAACGTGTTGCTGACTAGTTATAGAGCAGCCGCATACATCGTCGTCAAATTTTGATCACGGCTCTAAGGAGGTGTACATCTAAGAGACACCTCAAGCGACGCATCAGGTTCACAGACCCGTTTCCTCTAGCCACTTCTCTATGGCGTCTGCAAGCTCGGTGTAGCGCCTAAAGCCTTCTAGATGCTCCCTGCCGTATATTATATCTACCCGGCCGTCGCCCCTCTTGATCATCCACGGCTCCTTGCCCGTGAGGGCCTTTATTACGGCGGCGTGTCTCTCGGCGTCTGCCTCTCTGCGGTCGGGGGCGTCGGCCTTAGCCGTGGCGGAGCCCCTAGCCTCGTTGCTCCCGTATCTGCCATATGTAATTTTGTAGTCGCGCCTTACGCCGTCCACCTCCGCCGTAATCTTAATCCTCAACAACTTCTTACCGCGCCGACTCTCCTCAATCTCGGCGCCTCCGCCTATCACCTTCACCTTGTGTCTTCTACCATTCACTTCGACCTCCTTCTCAAAGCCCTCCAGTTTTAGAGAGCCTCTCGCCTTCCCCTCTTTCACGATCTCTCTGGCTTTTTCGTAAACCTCCTCGCCCTCCTCCCTTGCTCTCTGGAGGATATACTCTATGAACTCCGCCGCCAGCCTCTGCCGCTCCCCCTTGCCGTGTACGGAGAGCCAAGCGGCACGCTCAAGACCCCTCCTAAGGATCGAGATGTAGCCTGTCTTCCCGCCCTCCGGCATCTTCACCGATAAGTGCCTGTCCTCCTCAAGCCCCATCTCCCTAAGCCTCTGCGCCTCCCGCTGAATGCTGTCGGGGTTGGTGGAGCGATATCTTACCACAAGCGCGCCATTTGTCAGCCCCACCTCATATTCCGACCAGCCCTCCTTCAGCGTGACGCCGCCCTCCAGCTTCTCCAGCCACCGCTCCGCCTTGTCGGCGTCCACCCAGCCCCTCGCGATGGCCTCCCTGACGAAATCGGCGATGGCACTCCTGAGCTTCTCGTGCCCAGCCGCAAGCTTGCCGATAGAGGCTCTGACGCGCCATACGTCTTTGTTACCTACCTTCTTCTTCACCTCTGCGCTGACTCCGGCTAGCTTCAGAAGGCGGGCCGCGAGTTCGACGCGGCTTCGGTCTGTTGAGTGGAATTCAAGCTCAATTGTATCGCTACGCAGATGTATGTTGTACTTGATCTCGATACCGCCCTCCGAAATGGTCAAGTCGGCGGCGACGCCGCTTTCGGTCAGCCTTATGCTGTTCTTGTTGAGCTGTATCTCCACCTTGGCCTCCTTCACGAATTCATTGAACTTTTCGCTTAAATACTCTCCGCCAGCGGAGGGTGCCGTCACGGCGAGGAGGCGCATAAACATCGTTGCGTTCTCGCCGGTTGCGGCTATGTTGTAAAGACTGCCGTTCCTCACGTACACTCGCACGTCGAACTTCAGCTCTTTTGAGAGAAGCTCGTTAAGCAGATACAACGCGGCTAGGCGCAGAAGCGTAGCGCCTCCGCCCAGCTCCCCACCGACGATCAATATGACCATATCTGGCCCCACGTGGCCGTCTCCCGCTTCTGCAGTTGCGTACATCTCGCCAAAGCGGAGCAACGCCTCCTCTCTGCTGAACTCGTTGTTCAGCACCTTGTCCAGCATCATCAGCTCTAGGGCTGGGGCTACGAACTTCCTGACGATCCTATCGTTGGCGCAGTCCCTAACGAGGCAGTACATATCGCTTAGGACGAAGTCGACCATGCCCCGCACCTCCTCCCAAGAGATGCCGATCTCTCTAGCTAGGCTTTTGATGCGCCTCTCTGCCTTTTTCTTATATCCCTCGGCGCAGTAAATAATCTGTCTGGCCAGCCTATCTGCGTGTTCGTCCCTTATCTTCCCGCCGCTCATCGCCTCCACCGCCCTCAACAGCCTCTTGATGTGCTCTTCACGCCATTCGTCGTCGTTTTTACCTCTCCTCGCTTCGGCGAAGTGGACGAGGAGTGTCAGCTCGCCGAGCATCCTCCTCATAAGCCCCTCCCTCACGGCATCGCTTGTATCCTCGGAGCCGATCCAGGGCTTCAACTCGTCGGCCAGCTCCTCTACCCTCTTCAAAACCCAGCTCCAGTCTACGGCGTCTACCAGCTCCCGCCAGCTCTCTACGCGCCGGCCCAGCAGAGACTCCAGCCATCTGCTCTCCCCCAGGATCTGGTCTTCCCTCTCGCGTGGCCAATACGCAGTGACGAAGGGCTTGATGCCTTCCTTAGTGACGCTGGCGCTACCGCTGATCGACTGCTCATCGCCGAGGAGGCCGAAGTACCACCTCAACTGCCAAGAATGAGCGGTGGCGGCCACTATCCGCCCCTTAGATGTTGTCATGTCTGTGGCGCGCCACTCCAGATACTGCGGCGACCTGTCCATCCCCGATAGGTGTGGCGCCGTCTTCTTCGCCTCCTCCACAAGACGCCTCAGCCCCTCCTTGTCGACCTTGAAGTAAGTCACCTCCCCTATCCACAGCTCGCCGACGGGAGCCTCGATACCGCCGAAGGTCCTAAACATCTGGAATCCCTTTCTGCCGCCCTTCTCGACGCGTCTAAACTTGAGTTCCGCCTCGCCGTATCCGACCAAAAACCGCAGAAGCACAGAGGCGGCTCTATCCTCCCAATCCACCTCTTCCTTACGCGACTGATCCGCCGCCCCGTCGTGCCCTCCAGCGGCCTTCCCGGCCTTCGCCACCTTAGGCGAGCGGGACGGATCCACAGCCTCGCCGCGCCTCTTGGCGATCCCCTTGGCCTTCACGTGGGCGGTCGCGGGCGCCGAAATCACTATTTCCGCCAGAGCGCCCTCCATCATAAGCAACATCGCCGCGTGGCCGTATATCCCGCCTCTCGCCGCTGAGAGGAGGGCGGCGTAGGCCTTAGTCCCCATATTAACGTCTGAGTACTTGCTCAACTCGTTGCGCCTCGCCTCCGCCAGCTCCTCTGCCATGACCCAGTCCACCTCTAGGTGGGGTCTGAGTTTTTCGTATAGGTCGCGGCTGTGCGACGCGTACAGCGCCAACACGGCGTTCAGCTCCCTCCTCACCTCCTCAGCCATCTCCTCTAGCCTTTTCTGCGCCTCTCGGAGCCTCGCCACCTCCTCGGCCGTCACAGCGAACGCCTGCCTCTTGACCAGACCCCTCGCCCACCCGTACCACCCAGCCCACTTCCCGCAGGCCTTGGCATTTTTCACAAGCGCCTTATAGAGCACAAGCGCCGCGACCACCGCGGCGTCCTTCTCCACCTCGCCCTTGACACGATCCAGCGCCTTCCTCAGCTCCGCCAGAGGCCTGGGCAGATTCGCCGACTCCGCCAGCTTTAGAAACGCCGCATACGGCCTCCTGCTACTCTGAGAGGTTTCGCCCCTCAAAGGGGCGTTGATAATCTCCTTGATGATATTTTCTATCTTCTTCTCTTCTTTATCGTCCACCTTCCACATCTCAGCCAGCGTCTTAAACCTCTCAGCCGCCCTCCCGCCGGCATCCGCCAGCCCAGCCACAAACGGCGCAGAAGCGGCATACGCCAGCTTCTCCAGCTCGATTATACCCCACAAGTTCAACGCAGACAGCGCAACTACCCCGGCCGCGACTGCGGCCATCAAGAAGAGGTAAGCCTTGTGCTCGTCGATCCAAGCCACCACCCTCGCGACGGCTTCAACGAAGAGCTCCACGAGGCGCTGAACCGTCACCTTAACCCGCTCAAACACTTCTTTAGCCGCCTCGTAAAGCGCCTTAGCCGCCTTCTGGACGTATTGAACGGCCTCTCTAAACTGCCCAACCTCGGCGAGGGCGATAGCAGAAGCAACTGAGGAAACCACGGCCTCCAAGTAGAGGCCGCTGTATACAGAATAAAGCGCTACCAAGAGCCGGGCTGAGGCGGTTGCTCCGCGTCTACGCCACACCCCCATACGCCGGTTTAAAAACAACTATACGCAAAAGAAAACAGCCGAGAATTAGAAGAGAGACGATGGAGAGGCTTAGTGAGTAGCCCCGGCCGCCCGACCCGGCGGAAGAGTTGTTGAAGGAGTGGCCGGAGCTTCAATCCTTCGGCGTGGAGTGGGTTAGGAAGTGGCTAGACCTTAGAGAGAGGTTAATCGAGATTGCAAAGGTTATGCGCAGATTCCCGTGGATGGTTGATGTGGTGAGGCAGAGGCCGATGAGCATCCTCTACCCGTACATGATAGAGGTTTACGTGGCAAAAGACGGGTCTGAGGCTTGCCTATCTCTAAACCCGCCGAAGGCTTTCTGCGCACGGGACAGAGCCGTGAAGGAGGTGCGGCTGGAGACGGAGTTTAAACGATACGAGACATCTGAAGACAAGATTAAGAGAGATATACAGACCAAAGGGCCTACTAGCATTCACCTTAGCGGCGAGGGAGTATGTGAGACTACTCTAGCCTCTCTGAAGCCGCCAACGCTGAACTATTTCTCATGATAGCAAACAACGTAAGCCTATTGAAAAAATCACCTATGAACTGTAGACACAATCCTCACCTCGCCGCCTGCCTTCTCGATCTTCTCCACGGCGAGTCGGCTGGCAACCGGCGTGTAGACGACCATGGGGATGTCGACCTCGCCGCCCCCAAGCAACTTGTTGTAGCCGATGTCGAGTAGGTTGATGACGTATTTGCCCGCCTCCTCCTTGGCTTTGCCCTCTTTCTTCAGCTCCTTAATGATTTCGGCGAGTTTGCCCACATTTATAGGTCTCCACTCCATGGTTATGGTCTCCGGCTGTTTAAAGCCGTGTTTGCCGTAGAAGGGCCAGCCGGTGCCGCTTTCGCCGTATTTCATTACGAGAGACCATTTGTGTTTGTGGAAGCCCACCATGCCCTTGCCGCCGGAGCCCCCGCTTTTTCTGTGTTGCCCAACTCTGCCCCACCCGTGTGTCCTGCTCCCTCGCCTATACTTCACAGCTGGTTTAAAGCGTCGAACCATACTATGCCCCCCGCTTTAAGCCTAATTTAAATTTTTCTACTTAGGGTATCCAAACCTCCGCAGGGTCTCCGGCGTGCGGTGCGCCAACGCGGCGGCGCCTACCGCCACCTCGTCGTCGCCAAACGACGCCTGCGCAATCGCCGGCTCCCTAACGCCGAGGTACTCCTTCAGCCTCTCGGGGAGCTTCCCGGCTATTATATCCCAGTTGTTAAGCGCCACGGAGCCCCCAATCAGGAGGAGCTCCGGGTCGTAGGCGGCGGCTATTGTGGCCACCCCCGCGGCCACGGCGTCTAGCCACAGCTCCACGAACTCCCTCGCCCTCTCGTGGCCCTGCCTATATCTCCTAAATATCTCCGCCGGCTCGATGGAAGGCTCGCCGGTGACCTCTTGGTAGAAGCCGGGCATGTTGGCGCCTCCCACAAAGGCCTCGAGGTGGCCGCGGCCGTTGCATCCGCACCTCCTCCCAGAGCGGAAGTCGATGACGGCGTGGCCGAGCTCATGCGCGTTTCCGTCTTTTCCCAGCAGGAGGACGCCGTTTACGATAGCTCCTATCCCCAAACCTGTGGAAAGCGTGACGTAGACTAGGTTCTCTACGGGGTGTCTAAACACGTACTCGCCCCACACGGCAGCCACGCAGTCGTTAGCCACCGCGATCGGCTTTCCAAACCTCTTGAGAGGTTCGACAAGCGGGAACCGCCGCGAAGGCGAATTAGGCGCGTTGACAACCCACCCCGTCTTCAAGTCTAGAGGCCCAATAGACCCCACGCCCACTGCGTCAAAGGGCCAGCCAGCCACAGCTTTGGCGACATCTTCCACGGGGTTTGCGCTTGTTTTAATCTTGACTCTATTTATCACGCGTCCCAACTCATCTATCAGCAACGCCCTTGTCCACGTGGCGCCAACATCTATCCCCAAGTAGAGCCGCATAGAGGGGATCACCTGGCGGTTAAAAACTCTATCAGCGCCTATAGAGATCTACATTGGGATTATATAAAATAATATTTTTAAGTAGATAAAAAGCTCGTCTCATGGCCCACATAAGCGGGGCGTACATAACGAGCGCATTTCTTGAAAACACCCTGGTGGCTATGAAACGCGGTGTTGAGCTGGCAAATCTTCCGCTGGAGTTCTTTGAGGCATTGACTAGACCACAACGTATACTAGTAGTCAACATACCCGTGAAGATGGACAACGGAAAGATCCAGTTCTTTGAGGGTTATCGTGTTCAGCATTGTGATGTGTTGGGTCCTTTTAAGGGTGGTATCCGTTTTCATCCAGAGGTTACCCTCGCCGACGACGTGGCTTTGGCCATGCTTATGACGCTTAAAAACAGCCTCGCCGGGTTGCCTTACGGCGGCGCTAAGGGGGCTGTGCGGGTAGATCCCAAAAAACTCTCTCAAAGAGAGCTTGAGGCGCTTTCAAGAGGCTACGCCAGAGCCATAGCGCCGCTTATAGGCGACGTGG
>Ga0081478_136015_pt1 | contig 14437 bp, 10 predicted proteins | sample OctSprmetagenome_FD_70983 | JGI IMG/M metagenome (GOLD analysis project Ga0081478, IMG submission 70983) | Hot spring and microbial mat streamer communities from Octopus Spring Streamers, Yellowstone National Park, USA - T=80-84 v2 (version 2) | ecosystem: Environmental > Aquatic > Thermal... | reverse complement strand
AAAGCCTAGTTTTGTGGGAGTTTTAAGGATAGCGCCAATTTTGGATGACATTCCGATAGGGATTTATTCTGGAATGCAAACTTACGATGATGACCCAGTCACAGGAGAACCTTGGAAAATGACTATTTAGGAATTCTGGATTACACCCTGCCCTTACAATTGGAGACCTATGTTGGATGAGGATTTGTCTTTCACTGCTTGGATTGAACCTACAACAGATCACAAAGGTAACCCTATGGTTGGCACAATCATTTTTCTCTTAGACTCATCCCGCCAGCCAGGGCATTGTCTTAATGCTTGCCGTTTAGGTTCTGAAGGGGAATGGGCTTGGGATGGGACAACGGGGTGTCATGATGATTTCCAATTTTTGCCAGAACAATTGGGCTTCACGGTGCTTCCGAGAAACCAGACACCAGAAGGGATAGGCTATAACTACGATACAGCAATGAGTTCGCTGGTGACTAATGTAGCGACGGTGACTGTGCGTTGTTTAGACTACGGTGGATGGACTTATTTGATGGGTTATGTGATAGGTTTCTTTGGAGAGGGTGCAGCCCGCAGGATAGATGCTCCAGACCTTTTCGTCGTAGACATCCCTGTGGACAAAAATGAAAATCACATTGCTGACTATTGGGAGGACTTGAGGGACCCTCCTTCAAGAGATCCATTGTCTGACGATGAAGACACTCCCGTAGGCGATGGTAGGACGGATGGGGATGGTTTGTCTTTGTATGAGGAGTATCGGGGATTAATGAAGCAAGGGAGGTGGCGTGATTTTGACCCTTGGATTAAAGACATGTTCGTCACGAATTTTGGGGCAGTTCCGAGAGACCCAGAGAACGGTGATTGGAGTTTTGTCATCCCTAACAAAGCCATTACTTCTCCTGATGGTTTCATTGGTGCGGGGATGCCACCTCTTTGGCTCTTGAACGCAAATGAGGGTTCTGGTTATCCTCTTAGGGTCGTGAACTTCCTTTGGGGCTATGCCCATAGAAGGGATGTCTATGCTGCAATTGTAGTGCCAAGTTGGGGAGAAGTTTGGGTATATGCTGACCGAGATGGAGATGGACAACCTGAAGATAATGATGGAGACGGTGATTTTGACAAAATCATTTATTGGGGATTTACATACGGACCTATTTGGGGGCAAGCAAGACGCCCCTATGAAGGCTTCATTCCTCCGCCAGATCCCAACTGGGGCAATCAACCTTTGTGGGGTCCTCCAGTTTGTGAAATTGACATGAATAACCCCAATTCTATTGGTGCAGGGTTAATCTTCGTCGTGGGACATGAGTTAGGACATACAGTGCTTTGGGATAAACCTGCTTATGGACATCACTTTGCTCCCTCCGCTCAAGACTGCTTCATGTTTCAACCGACCATTGTCTTCTGGCCGACGGAGTTTTGCGGAGCAAACCCGGGCTGTCAATCACTGTGGAAACTCAATCCATGAAGGAGGTGCTTTAGTATGGTCAAGCGCATAATGTTAAGTGTTGGGATGGTTTTGTTCTCAGTTGTCACCGTAGTGATGCAAGGACAGGGTCTTTGTCAGGGAACAGGCAATCCTGTCCCGCCTTTGCCTAAGCAACCCAAGGAAGTGGAGGAACAAGTAAAGCGCGCATATGCCCTTTTTGAACAGGGGCAATACGAAGCAGCCCTTTCAGTCGCTTTAAAAGTGCATCAACAGCATGGTAATGTGATGGTTTGTTGGTATCCTCGTTGGGTTCTACAATATGCAAAAGGTAACCTTCCAGACCCCTATGATAAAGGTTCAATTCTTCGGGCAACGGTGGAAGGTTCTGGTTTACCCATCCCTGCCAGTATGGCGGTTAGGGCAAAAAGTGTTAGGGTGCTGATAGCGCAGATTTACGAAGAGATAGGCGACTATAAGGAGGCAATTAAGTGGTATGAGAGGGTGGGACCGAAGTTAGGTGAGAAAACCGTAGGTCCTGGCATTCATGTTTCCCACATGGGCATCATTCGTTGCATGCAGAAATTAAATCAAGGTTACCGACCTCCCCAACCTCCACCAAAGAATACATGGCGTCCTTTGCCTTTGAAGTTTCGTGAGGAAGACTACTTCATCTTAGTCCCACTTGACGAAGCCTGCAAAGTTTTGGGACTTTCATTCCGATACAAAGTCAACCCAAAGACAGGCAAAAGGACAGGGGCGCAAATTGGCGAGAAGGGGCTCATTTCTTTGACGGGGCGACCTTTTGCGAGGAACATTAAAGGCGAGATAGATGACATGGCTTATGCGCCGTATGAGGAAGGCGGAGTTGTTTGGGTGCCCTTTTACTGGTTGGCGAAGCAGGCAGGAATAAGATGGTGGGAGGTGAGAGACGGCAAAATCTATGTTGCGCCAAAGTAGTGCCAATCTTGGTTGCCGCCTGTTGTTTAGCTTCTAAGGGAGGGATGTCTTGTATGGTGGCTTTGCTCTCACCCATTTTCAAGGCATTATGGTCGTAAGGGAGGCGAGAAAAATGGGACAACAACGGTTGGTAGAAGGAACAATTCCTATTGCCCTGCTATTCGTTGCCTTGCTATGTGCCGCTTCCGCATCATCCCCCCCAAACGATCTATCTAGGAGCAGGGGTGAGAGGAATCAGCGTCTTGATGTATGAAGACGGCAACCCGACGGGTTTCCTTTTCTGGGAGGGAGAGCCTTTGATGGTCGGCGCCTCTTTGTCCATCCACAAAAATTCAGAAACCCGCTCCCTTCCCCTCATCCGGGGCAAACGACGATGGCATGCCTTTTTGCGCTTTGAGTTGGAGCGAAGGCAGGAAGAGGTAGGTGGGAGGCAGCCGAAGGAAAAGGTTTGGTCACCCCTCTCTCAACCAGTCAAGTTTCGAGTGGTCAGGGAGTTGCTGACGCAGAAAAAACCACGAAGGTGGTTGGATAACAACCCCGAAGTCTCCCAACACCATGAACCCGTTGACAGGGCATGAGAGCGTGCGGGTGGAAGTTCAATTACTTCCTGAGGGAGGCGATTTGAGGGAGGGGTTTTATCGGGGCAGGGCAATCCTTGAGGGGCAGGAAACGCCTATCGGTCAGCACCTTGTATCGCCTTGGTTTTTCTTTAAGGTGCGCGCTGTTAGGAGCGGGCGGGATCGGTTGGCGTCCCTTGCCCATTTAGGTTATCGGCGCTTATTTGCGGGGGATTTGGAAGGTGCGGAGAAGGCGTTCAGGGAGATGTTGTCGCTTCATCCTGACTCCATCGTGGGGCACACGGGCTTGGGGGATGTTTATCTTGAGCGGGGCAACTATAAAAAGGCAAAGGAGATGTTTGAGAAGGCGATAGAACTTCTGGCAGGGAAACGGGATTCATTCGTCAACCCCGCAGTTTACGAGCAGAGCGCCCCCTTTGTTCGCCTGAAGAGGCGGATAGAACGGTGTGAGGAGATGATGAGGAAAGGATAGGGAAAATTTTCCGTCGCCATCTCCCTGTCTCGCTCCTGGTCATAGAATGACAGCGATGAAGGGAGGCGAGAAAAATGAGACGGCGACATTTGGTCAAAATGGTGGTCTTTGGTTTGGCATGGTCGGTCATCGTTGCGCTTTGCATAGGATAAACAGATGACTAGGGTGTTTTCCCAGAAAGTGGTTTAAGGAAGCCTTTTACGCTGATGCAGGTGGAAGGATTTATGAGGCAAGTTTGCGGTTCGCCCAGGGTCACCAAAACTTGAGGGGCACTTCCAGTCCTCACTCACTCATGAGGCGAAAGGTGCGCAGATAGCCTCGGTCAGTGCCGATGGCTAAAAGTTTGCTGTCAGGAGAAAATGCCAAAGCGGTTGCCACCTCCCGCTGCCCACGCCAATCGCCCCTTAGGCATCATCCAGACCCGCACCATCCCATCGTGGTGTCCTGAGGCAAGCCACCGCCCATTAGGCGAAAAAGCCAAGCAGGTAACATCCCCTGAAAACAACCTTCGGGATTTTCCCTCCTTGACGCCCCACAACATCAATTCCCCTTTCCTCGCAAGATTCCAACTCCCCGATGCCAACCATTGACCATCGGGCGAGAAAGCGATGGCGGAAAGGTAACCCGATTGTCCTCGCAATACCTTCCATCGCTGACCGTCGGCAATCCGAAGCAAATGAATGAGGCTCCCTGCATTGGCGACGGCTAAAAGTTCGGCGTCGGGCGAGAAGGTGAAAGTTTTTATCTTTCCAAAGGCTTCCATCAATTGAAAGTGTTTTCTTTTCTCCCAAGTGCCGACTTTGATGAGTGCCAAGCAGTGAGGGCTTTCGGCGAAACCGAACCATCGTCCATCGGGCGAAAATTGCACAGTTTCAGAAGGCGCGTTCCATGTATGGGTTAACTTGCCTTTCTGAAAATCCCAGAGGCGGACGACACATTCCCCAGTCTTTTGGTCCACACCTGCCGAAGCCAACCAACGCCCATCGGGAGAAAAGGCAAGCCCATCAACGACATCCTTCGGTCCACGCATCACTCCTGCTAAGCGACCATCTTTGGTGCGCCAAAGGCGAATCTTATCGCCAAGACGGTCACCTTCCTCATCCACATCAATGCCCAACCCACCGCAACCGACTGCCACGAAGCGACCGTCGGGCGAGAAAGCGATGGCGTTGATTTCACAACGAATTTCAAAAAGTCCTGGCGATCTTACGGGTTCATCGTGCTGGAACGCAACCCAGACTTGTGAGCGACTCCTCTGCCAGTAAAGCACAAGGATGAGCCCTAAAACCACCAGTAATGCCATCAACAGGATTCGCCTGTTGCCCTTTCGCATCCCTTCACCCTCCCGAAGGCGCAAGTCTTCAGCGGAAACAATTTTTCCCCGCCTCAGCAAAATTTGCCCGATGAGCAAAAACGGTTTCCCTTGTAACGATGACTCAATGGTCGTTCAGGGTTGCCAAAACTTGACGGGCATCGTCGGCGTAAGGGGCGGGGACAAAGAGGCGTTGCAAAGGCACGGTCGGGCTGGTAGGGTCAACTTCGCTTTGAAGGCTGACGGGGATGCCCCGCCCTTCTAAGGCGGCGCGCAAAAGAAGCGCCCTCTCTTCCTTGCCACAAAACACTTCCACCCATCCGCTTTCCTTCGGTGGCAAAGCGATCGGTTCAAAGTCGCACCAACGCACCAACTCAGCGACCAAATGCTTGCCATCCTGCGACCACTCCATCGGTGGCGCTTGCAACTGACCGACAGGGCAAATCCGACTGGCACCTATTTGCCCCAACGCTTCAGCCATTTGCTCTGCCGTCGCTTCGTCTGTCGCCAACGCGACACCTTGCAAAAACTTACCCATCGGTCGCAAGGTGTCCATCACGGCGGAAAGGGACGGCATCGCGACAAGGTGCACGACCCGCGCCGAGCAGGCGACTTTCCGCCAACCTTCCGTCCCTCGTTCTCCGTCCCATATCGCCACCGTCCAACTCGCATCGCTGGATGCCAACACCGTTGCGCCCAACATTTCGCAGGTAAGGCGAAATTGCGCCACACTGGCTTTTTCGCCCTCTCGCAAATTCGTCGGCAATTCAGCGCTCACCCGTTCCAACGCCTTCGCCACTTTTTGCCCCAACTCCTGTCCTGCGTCTCCCGCTCCCCGTCCCACGACGAAACAAATTTGCGGTGACAAACAACCCCGCTGGTCAAAGCGGGCGATGTCCAATGCCAGCAATTCAGCGGTTCGCTCGTCGGCGAACTCTTCGGCGATGATGGCGACGCTAATCCGATGCCCCCGCTCAATGACCCGCACCTTCGCAGGCACTTGGCGCTTGACAGTTGCGACTGTCTCGTCAGTGCCGTAAACGATGACCGCCTCAACGGCGTCGGTCAGCAAAGCGCCGATGTCCGTTTCGGTCGGTAGCAAGGTAACGACGGTATCGGCAAGTTCAGGGGCGACGGCAGCCAGACTTTGGGCAAACAGGGAAGGCAGCAAAGGTTCGTCGGAGGAAGGCTTGACCAAAACGGGTGTCTTGCAGAGTAGGCAGAAGGCGATGTCCCAGATACCGATGCCAGGGATGTTGCCCGCCAAAATCAGCAAGGCAGCGTTAGCGCCGAAGGCTTTTCGCCGAACGCCGTTGGGGCGCAGCACGAAAGCGTCTAACGCCTGATGGTCACCCAATTGCTCGTCCAGAAGGCGCAGCAATCGCTCGGCAGTCATCGGCTCAAAAAGGGCGTTCAATGCCCGCTCACAGACAGGACGGCTGAAGGGCAGGCGTTGTGGCAGTTCTGTCAAAACTTGCTGTCGCTCTGGCGCCGCTTCGTTGAGCCAATAACGAGCAACCCGCTCCAACGCCGTTGCGATGTCGGCGACAGGCAGCGACCGCAACACCGAGCGAACTTGCTCCAATCGCTTAAGCGTTTCAACGACGGTCACCTGCATTCCTTTTCACCCCTGCCCGCATGCACGCCTACACGCTTGCCCGCTCTATCGCTTCAGCGATTTGCAGGAAAGCGTCGCGTGGGTTTTCCGATTGGGTGATGGCGCGCCCGACGACGAGAAAATCGGCGCCCCGTCGGATGGCTTCAGCGGGCGTGATGACGCGCCGTTGGTCGTGAGCGTCCGCGCCTGCAAGGCGGACAGCGGGGACGATGACTTGGAAGTCGTCGCCACAACTTTCCTTGATGCGCTCAATTTCGTGCCCTGAGGCAATCACTCCATCGCAACCGCAAAAACGCGCCAATCGTGCCAGATGGACGGCATAATCGCTCAGCGGCAGGGTGACCATCAATTCGTCCCGCAGTGCCGTTTCGTCCAAACTGGTTAGCACCGTCACCGCCCAAAGCAATGGGCGATGCGCCAACCCTTGCACCGCTTCCACAGCGGCGCGCAACATCGCACTGCCACCTAAGGCGTGGAGGGTGACGGCGCCGATGTTTTGGTGCGCTATCGTCTTGACGGCGCCAGCGACCGTCGCGGGGATGTCGTGCAACTTCAAGTCGCAAAAAACCCACTTGCCCCGCGCCCGCAGTTCGTTCAGGATGGCGAAGCCTGTCGCCGTCAGCAACCGATAGCCGACTTTGTAGCGCAGCGCCAAATCGCCCAATCGGTCCGTCAGCGCCAACGCGGACGATGCGTCGTCAAAGTCCAGTGCCACGATGAGCCGTTGCGTTGCTTCCATGCTTTTCACGCCTCCAGCGATTGAGTGCCTGCGTCGCCACAATGATGCGAGAAGTGGGCTGTCCACGATGGCAATCAAAGTTTGCCCTTGAGCAAAGCGACAGCGAGGGTTCGGTCGGCGATGAGGCAGTTGAACAAGCCCGCTTGATAGGCAGTTTTCACGACACCCGCTTTCTGCCTCCCTCGTGCGAGGACGACGACAGGTTTACCCATTGCGACCATCTCCCGCAACTTGACAAGTGGCAACGCTTGCACCTTCCCGTTCCAAGGGTCGGGCAAGCATCGCCCCTTTCGGTCAAAGAACTGAAAAAGCATTTCGCCATACCATCGTCGGTCGGAGAGAGCGATGCCTAACTCGCGAGCGTAATCGGTAATCAATTTGCCCGCAGCAACCAACCCAATGCCCGTGAACACCGCATCCATCGGCGGAAGGGTGTCTTCGGTTTGAAAGGAAAGGCAATGGACAAGCGGAGAAGAGCGTGAGTTGGTTGAGAACCGCAGCAGTAACATGCCCAACAGCGACTGCGGGGTCGTTCCCAAAAGCAATGGCGAGTGGGCGGGTGGGACAGCGATGAGGGCGATGAAAGTCCACCGTTGACCTCTCGCCTTTTCCTTGAGCGCCTTCGTTCCGAAAGCATCCATCATCGCCAACACCGACCGACCCCAACTGATTCCGACGCAAAAACTTTCTTTGCCGTCCGCCAATTGCCAGAGAAACTCCGCCGCCTCTTCACCCAATGCAGCATAGCCTCGTTCGTCATCGTCAAAAGCGGGGACGATGCGGACTTCCCGCAATCCATAAAGTTCCAGCAACCGCCACTCCAGTTCTTGCTCGGAAGAGGGCGCTCGCACTTTCAACCGAACTAACGGCGGTGATTGGTGGCTGCCTCTTAGCGCCTCGTCCAGCAACTGAGGGACTTGTTGTCGGCTCAGGTGCAACCGTTGGGCAATCGCTTTATTGGACAAATGCGCCGAAGGATTGCCGTAGCGCAAATGGGCGACCCGAAAACGCTGCCCCATCAGCCACCATTGCTTTCGCCCGGGCACATCGGCGAGCCGCCAAAGTGGGTCAACCCTTTGCAGCAAAGCGATAGCGCATCGGTCATCGGTGACGAGGGCGTTGAAGAACTGCCCACCTGAACGATGCATTTGATAAGTCGCCCAAAGGGCATCAACATCGTCGCCCAAAGCGATGACCCATTTACCTTGCCGAACCATGCGCTGCAACAGTGAAAGTGGCACTGCCTTCACCTTCGGGCAAAGTGGCTGAGCCGCAAAAAGTGAGCCGTTGCGCATCAATCGGTAGCCCAAGACATCTGCGACGACGCCTTTTTGCTTGAGGGCATCATCGGGTGACGCAACAGTGACCAGCGCCCAATCCAACAAGTCAGGCGAAACTTGCGATGGGTCGGCGACGACCTGCAGTTTGGGAGCGTCAGGGGCGACAAGGGTTTGCCAATGATGAGCCAAAAGGTTGCCCAACAAAATATCTGCCGTCGTGCCTGTCGGTTGACCGCCTTCTTGACCGTTCAGGGCGAAAAAGCGCCATCGGGTGATTTGTTGGAAAGTCAATTGCTGCAAGAAGGTGTGGACAGGAAACCCGCCTGAAACGCCGAGGGAAATTTTCTCGCCCATCTGCGATGCAAAGTGATGAAAAGCAGCCAAACCCAAATAGCGCTCGTTGGCAATAGCGTCCAAATCTGCCACGCTGGGAATGACGAGGGCAACCTTCAATTCCAACTTCCGCGCAAGTTCCTCACCCAAAGCCCCATCGGTTGGCGGGTGAAAATCGGCATCCAGCAACTTGCCCGTCCGAGGGTCGCTGAGGGCTTTCAGCACCATCCGCCGCAACTGGGGCAAAGAGCGATGGCAATGTGGAAACCAAAAGCGCAACCGTTCCACAACTTCTTTGGGCACTCTCGCCGTCCATCCCGCTAAAGGCGGGGAATATCGCAAACTCAAGATGCGAAAGAGGTCTCGTTCGCTCAAAGTTTGCTTCGCCATCACCGTCACCCCCTTTGTGCCGACGGTGAACGGAAAGGCGGCGGGATGCTGAGGCGTTTTTCGCCAAAATGACACCTTGCCGTCAAAATGCCCGCAATTTTCCTTCCCGCCCTTCCTAACGCTAACGGCGCCCCGCCGATCACGGCGGCATTGACAAAAATCACGGTGGCAATTCGCCCGACGAAACGACCATCCCCTGGCTCGCCGCTGGCGGACTGGCACGCAGGAGCAGTGAATTGCGACTGCAACGAACTATCCGCGTCTTTGACACGGCAGCGACGGCGCTGGCGGCGTTAGGGCTTACAGTGCCCGACGATTGGGATGGCAAACCCGTTTGGCAGGCGTTGCGGGATGGATTGTGACAGAATTTGCGACCGACTAATGCTGAACTCCGAACCCGCCAAACGAATGCCGATAAAGGTGCTGCGGTGATGGCAACCCGATGGCTGATGGCGGTGATGTTGACGGCAACGACCATGTGGCTGGGCATGGAAGTAGCGCTTGAAGGGACGCCACCTTTGCGTTTTGCCATTCAGGGCGATTTGCACAATTTTCGTCGCGTCCCTGAAAGTTACCTGCGTCGGATGCTGAAAGACGCAAAAGAAATCGGTTGCGCCTTCGTCGCCTTCCTCGGTGACATCTTCAACGGCACGAAGGAAAACCCGATGCGGTTGAGCAAAGAAAGTCCGCTGCCCCTTCTGTGGCTGAGAGGCGACCACGAGTTTTTCGGCGAATGGGGGCGGACAGGTGCGGTGCGGTTGAGCCAACGCCATCCGCTGGCAGGCGAAGTTCCCGACCCTCTCGTTTTCTTTCGTGGCGCACTTCCCCGCTTTGAAGCCTTGACAGGTCAACCGACCACTTGGGCGTTCACTTTGAAAGGCATCCTTTTCGTCGTCACCCACAACGGCAAAAACCATGTCTGGCACGATTGGCAACTTTCGTGGCTTCGTCAACTCCTCACCGAACATCGCCACCGCACGACCGTCCTGCTTTCCCATCGGACGCTGGACGAATTGGGCGAACGGGCGGAAGCGCTACGGAAGTTGCTTGGCGAATTCCCGCAAGTCATCCTCTTCTGCGATGCCCACATCCACAACCCTCATCCCTTTCGGCTTATCGGCAATTCTTTGCAAGTTGGGGCGGAGGGCAATAACCGCGACGATGGCAAGTTGACTTACGAGGGCGACTGGTATGTCGTCGTAGAAATCGCAAAGGACGCCCTGCGCATCTTTCGGCGACGGATAGCGACGGGCGAGTTGATTTTGTTGCACGAGCGGAAGACGGAAACGACCCTCAACGAAACCGAGACGGGCAAGGTGCATCTGGCTTTCGTGATGAGTGACAAAAGCGTTCGCTTCAACCCTGCCCTTTGGCTGCGTCGGGCGAAATTGCGGGTCTGGGGCATCGCACAAGAGCAGCAACTCCCTTTGCCCGATGAAAGCGAAACATCTTGGCAGAAAGGCGATGGCGTTTCATTGCAAGTCGTCGCAGGTGATGGCGAATGGCAGCGGTTGGGGATTGGCAAGGTGTTTCAAGCGACGGTAAACGCTGCCGACAAAGAAGTGACCATCGCCGAAATCGCCACGCCCGTCCACTTTGAAACCGACCCAACGAAAGTGGGCATTGCGGGCACACTTTCGCACGGCACGCAGGTCATCCCGTTGTTTTTAGCGAAAGCGCCCAAAGATGTTCGGTTGCGGTTGGAAGTAGAAGCGTTGCGAAGCGACGGGACGATGGAAAGCCGACATTGGGTGGAAGGGGCAAGTGACGGGAGCGTTTTGGCTTTGCAGGCTGCGACAGGGCACATCTACTTGGGCACTCAAACCATTTTCGCTTCACTGACCAAACCCTATTGGCGGTGGGAAGGCGTGGACGGGAAGACAGAAGTGGACGGCGTTCCGCAACCGAGGCAAGCGACGCAATTGAGGTTGCGCTTGAAAGCCATCGGCGCTTCAAAGGGTGCGACAATGCAATTTGTCGGCTTTGTTTTCCCTGAAACGGGAGGCTTCTTCACGCCCGTTCCGCAAGGGCGGTTCGCTACCCGACGAGCCGTTGTGCAAGTGGGCGGACGGCGTTTTGAGTTGGGCGACCTTGATGCGGGCGCTTTTCGGGAAGTTGATGTCGGCGAGTTAGCGGGAGGCGAACCTTTCACCCTTTCCTGCGACGGCAGCAAGTTGGCGCTGGTGGAGTTAATCGGCGAAACTGATGCCTTGATGGGGCACTTGCTTCGCCGAGTTAAAAGCGTGAGGGAAGGCGAGGTTAAGTGGGGCGATGTGGTTGAATTGGTGGACAGTTTCCGCCACTATGGCTGGGACGAAGAAGTTGGCGGGACAAGTTTATGGTGGCTGAGGGAAGGGAACTATCTTTTCGTGCCGCTACGCTAAACTTATGCCGGCGAGGTGATGGGCGATGAAGGCGAAAGCGTTAACGGCGAAGGCATTTCTCTTTGCCCTCCTCCTTGCCCTGACCCACTCAATTTTTCCCTTCGTCGGTCAAGTTTCGGGCGACGAAATCTGGTTGCCAGGTGGAGTTATGGAAGTAGCCGTTGACGAACGGGGCATCGTTGTCGCCCCTTCGGGTTCGGGCATCTACTTCTTTGACGCAAGGAGCAATCTTCAAAAGCCCACCCAGGTGGCTTTCCTGCCAGAAGAAGGTGCTTGCGGTGTGGCAATTCGTGACAGGTTGGCTTTCGTCACCCTTTACCATCGTGGTCTTTGCGTCGTTGACTTCTCCGACCCAGCAAAACCCAAAGTCATCGGTCGGGTGGACTTAGACTCGCCTGCATGTGGCGTTGCCCTCCACGGTCCTTTCGCTTTCGTCGCCAACTTTGACAAAGGTGTTGCTGTCGTTGATGTCTCTAAGCCTTCCGAACCGAAGTTGGTTCAGCGAATAGATGTCGGTTGGACTTTCGGCATCGCTTCAACTGAGCAAGGGTTGATTTTGGTTGCGGGTTACGAACCTGCGCGCCTTTATTGCGTTGATGGCGTGAAGTTGAAAGTGTTGGGGCGATGCGATTTTGGGCAGCGGTTCGGACCCTATGGCGTGGCAGCGATGGGCAAAAATCTCGCTTTAGTCGGCGACACTTACACCACACGAATCGTTGACACCTCCAACCCAGAAAAGCCCAACCCCGTCGGTGAGTTGCCTACGGTGAACTTTTTGGCAGGCATCCCTGACGCCCGAACCCTCAAAAGAACCCACAAAGCCGTCCCATTGAACGAGCGTTATTTCGTGGCTGTCGGAATTGCACCAGCAAGTTTGCGCATTTACGATGCGTCCGATCCCAAAGCACCCAAGTTCGTAAGCCACTTGGACTTGGGAGGGAATTGCTACGATGTATTTGTCAAGGGCAATTTTGCTTTCGTCGCTAACGGTGCAAGGGGTGTCGCCATCGTTGATGTTGGAGAACCAGAGAAGCCTCGCCTCGTCGGCAGAGCCTCACTGCCACCGCCACGCTTGCCGAAACTGAAACCTCGCCCGCTGAAGAGCCTTTGGTTGAAGGTGCAAGGGAAATACATCGTCGCCGATGACGGTAAACCTTATGTGTTGATGGGCGTTGCTTGGTTGACGGGCGATCAAGGGATGAAGGGCAATTCGGTGATGATGCGCCAGATGGGCACATTGGAGCATTACGCCCGCCACTTCCGCAACTTGGGGATGAACGCTGTCCGATTGGCTGTTGCAGGTTACCCATCAAGCGATGAAGACCTCCTTGAAAACTACATCGGTGGCGGTGTCGGAGGTGGGATGGTTCCTGCAGTGATGCGTTTCCCCGACCCAGCGGAGTATGTGGACAAAGTTGTGGCGCCCGAAATTGAGAGGGCAAAGCGAGCGGGTGTCTATGTCGTCTTGGACTTGCATGCCTTCGGCGACTACAAGTGGCTTTGGGGATGGGGAATGGGATTTTGGAGGGCAGTCTCGCAACGCTTCTGTGATGAGCCATATGTCGCCATCTATCAGTTGACTAACGAACCCGGCTTCCTTCCCGAAGTTGTTCGGCGTGCAGCCAAAGAAGGGCGAATAGACCCAGGCGCTTATGGCGGTCGCATCAGGGAACTTCACGCCTCAACTTTGCGCCGTTGGTATCAAGACCTGATCAGCATGTTCCGAGGGATGGGCGATCGCCATCCCGTTTTGGTGCACGACTACGGCGTTTATTGGTATGTCACCGAAAGGATGTGGTCGCCCATTGAGTTTCGCCCCGACCCGCTCAACCAAGTCATCTGGGGGATGCACCCTGTCTTTCGGGAGTGGAAGTTGAGGGAGCCTGGGCAAGAGTATGTGCGAAACCTGATGGACAAGTGGGATGTGCCAATCTTCTTTGACGAGTATGGGACTGTGCCTGGGTCTGGTCCTCATGTCGCCATCCCAGAGACCCTTTGGTTCTCCTTCCAGCACTGGCTGATAAGCGAGCCCCGCAAAATTGGATGGCTTTTCTGGATGTGTAATGCGCCTGATGATGTTTTGCAAGCGGAGTGGTGGGCGCCAGTGGCGAAAGCCTTGAGCGCCGAAAACCCACCACCGCCTCCCGTCCCAGCACCACCGTTCCCGAAAGGTATCGTCGTCACGGCAAGAGAAGCGAAAGGCGGAACTTTGATAACGGTGAGGGACGAAAACGGAAGAGTCGTCCCAGCAAGGGTGATCCCAGCGAACGAACCTGCAGGCAGTTATTACACTTTCCCCCTGCCAAAGGTCTTGCCTGCTGGTCATTACCGTGTCAAGTTGCGAGTTTACAGCGACGGGAGTTTGTCACCACCTCAAGCCCTTCATTGGATTGATGCGCAAGGGAAAATTCATCCGCCCGACGAAGAGTTTGATAAGTGGGCTGGGCAGGATTACTTCTTTACCGACGCCTTTGTCATCCCAGCCTTCATGCAAGGTGGTGGATGGCACGACTGGGAAACGGAATTTTTCGCTTACACCGAAATCTCAGCGTTAGCCATCAAGAAGCACAAACGCATCCAGTGGTATCTGCCGACGGGCGATGCGCCTTCAACCACAAGACCTATCGCCGAAATTGCGATCGCTCCCGTCCGCTGATAAGATTGAGTGCCCAGCGATGCCAAAATTTTCCTCGGCTGAAAACTCAACCGAAAAGGGAGGCGAGAGCAAATGAAGCGAAGGGATTTTCTGCGTGGTTCGTTGGCTCTGGGAGTTAGCACTTTTGCGACCCGCAGTTTCTCCCAAAGCGAGAAGTCACCGCCTAATGAGCGCATCGGGTTAGGCTTCATCGGTGTCGGTCCTCGCGGCATGGCTCTCTTGCACGAGTTCCGCCGTTTCCCAGATGTTGACATCGTTGCGGTTTGCGATGTCTTTCAGGAACGGGTTGACAAAGCAATTGCTG
>Ga0081478_148263_pt1 | contig 14449 bp, 21 predicted proteins | sample OctSprmetagenome_FD_70983 | JGI IMG/M metagenome (GOLD analysis project Ga0081478, IMG submission 70983) | Hot spring and microbial mat streamer communities from Octopus Spring Streamers, Yellowstone National Park, USA - T=80-84 v2 (version 2) | ecosystem: Environmental > Aquatic > Thermal... | reverse complement strand
GCTATCTCGAGGCCTCCGATGCCGTTTTGAAACAAGATGGGCACCCCCGCCGCCGCCTCAAGCGCCTTTGCCGTGTCGGGCCCCTTCACGGCGATTAATGTGTACTTGACAGAGGGGGGAGCCCGCGGGACGATCTCCACGTCGAGCTCTCTGCACGCCTCTGCGCAGAACAGATACCGCTCGCATCTGGTCCGAACGACGGCGTACGGCCTTATCCCAGCGGAGTTTAGGAAAAAGGCAAGGAGGCTGCCCACAGCGCCTAAGCCTACCACGGCGAACACATTTATAAGAAGGGGCAGTCTTAAATCGGTGACGCGCAGGAGGACAGTCCTGGACTTCGCCAGGGGCAGGGGGCCCTACGTTTGGATCACCGCATACGACTACCCCACGGCCCGCCTTGTGGACGAGGCCGGCGTAGACGGGATCTTGGTGGGCGACAGCCTGGGAATGGTGGTGCTGGGCCTCCCCAACACGCTGGGCGTGACCATGGCGGACATGGTTAGGCACACGGAGGCGGTTGCCAGGGCGAGGCCCAGGGCCCTCGTGGTGGCCGACATGCCTTTCATGTCCTACGAGCCGGGGCCCGAGATGGCGCTTAGAAACGCGTCACGCCTAGTCAGGGCTGGGGCAGACGCGGTGAAGCTGGAAGGCGGCGCCGAGTACGCGCACATAGTGGAGAAGCTGGTGAAGGCCGGCATACCTGTGATGGGCCACATAGGCCTAACCCCCCAACGCGTCTTAACGCTGGGCGGCTTCAGAATGGTGGGCAAGACGGAGGAGCAGAGAAAGAAGATCTTAGAAGACGCCAAGGCCCTCAGAGACGCCGGCGTCTTCGCCATCGTGCTGGAGTTCGTCCCCGCCTCTCTGGCCAAGGAGGTGACTGAGTCAGTCGAGGTGCCCACCATATGTATAGGCTCGGGCCCCCACTGCGACGGCCAGATACTGGTGCTCCACGACGTGATCGGCCTCTCTGAGAGGGCCCCCAGCTTCGCCAAACGCTACGCAGACGCCGCCACCCTCATAAAAGACGCCGTGGCCAGATACGCGGAGGAGGTACGGAAGGGGCTCTTCCCCGCGAAGGAACACTACAGAGATTAGCACAAGCCCACGACCCCCACGGTTGCATAACAGACAGCCGCACCGCGCTACGGCGGCCAACCACGCCGACGTTTTAGAAATCGGAATCGTTCGACAAAATCGGCCTACCCCGTAGCTCTGCATCGTGGCGAGTAGCTTTATGGATGTCTGATCGGCGACTTGTCCACGCAGACCTGCAGGTCGGCTAGGCACGTGCCGTTGCCGAAGTAGACCTCGGCGGCACGTAGGTGAAAACGGCGCCTCGGCAAGCCGTCACCCGCCGTGCTGCCCCAGCCCTCAACTGGTGCCTCACCGGTGGAAGTGCCACGGAGGACACATCACATCTGCCGTATATGCGCCAACGCCGTTGCCCATGTAGAGCATCTGTATCTCGCGCCCCGGTACATGCCGCCGGCCACTTCAGGCGTGTTGCCTCATACGGCAACACACTCCGCGCCAACTACGCCTATCGTCCGCGCCACACGTAGCCGCCGCGTAGCGAGGTGAGTTAGGCACAACCGCCTCAGCAACCTGCCACAGCGAGTTGCGCAAGGCGCCGGACGCCTCCCAGCAACGTCGGGAGGGGGGATTCCCACTCTTGCCAAGACCCGCAGAGCGACGCGATAAGTAGCAACTCATACCCTTTGCCGCATTCTCCAGCCGGCAGAGGACCCGTCGACTGGCATGCGGTGAGGAGCAGAAACGCCATAAAGATGAGCGTCACCAGCGCCTCTAGACGTTCTGCTTACTTACTCCTACACTCCCCGCCTCTAGGACTCAGCTTCTGCTGACGGAATTTCGCGTCTCTTCGCGGAACCTGAACTTAGCGAACTCATGCGACAAGTAGAAGGCGAGAAACGCCATGAAAGCCACAGCGGTTGTTGCGAACCACGGATCGCCAGTAAAAGATCCCTGGCTACGTAGGATTGCCAACCAGTGCTGGAGAAATACGCAAAGACCGCGGCATCTAAACCCCTCTCAGGTATCTTGCCAAACCTCTTGCTCAATAGATACACGGCGACCGAGAATCCCAAGGCAGAGACCCCCACCGCTACAAAAACCGCTGATGGATCAAACCCAAGTAAGAGGAAAATTATGCTGAGTATAACCGTAGAAATGATGAGTCTGGGCACACACTTGCTGAAAGACACCTCCCCAGTCGATGAGCCATCTCCCTGCTGGAAAAAACGGCGAAAGGATATTTCCGGCACATGCCGTACGACATTACTGCTTATAAACCTTACCACCGATGCGCATCGCAACTTCTCAAGCCACCTACTCATGCAGTCGCTACAGGGCACGTGCCCCGGAGGAGCTCGACGCCGGCCCCCGCGACAAGCGCCTCTGAACAATTAAAAACTGTGCAATAGACTGCACGCCGCGACCTACGTTTTTGACTCTGCCTTAGAGACCCGCTCCAAGTCTTTCGCTAGCCACACAGCAAATATAAACATCAACGTGGAAACTGCAATATAAACAAGAATCACAAGAAGGCCGTCGTGACCAACAACGAGACCAAAGATAGCAGCAGAATATAACAAACCCGAATACGTGAACATCGGAACCGAGATGGTCATGCTGTCATACTGCACCTCGCACGGCACCCCACGCCTCTGGAAAAACAACAACGAGAAATAAAGTTGAAAAACGTAAAGAACAGACACCACCACATGACCCACACCAAAACGCCAGTCAGGTCGCCAGTTAAAAGAAATAAATACTACTAAAGAAAAAAGAAGCAAGTAGGAAAGTAGACCCGCTTTAAAGAGGAATTTTAAACACGACTCCTTTAACCCAAACATCTCATCCACATCCCATAAAGTAGCGAATTTTTGACCTCATTGCCATATAGCCGTCCCACGACGTGCCGCCCACCACGCCGTCTACGGCTCTCATGTACGTACCGGGCGGTCTTATACGCCGCCTCCGTCAAACGCCCCTCTAAACACCTCTGAGGATCACGCCAAGGCTTTTCAAACACAGCATAAAACGAAAAAACCCTTTATATATCAACTCGGCTGTACAAAAAGAGAACCACGGTTCGAGCCTTTTGCTAGCCATATAGCAAGCATTAACGTCGCCGTGGATGCTACAATATAGCCGAGGATACTAAGGACGTCGCCACGAATAGAAAAAATGGCAAAAGCCATTAACAGGCCCCCTAATGCGAACGCTGGAACTGAGAAGCTCCCGCCATCATGCCGCACCTCGCACGGCACCCCGCGCCTCTGAAAGAAAAACAACAAGGAGTAAAGCTGGACAAAGAAAAGAACAGTTATTATTACATGACCCACACCAATATGCCAGTTAGATAAAAATATTGAAAAAATAAAGAAAAACGTGCACGAAAGCATTCCTAATTTAAAAACGAGTTTTAAACACGGTTCCTTTAACCCAAGCATCTCATCCACACCCCACAACGGAGCCTACTATCGCCACCCTCGCCCCTATATAGGTGCTAAGCAACGTGCCACCTACTGGGCTGGCCAAAGTGGCTGGTGCGGCAAAAAACGCATTAGTGTCGAACCATAGTCCACAAGCAACAACACCACTACGTTTCCGGTTCTCGCGCAAGTGAACACACCCCCAGCTACGCCGACAGTCGCACCGGCAAGAAGCATCGCTCCTAACGGCCTTGTGTCTATCACCAGCGCGTATCCTCTGCCCAGCGGCTTGTCTATGTCTGTTCCCGCCACTGCTCTTGACATCTCTCTTAGCGCTTATGATATCTATGGGTATGCCCGGCGCTCGTATTGCTTGTCTTTTGATGCTTGCCATTTTTGGCTAGGGCGTCTACAGCCCTTGACATGGCGGCGTAGTAGCCGGAGAGCGTTGTGTTGGCTACCACGACCCAGTCGCCGAAGTACACAGTCTTGTTTTTAAACCAGTAGTTGGCCCAGGTAAAGGCGAGGCTGTATCGGCCTCCATCCACCTGCGCAAGAGTAATCACTTGGAGCCTATGGCTTTTGTTTATATGTCTTACGTACGCCAGCGCGAGGTACTCCAGCACCGTGCCGTTTACGTTTATCCACAGAGTGGTGAAGTTAAGCCAAGTGTTGGCGTCTAGCCGGCGGCTTGTCCACTCGCCGAACATAACACTCCAGCTGTCTCCCTCCGCCTTCTTAACAGCCAGCGTTAGAGTGCCGTTGTAGTAGGCGTAGAAGCCGGTCTCATTCGCCGTGTACGTCAAAAACCCCTTCTCGTACGCCTCTATGATCGACTTGGCGATCTGGAGGAGGCCCGTCAAGTTTTGTCCTGGTACAAGCGGCCACTACGGTTATTCTCCTGCCGTCTACATAGGCGGTGTGGAAAAGCTTGTATCTGGCCTGAAGCGCCTCCGGCACGTTGAAGAGAGAAAACGCTGCCAGCATCGAGTTTATAATTACGGGTTGATCCCGCTTCCACTCCTCAACCCGACACGCCTCAGCACGTACAAACGCCGACAACGCCAACATCACCAGCAACTCTCCAACAACCAGGTGTTTAACCCCGCGCATGCACCAAAGAAATTTTCCATTTAAAACTTTTTTTGAATATTTTTCAATGTGTGCGCGGTATCTCGGTACAAATTATGACGCGTCAGATGTCGTCTCGGCGTAGACTCATAGGAAGGCGCGGCGGTTTTGATTTGTAATTAACAAGGCCGTGTTGAGTGTCGACGCGGCGACGTGGGCGCTGGCAGATATTCGCCAAGCGGGTTGGTAACGGGTTTTTGCTCTGCGCCTCCGTTGCCAATATAAACTGGGGGTCTGGCCACTGTGAGGAAGTGGGGCAGGCGGGTTTAACCGCATTGAGGCACAAGTGCCGCATAGTCATCACCGTCTCTTGAGAGGCGGGTGGAGGCAGAGAAGAGGTTACAGATGTCCTCGCTCTCTCTGCGTTAGAAACGGTTTTTCTATGCACTGCTTTACGCCGGCCGATGCTGTTACAGCAGAGCTATCCACATATCATGAAACCGGTTCCTTGGGGAGGTTGTAGCGACCGGCGTCATCGTCGTAGAACATAGGCGAGATGAGGAACCGAGGCTGGCATTGAGCTGAACTTATGGGAATCAAAGATCGAGCAACCAATAGTAGAAGAATACAACTTGTCATACCTGAAGAGCAAGTGAATGGTATTCAAGTCTTGAATGCTTGAAAGTTTATTGGAAGTAATGACTTTTGCTAACGCTTGAGCTCGCCTAGTATGCTATAGTGTCAACCAGGCTAGACCACTATTGCAGTGGCGGCCTTAGAGCATCTTTAAAGAGCTTCGGCGAGTATCTCGGCATCTAGCGGCAGGTGAACGGCGGCGTCTCTAAGGGCGTCCCTTCACTCCCCATGTCTCAAGGCGTAGAGAAGCCAGCCTCACCTGGTATCTCTTCAACAGCTCTCGGGAGCCTTCGCCGAAATGAGGGTGCGCGGTATAGAATAAGGACGTTGACGTCAACGTAGATCAACCTGCGCCGCGTCTTCCAACGCCCTTTCGATTCCCTCCACGTTTGCCGGGCCGAACTTGCCGTAGTAGATATCTATGTCGTCGATGGGCTCCAGCAAAATGCCGTCCTCCACAAGCCTCAACTTAAATCGCTTAGCTTTTATCCGCCTCCTAATCTCGGCAGGTATGTAGATCCTCCCCGAGCTGTCTATCTCGACGATCTCCACGTTTCTCTATCCTTTGTCAATATAAAGCTTTTTAGAGAATCGAAGTGTAGGTGCGTCACGGGCGGAGGGAGCTCGGGTAGCTGGTCTGCAGAAGGCGGCCGACGTGGGGGCAGTAATGTTTTTTAAGTAGGCGGCACGCGGCCGCGTGGTGATTCCGCCGACACATCCCCGGTACAGATCTCTGCTTGAGAGGGAGAGGGTGGTGGAGGGCGTCAGGGAGGGGTACGTGGCTCTCCAGGGCCTCATCGCCCACGGGAGGGGCGAGTGTTTCGACTACCTCATCGGCGAGGCCACTCAGCCCTTCGCCGAGAGGGCCATAGAGGCGGCCGCCGCTACCCTCCTCACGGCGAGGCACCCGGTCATCAGCGTAAACGGAAACGTGGCGGCGCTTACGCCGGGGGACGTGGTGGCCTTGGCCAAGGCGGTGCCAGCGCTTCTCGAGGTGAACCTCTTCTACCGGACGCGGGAGAGGGAGGAGAAAATTGCCGAGATCCTCAGACGCCACGGCGCGGAGGAGGTGCTGGGCGTCGGCGAAGACGCCGCCTGCACCATACCGGAGCTCTTCAGCGAGAGGAGGCGGGTCAGCTGCCGGGGGATATACGCCGCCGACGTGGTCCTCGTCCCTCTTGAAGACGGCGACAGGACGGAGGCGTTGAGGAGGCTCGGCAAGACCGTAATAGCCATAGACCTAAACCCCCTCAGCAGGACGGCGCAAGCCGCCTCCATAACCATCGTAGACAACGTGACACGGGCCATGCCGAAGCTTGTGGAGGCCGTCACTAGGCTCAAGAGCTGGGATAGGGAGAGGCTCCTCGGCCTCCTCCGCTCTTACGACAACGGGGCAGTCCTCGCCGACGCGGTCAGCCACATCGCCAAGAGGCTCACCGAGATCGCCGCCTCTCTGACCCGCCGCGGCGGTGTCGTGGTATAGAGACTACGTAGAGAGGCTCGCCGCGTGTAGGCTGTGCCCCAGGCTGGTTGCCTACAGAGAGTCCGTCAAGCCCCCGCCAAGGTTCCGCGGCGAGACCTACTGGGCCAGGCCCGTCCCGCCCTGGGGCGACCTGGGAGCCCGCCTGATGATCGTGGGCCTAGCGCCGGCGGCCCACGGCGGAAACAGGACAGGTAGGATGTTCACCGGCGACAAATCGGCGCAGAACCTCTTCGCCGTGTTGCACAGCCTCAGCCTCTCCAACAAGCCGTACAGCCTGTCGAGAGACGACGGAGTGGAGCTGAGGTGCGTCTACATAACTTCCGCGGTGAAGTGCGCCCCGCCCCGCAACAGACCAACGGCGGAGGAGGTGAGGAACTGCTCTCCCTGGCTCGCCGAGGAGATCTCCGCAGTGAGGCCGCGTGTCATCGTGGCTCTCGGCCGGGTGGCCTGGGACGCCGTTATAAGGACCCTCGGCGCTCCGCCGACGCCCTTCGTCCACGGCGCGGTTCTGCAGGCCGGCGCCGTGAAGATATACGCCTCCTACCACCCAAGCCCCCTCAACGTGGGGACTAGACGCGTGTCTCTTCAACAGATAGCTAAAGTGATCAAGAAGGCGGCCGCGGAGGCCGGCTGTCTGCTATGAGAGGCATCTCCTACGCCCTCTTCTCAGTGGCGGCGTGGAGCACCAACTACCTCGTCGGGCGCTTCCTCGTGGCAGGCGGCGTAGACCCCGTCGCCATGTCTATACTGAGGTTCGCCGTAGCCACGCCGCTCCTCTTCCTCACGGCGAGATTTGCGCCTTGCAGAGGCGCCGCGCGGCGCCTCATCCTGCTGGGTCTCCTCGGCGTCGCAGGCTTCAACCTACTGCTCTACTCCTCCCTGGCCTATGTCACAGCCGCCGTGGCGTCGCTTTTCGTCGTCCTCGCAAGTCCGGCAACTCAGTTGCTGGAGGCGGCGCTGGCCCGGCGGAGGTCCAGCGGAGTTGCGCTTCTCGGCTGCCTGGCCGCCGCGGCGGGGGCCTACCTCACCCTAGAGCCGCACCTAGCCGTCCGCTCCTACCTAGGCCCCCTCTTGGCCGCGCTGGCCACGCTGTCCTGGGCCGTGTATACCGTATTTGTAAGAGGTGTGTATCGGCTGTACAGCCCCATCGGGGCCATGGCCTGGATCTCCCTCTTCGGACTGGCCGCCATGTCGCCGGCCGCCGCCGCCTCCAGGCCAGCAATCCAGGCCGACCCCCTCGTCCTCGCCCTAGTGGCCTACGTGGCCGTGGTGCCCGGAGCCTTGGCCTGTGCCGCTTGGAACGTCGCCGTCCAGAAGGCAGGCCCCCGGAGGTCAGCCGCGGTGTTGCCCCTAATGCCGGTCCTCACCACGCTCCTCTCCTACCTCCTACTCGGCGAGGCCCCCACGGCGACACAGCTGGCAGGAATGGCCGTGGCCGTAGCTGGGGTCTACATATCGGCAAGAGGCTAATTCGCTGACCAAGTTGGCCGCATCAACGCGTGCAACTGCTGAACGGCGGCCGCCGCGGCTCTCGGCATGAGGGTTCTCTCTAGACGCTGGGTTGGGCCTCAGCCGCCGTCAGCCCTTTTTCAAGGCCTCTAGTTGCAGGGCGAAGTCGTAGCCGTCTACAAGCGCCTTAATAGAGGCCATCACCACATTGGTGGAGACGCCAACCGTCCGCCAAATCCTCTCCCCGTTTCTAAACTCGGCGGTTACCCTAACCATGCTCTCGGTGCTCCTCACGGAGGTGGGGAGCACCACCCTGTAGTCGCTGAGGGCCACGGCGGCCAGCTGGGGGAAGGAGGAGGTGAGGGCGCGCCTCAGCGCCACGTCCACCGCATGCACCGGGCCCACCCCCTCGCCGGCCTCCAGCCTCTCCTCGCCGTCTACCCAGACCTTAACCACGGCGTAAGCCCTCTCGCCGGGCCCCGCCGCGACACGCCACTCCACAAGCATAAACCTTTCTCTGTAGATGCCGAGGCGGCGCATCAATATGAGCATGGCCGAGGCGGGGGCCAGGTCGAAGGAGTACCCCTCACGCTCCAGCCGCTTTATCTCCTCCAAAGCGGCCCTCACGGCGTCGTTCCGCTTGTCCAGCGGGATGCCCAGCTCCTCCGCCGCCTTAAGCACCACGCTGGCGCCCCCCGCCATCTCAGACACCACAAAGACCCTCCTGTTGCCCACCAGAGCCGGGTCTATGTGCTCGTAGGCCCGCGGCACCTTCATGACGGCGTCTGCGTGGACGCCGCCTTTGTGGGCGAAGGCGAACTCCCCCACGTAGGGCTGGTAGGGGTTGGGCTGGAGGCCCAGCGACTCGTAGACCAGCCTAGACACCTCCCGCAGGCGGCTGAACTTCACGGGCGGAGGCTCGTCCCGCAGAACCCTCAGCCCCATCTTAAGCTCCACGGTGGGCAAGACGGCGACCAAGTCGGCGTTGCCGGTGCGCTCCCCCACGCCGTTGATTGTTCCCTGCACATGCCGCGCCCCCGCCGCCACCGCCATCAAGGTGTTGGCCACGGCGCAGCCGATGTCGTTGTGCATGTGGGCCCCCAGAGGCATCGCCGGGAACCTCCGCCTCACCTCCGCCGTTATGCGGTGCACCTCATGCGGCGGAGTCCCGCCGTTGGTGTCGGCCAGCACCACCACGCGGGCCCCCGCACGCCAAGCCGCCTCTACGGAGGCGAGCGCCATCTCGGGGTCCTCCTGAAACCCCTGGTAGAAGTGCTCCGCGTCGTAGATCACCTCCATGCCGTGCCCCCTGAGGTACTCCACGCTCTCCGTAATCATGGCGAGGTTCTCCTCCCACGTGACGCCCAACACCTCCCTCACGTGAAGCGTCCAGCTCTTGCCGAAAATCACCGCGACAGGTACGTCGGCATCCACCAGCGAGTTGAGGCCCTCATCCCCCTCCGGCCTTACTCCCCTCCTCCTGGTGCTCCCAAACGCCGCCAGCTTCGCCCTGCTGAGGCTGTGCTCCTTCATGGCCTTGAAGAAGTCGAGGTCCTTGGGGTTGGAGTAAGGCCACCCGCCCTCTATGTAGTCCACGCCCAGCTCGTCGAGCTTAAGGGCGATCCTTATCTTGTCCTGGAGGGTGAAGGAGACGTTTGCGCCCTGCGCCCCGTCTCTAAGGGTGGTGTCTAGAACCTCTACATAATCCCCGGCATGCCTATTTAGGATTCCGGAGATATATAAACATTCCCGGCACGTCTAGAGAGGTAGTACCACGTGCCCAGGGCCTTGGCGATAATCCTGCCCCTTGCGTCGCGGACCTCGCCCTCCACCACAGCCACGCGGCCACCCCTCTTCACCACCCGGCCGCACACTCTGAAGGGCCCCTCCACGCCTGGCTCCAGAAAGTTCACCTTAAGCTCCACTGTGACTTGATCCACACTGTCGTTAAGCGTCAAGGCGGCGAAGCCCATTGTCTCATCCAGCACAGCCATGATGACGCCGCCGTGGAGGACCCCGCCCACCCTCTGGGCGTTAGGCGACATGTCAAACTCTGCACATGCGCTCCCCTCCGAGAGCTCCACCAGCCTGTAGCCCAAGAAGGCGGTGAGAGGCTCAGCCGTGTGGAGAAACTCATTTATCTTGTCGAGGCCTGCATTAAGAAGGGCGGAGAGACCCATGGCGTTTCCTACCGACCTGTTATAAAGGTTTGTTATTACTGTAGTTGTTGAGCGGCAAGTTTGTTTCGTCAACTTGCGTTGCGGCGCTACGGCACCTCGGCGGGATTAACACATCGATGAAGTTTCTATACCACTTTTCGAAGAGCTCCCGCGTAGCCACATGTATCTCAAACACTCCCTTGACCCCCAGCTCTGCCGTTATCCTGTCCACGGCCTCGGCGGCGCTGATCAGATCCTTACCCAACACGTCGGAGATTATCAACACGTCCACGTCGCTGTCAGGCCTCGCCGCCCCCCGCGCAAAAGAGCCGAAGAGATACACCTCAGCGGAGGGGTCCCACCCCCTTGCGATCTGTAGCATCTTGCAGAGGTAGAAGTCCAAGTTCCTTATCACTTCCTCCTTGGCGGCTTGCCGCCGCCTCAGCAGTTCTATAAACTCTCTAGACATTGCAAAAAGTCCAGCGCCTCCTCTAATGCGTTACGCGCAACTTCGTAGTCTTCACGCCTAGCCTTAAAGGGGAGGTAGCGAGAGGTTATATACGCGTGTTCCAACAGCGCCAATACGGCAGAACGGCGTCTGAGGAAGTCGTCGAAGTTGCAGACGGCGCCGTAGAGCTCTAGCACTTTGTCTAGGAGATCCCGGAGGAAGTGCGTCTTGGGGAAGTCGCCTAATTTTCTGTAGATCAGATACTTGGTGTAGAGCTGTAACGCCTGCTCGGCGTGAAAGAGGGCAAGCTCACAGAAGCCTCTCTCGGCGGCGGCCTTCGACATTTCGAAGAACTGAAGCGCCCTCTCCTTTAGAAACTCCACATCCCCCACGCCGTGGGAGTTTAAAGGTTATACCTCCACGTATCTCTTGATGAACCTGACATACCACTCCTTGTACTGCGTCGGCGTCGCTATGTGGAGCTCGAAGGGGTTGGGGCGGCCCAAGGCGTCGTCTATCTCCTTCCTAAGCCGGAGCCTGGCCTCCTCCTCGGCGGCTAGCTCAGTCACGATCAACACGTCCACGTCGCTGTCCGGCCTCGCCGTGCCCTCTGCATAACTCCCGAAGAGGAGCACCTTTGCGCTGGGGTCATGCCGCAGGACCACCTCCTTAATCAAGCGGAGGTAGCGGGGGAGGTCCTCCAAGCACCGCCTCCTCTGCGCGTAGAGACACTCCAGCAGGTCTAGGAAAGACATGTCATCTCCCTCATGAGCCGCTCAACCTCTGCGACGACTCTCCGCGCGGTCTCCCCGGCGTATCTCACGGGGAGGTATCTAGACCCTATGTAGGCTTCCTCCAGCAGATCCACGACAAGGGGGTCGTAGCTCTGCCCCAACGCGCCGAGTAGCTCCTTCAGCCTATGCGTCTTGGGGTAGTCGCCGTATTTGAGATACAGCTTGTACTTTGCACATAGTTGCAGAGCTTGTTCCGCGTGGAACATGGCAAGGTTGTATTCGCCCTCCTCCAAATCTCTTTTCGCAACCCTCAAAAAGGACCGCGAATTTTCAACAAGAAAGCTCATGGCCGAGAAGCTCCTCAACGTCTTCTACGTACTTCCTCGTCTTCTCTAGCTCCAGCCTCACCTCCACGCGGTCTACTACGCCTTCGTAAAAAGCCTCGTGAAGCACCTTGTATCTCGCCATATAGCGATCCCTAAGCCCAAGCCGCCTGACCGCCTCAACTCCCTCCTCGAGCTCCCTCAGAGCATTCCTCCTCTCGAAGTGGCTAAGCGGCTTCCTCCCCTTCAGCGCGTAGATAAGCGCGTCTGTGGCCTGCACAACGGCGCCCCAGGCCTTCTCCGCCGCGTCTCGAACCTCAACCTCAGACTTGGCTTCTTTAAACTCTGTCTCCGCCGCCTTCAAAAACTCCGACGCCTCCTGCAACTTCGCCTTGACGTACTCCGCCACGGCTAACTTCAGTCCTGGCTATATTAATTTTAAGGGACTCTATAGAGACACTCTTTCAACTGTCTTCTACGGGGGCTGGTGTTTACGTCTTTACGCATCCTCAAACCGTCTTTGCGAGGCTACAATAGAGCCGTACCCGCCGGGCAATAGCAACAATTTGTATGTATATAGATCTGTGGGCTATGCAATGAATAAACGTAAAGTCGACGTCCATAGGCGACGGACCCGCAAAATTTTCCGCGTACCAAACACGTTTAGTGTGGTTCGGAGTGTTGCTGGCGGCCGTGGGGCTTTTGGTCACGATATACAGCGGGTTCCTCATAGCGGCGGCGCCTGGGATACAGTTTTGGAACACGGCGTTGATACCTGTCTTGTGGATGCTCAGCGCGTCGGTCTGCGCCTTGGCGTTGACCGAGCTGATGATCCACCGCGACGACATCACTAAATTCATCATACGCGCAGGCAGTGGCCTCAAGGTCGCCGAACTTATCGCCGTACTTGCCCTAGTCAACCTCGCCATTTATGGAGGCTCCACGGCCGCCAAGACCAGCGGCTGGGCCCTCGTCTATGGCCCGCTGGCTCCGGCGTTCTGGGGCGGAGTGGTGGCGGTGGGCATATTGACACTCCTGGCCATAGGTCTCGTAAGCTGGAGTCGTGAGATCAATCTGTTGTTAGCGGCCGCGGCAATGCTGGCTCTCATAGGCGCGTTGATGCTACGCATAGTCGTGTTACAAGCCGGCGTCTTTGAGCCGGTGGTCTAGACGGGGTATCAACCCCACCTATTTTTTCCCAGCCTCCTCTTCCTGACGTACTGCATCACCTCTCTGGCGAATACCTGCCAAAACTCTCCTCTTCCACAGAGGAGGCGTCCTTCGTAGGCGACGTCGAGTATTAGCATGGAGAAGTCTAGAAGCTGGCGAAGCTTCGCCAACGGTATGTAGACGACTTGTCCAAACTCTACAGTCTTCACGGCGTATTCCCCGTCTTGCGTAACCACCGCGAGGTCCCAGTCGCTCATGTCGTGGAAGTCGCCGCGGGCCCTCGAGCCGAAGAGCACCACGTCGCCGACGCGGCAGGCCTCTTTTATAAACGCCGCGACGGCCGCCGCAATCTCCCGCCTCCTTCTCTTTGCTACTTCAACCCATCTATCCATCTCCACAACATCTCTAGGCACCGCAGACACTCCTCCGCCTCCCACCGCTCGTAGGGGCCCAGCCGCGCGTCGGGATGCCTAGCCTGCACGTAGTGCTCTTCAAGCGACTTGGCGCACTTAGCCACGTCCTCAGTCAGCTCCACGGCGCGGACTTGGGCCAGTCTCTTCGCCATTTCGTATAGGCTGTGTGTAAGCGGCCTGGCCCCCACCTCCCTTATCAACACCCCCTTCAAGAGAAACTCAGCCGACTGTTGTGCCAAGAAACAAGCCAAGTCGTAGGCCTCCTCTTGGAGGTTGCGCTGGGCGTAGCTTTTGTATTTTTCGGCTTTCTGAACCCAACGCTCCACGTATAAATTATTGCTTATTTTTATCTGTGATTAAGAACCGAGGCGAGTTGGAGAGGTTCCGTGGGGCTGGGGTGCTCTTAGATGCGCTGGAGGCGGCCTTGGCGGCGGCGGACCCATACGGGGCGGTTGCTAAATACGTCAAAAGAAGCGGCGACGGCGTGGAGGTGGCTGGGCGGAGGTACAAGCTTTCGGGGGCGGTGCATGTGGTGGGATTCGGCAAGGCCTCTCTAAGGATGGCCCAGGCCGTTGTCGATGTGTTGGGGGGCGCCGTGGCCGGCGGCGTCGTCATTTCGCCGGTCGGCGGCGGCCGCGTGGGCCCCGTCGAGGTGTTGCGGGGCGACCACCCAATCCCCGGCGAAGACACGTTGCGCTCCTCTCAGAGACTCCTTCAGTACCTAGAGTCGGTGGGGCCGGAGGATCTCTTGTTCGTTTTGATATCGGGCGGCGGCTCTGCGCTCTTCGAGGCGCCGGAGGAGGGGGTCTCCCTCCGAGACGTGGCGTGGCTCACAGGTGAGCTCATGAAGAGAGGTGCAGACATAGTGGAGCTCAACGCGGTTAGGAAGAGGCTGTCTATAGTCAAGGGCGGTAAGTTGCTTAGGCTCGTCAAGACGCGGCGGGTGGTTTCGCTTATAATGAGCGACGTTGTGGGGGACAAGCTGGACACCATCGCCTCCGGCCCCACGGCTCCTGACGAAACCACGCGGGACTACGCCGTGGCCGTCTTGAGGAGATACGGCCTCTGGGAGGAGATGCCGCCTCATCTACGCTCCGCGGTC